>Ga0115007_10002911_pt1 | contig 10470 bp, 8 predicted proteins | sample ArcOceMetagenome_2_FD_87166 | JGI IMG/M metagenome (GOLD analysis project Ga0115007, IMG submission 87166) | Marine eukaryotic phytoplankton communities from Arctic Ocean - Arctic Ocean ARC135M Metagenome | ecosystem: Environmental > Aquatic > Marine > Oceanic | place: Arctic Ocean | collected...
GCATCATCATTACAAGAAAAAGAAGTTGAAATTACTGAAATAAAAGATCATATCCAATCTGCTACAATAATTCTTGATCAATTGTATACAGAAATGAAAAAAGGAGAGACACGATTTGATGATAACGGTCGGGATATGAATATATAATTAATTAATTATTATAATTTATACAGTACAGTACAGTACTAATGACACAATCATTTTCCCCACTATGCAAGTATTATTGGTGAATTTGCTTTATTATTAATGATATATTCGCGAATAATGATTGTTCTATGGGTATTGAAAGATAACATTGCAGTTTGTTCCTCCCGCTCTCCCATCTGTCTTATTCTATGCGTATCTGTGTGTATCATCATTTCCCGTGTCTTATTCTCTTATTCCGTTGTATTACTTCAAGGTAACGAATCAATCGAATGGAGGACAATCCGATTACTAATATTGCATATTCTATGAGATCCCATGAATGATAGTATGTAGCTATCATGACCTGGATAGACCAACTGATAATGCCCAATGGTGAAGATAAAATATTTTTTCGTATTAGAGACATCATAAATGCTGTCGTTAGCCGACTGGAACCACTCACGCCGATGGTTGTACCGAATTGAGAAGAGAATCCATCGGCCAGGAATAATACAGGTAGAACGAATCTTAATACCCTTAAAATGTTACAACAAATCTGCTCGTCTCGTGGACGAGTGACTTCATCGTGTTGTTGTAGTTGTTCTTGCAGCTCTTTTGAGTTTTGTTGAGTGATTATTTCAGTACTAGAGGATGATTCGGACGTAACACCTTTGCTGCTTAAGGTAGTGTTGTTGGATGCTGGTAATATTGTAGTAGTAGCCGTAGATAAAAGTTTACCAATCAGATAATAAATCGAAACATCATTTTGATGCAACTTGCCGGCCTTGACTTGATGACAAAGGGGAAAAACTGTCAACAAAGTAATCATATGAGGTGTCCAATGAGGAAGATTGAACCAATCCATAAGTAGAGAGCACATCATTGGCATTAGGTAGAATACTAAATAACATATTGTTACATTGAATTCCTCCAACGCTTCAAGGACACTACATTTCCACATTATTATTGCGAACGAACCAGCAATCATAATGGCCTTTACTGTCGTCTCGAAAAATTTGAGTGACATTTTAAGGAGTTGCACCGTCAACACTTTAAATACCTCTTCAACATCTTTCAGCCAGAGTGAAATTTTATGAAATTCTTGCGATAAGCTTGCAATTCGTCGAGAGAATATCTCACATACTTTTCTAACCGTGATAAAGAAAGATGATCTTCGTATTCCCGATGATATCAAATTAATTCTATTATAACTCATTTCTGAAATGTATTGTGCAATCGAACGTAGAAATACTATCAATGTCTGCCAGCTAGAAAGTATAATTCGATCAGCAGCACGGCGATGACACTTCTTATTATTAGGCTGGTCTGGAGGAGGACATACTGGTATACTAGTTTGATTTTGTCCTTCAAAAGATGATACATCAATACTTATAGTCGGACTTATGGATTGTCCATCATCATCATCATCGTCACCAATTATATCTTTCCCATCACTACTACTGCCCATGACATCGACAATTCGAGATACATGAGCTTGATCTGTATCGTAGCCAACACCTTCATTATGACGTGGATTGTTGTCGCTCGTCGTATGAGATGTAATATCTGAATTATCTACATCACTAGATGTACTTAAGGATGAAGCGTTGGATTCTCCAGCAAGGCTTCCACATATGCTCATAGGAATATCATTGTCTATCGTCGTATCCCCTTCTTCGTGTTGGTCGTCATCATCGTCATCTTCATCATCTTCATCTCCATCTTCATCATCATAATCGTCTTCATCATCGATTGATTTACATGATGATGTTGATGATTCTTTCGTTCCAATCGTAATCGGGGACATAAGTTCTTCTGGAGCATTGTACGTCGTAGGTGTAGCATCAGACGAATCGTCATTATTATTTAAACGACTTAATATGTTGTTGTGAGATTTGTTCATTTGTTGTTGTGTAGTAAGATCGTTGTTGTCTATTATTAAAGCATGGATTTCTGAAGAATCTTCTACTGCTTCTACCCGCTCTACTACAGATTTTGGAATTGATTTCTGAGATCGACGGATCATTGGACGTTTGATGGTAGGATCGTGTAGATTGTTTTTTGTTGCCGTCAACTTTGATGATGATCTATTATTATCTGAAGTTGTGGTGAATCCCATTGTTGTATTGTTGTTGTAGATTTGGTTATTATTTGTTGCTTGCTGCTGGGTTATGTTGTTCGTAAATTGGGTCTTATCATTGTAATCAATAGTAGTGGACTCGTTTTGAAAACCTGGAGGAGGTCGTATGGATTTCTTATCTTTTACATTATTGCTGCTGTTATCGTTATCGATATCGTTATCGTTGCTGTCGTTGCTGTTATCGTAAGGGAATATTACCTCTCGCTTGTGGAAGAAAAGAGAATTTTCGATATTCGCTCCAACTGTATCTTCGCCTTGACGATGCTGGAATTGTTGGCCGTAAAGATCAACATCAACGCGGTTACATCCTTTATCATTGTCACTATTTGTAAGCGATAGAGGTGAGGCCATGAATTGTTCCTCCAACACTGTACCCCTAGTAGTATTCGTTTCCCATGGATTACTAGGAATAGGATTTAAAGGGTTATTATTTATAGATGTAGAGTGACGAAGTAAAGTTTGATGTTTGTCATCGTCATCGTCAATGTTATTGTTGTTATCGGTCGCGAAGAGACCACCCGGCAAAAAGAAGGAATCAACCAGAGCGGCCTCATCTTCTTTGTCATCGTTCATCATCCTGGAACAGACTTCTCAAACAAAGAAAATAGGCTGATATATTGCAAATATTTCAAGTGTGTATTTCCGTCAGCAAGATCTAAAGCGTTGGTTCAGAAAGCTATGATACCGTATCGCACAGGATTGGCTGACACTACGTGTATTGCTTTCTATTCTGATTCGATATCCATTGGATTTAAGCGTTCTGCTTCTGCTTCTAACCCTTCTTTATAGCTGTCGAAATCGTTCGTTCGTTCGTTCGTTCGTTCGTTCGTTCGTTCGTTCGTTCTTTATTAAACTGCACGTACGAACCCTGGAAGGAACTCGGTATGCATTGGCGTATCCTTGTCTATACCTGGTAGTGAGTATCAAACGACGATTGATGTCTATTTGTTTGTTGTTTGTTCTCCTCAGTATTCAACTCTGCTACAGTACTTTTTGTTCATCTCGTTAAGTAAATTGTCTTGATAAAAATTGAACGATCATACAGAGATTCTTTTGGGACCCTGGTAGTCACGACCCAGACAGAGTTAGCGCCAATCCAAATAATAAATATAAGCATCCTTTGTATATATATTGTCAACTGTCAACTGTCAACTGTCAACAAAAAGAAAATAAATCGCATAGCATATATGTATACACAGAGCAGCCGAAACGAACATAATACTGTGAACTTGAAGTCCAATAATCCAATTGAGAATAATAATAATAATGAATAATGTTCCAGATGATTTGCTTCTCGTATTTTTCACCGATGCTGCTTCCAGTCTTCTTGATCTCGATGCTGAAGGTACAATAACGACGACGATAACTGATTGTCGTCGTTGTGTTTTAGATCAACAACGAACCGTCTTAAAAGAAACGATAGAAATTTACCAACAAAATAATCAGCAACAACAACACATTGATGCCGATCAAGTTCAAGAACGTCTTAGTGGGTTGAAACACGAATCAAATCTTTCTCATGAATTGAAAGTAGCAATGGAAGATATGAATGATGCAGCAAGAATATCTATATGTAAATTGATTTTATATAACGAACACGAACACGAACACGAACAGCAACAGCAACAGCAACAGCAACAGCAACAATCCTGTGAGGATTTAGAAGAGACTATACCAAAAATATCATCATCATCATCATCATCATCACAAAGAAAGCTACAAGATGAAGGTCGTTTGGATCGAACCAAGTTGATGGAATATTTTGGATTATGTCAAGCATCACTCAAACTAGAATGTGTTGTCAAATTTATGAACGGGGAGACAAAATCACTTTTTGAAGGAAAAGGAAAATTGAACAAAAATAAAAATGAAATCTCAAGTATGTTTCCACAAAATCGTCTTGAATATGTCCAACAGTTACTTGCCAAAGCCATGGGGTGGGATCCAGTTTATGTTACGTCCGAACTACGTCAAATCCTTGTTGAAAAGAAGAAAAATGATGATGGTTACTACAACAAAGAAGTATTTATACTTTTTCAACAATTGGTAGAACAAATGACGGTTGCAATTCAATCAGCATCAATCCATATCCAATATAAACAGGAAACTAAATTATTGAATGATCTTGATAAGGGGGGGAATACTAGAGTAGTATCGGTACAACATTCTGAATTTGATATATTATCTGATGGAACTAAAACATCATCAAAGAATAATGCACCTGAACGATTTTCACAAGAAGAACGTAATGATGATTTTCCATCAATCAATAATATAACTGAAGAAGAAAAGAAACGACAGTTACGATTAGCAACGGATGCTGCTATGTTACAACAGACAATATTAGGTGAATTGTTTAATATGGATGAACATGAACGGAATAATAAATTAAAGGAGGCTGCAGAAATTAGTAAAGAATTTATGGAACAAGTCTTAGCGTTATCACCTGGATCAGAACGTATTGATTTCTTACGTGGAATTGATCCAATTACATCACGTCAATTAGCAATACATAAATTATGGACAGGTATGGTACAAGCTAATGGTGGTCAACAACCTCAAATGGCAACCAAGATCTAACCTAAATAAATAAATAAAATAGTAGTAGTAATAATAATAATAATAATGTCAAAGAGCATAATGAATGAATTGAGTTGAGTATTCTATGAATTAGCCTGAAAATAATAATGGTAGTACTTTTGCATTCAATGATTTAATTTTTATTCTCAAGATGATATTACGTATAGGACTATTCAATACTATCCCTTTCCCCCCCTTCTCACGAAAGAAATGCTACTTCAAAAGGCAAGAAGATTCGAGTCATACTATAATACGTTACGTAAACCATTGTTGACGAAAACCAAAACAAAATAGAAAAATTTGTTCGTCTATGATTTTTTTTGTGATGGCGTGCATAAACCAATTGTGTGTTTCATACAGTATGCCAATTCCAGATGCTTCATTCAGTATTTGTCGTCTTTCTTTCTTTTTTTCACTGATTCGTAAAAGCCCATGGTGGACGAAATTCGTTGTTTTCCGGCTGCTTTTTCTCTCGAACCCTACCATTATTTCATAATGATTCTCCGTAAGATGACATATTATTCATCTCATTCCCCCAATATTGTCGAATAATGGGAAAGCGAAAGCCAAAGCTAAGCCAAATAATAGTAAATAGGAGGAGACTCTTGACTCTTTTCTCACCTTACTCACCTTCACCTTCTTCTTCTTCTTCATCACTACTAGCATCATAATCACCATCCGAATTTTCATCAATTTCTAGTCGTGCAATTCGATTCGTATTGACGAATAAATCATCGTCATTTAAATCATCTTCGTACATTTCATTATAGACAATGCCATCCTCATCATCGTCGTCGTCATCACCGTCGTTATTGGGTTGTTGTTGTTGGTCGTCGTCATTATTTACTGTATCATCTACTCGATCAACATTATTTGTATCGTTTGTATCATTCTCTATATTTCTATTGTTTCTCGTATCAGTATCCACTTCAAAAAATTCTGGATCATTCTCGGGCCATAATTGCTTGGATCGTAAATGCTTTACTTGATCTTTATAAAGAATATGTGAAATAATAAATCTTATACCAGTTTCTTTTTCTTCATCAACATGGTTGTTATCATTGGACTTGGACTCAACATCAACAGCACTGTCTTGATCATCTTTTAGTTCTTCCTTTTTTGCGTTATCATTATCCTCATCGTTGTCATCGAATCCTGTTTCAACAATCACATAATCATTTCGTTTCACCCATACTAGTTTATGGAACTTCGTTGGTAATATTGCAAGTACTTTTGTTGATGTTGTTCCTGCTAAGATAATATCAAATTGATTCCCACCTCGTGTAGCAACAACCTTTGCTATTCGTTCATATGATTTTGGTTCTGGTAGATCGTATAAAACCTTATCAGTCAAATGTTTTCTATAATGTGTCCTTCGGCCAAGTCCTGCCATTTTTAAAATGTATATTTGTTTTTGTAAATGAATGAATCTTGGTTCGTTTGTTGCTTTCTTTGGCGACTGTGTTGGGGTTTTATCTTTCGTCGTCTAATATACTTGTTAGTTGCTGTGAAGTACAAATTGTTCAAAGTAACTTCGATTTGAAAATCAAAATCGACATATTGTACACGCAAACTACATGTTGTAGGCCCTACTAAAATGGGTGGCGCTCGCACGACGAATGGATGAGGGCTGGGGGAAACTTTGCTTAAATTATTTTTGTTTTTTGAAAGAAAAATATTTTCAAAATACACAATATTTGACAATTGACAATGGACAATTATAAAGAGAGAGAGAGAGAGAGAGAGAGAGAGTACCACTGTCTATATTCTAGTAGGGTTTCTATTTTATTCCTTTAAGATGAACGAACAAAGCAAAGACACTACTGTTGATGATGCTCGCCCATCTTCATCTACAAGTAGTATGAACAATAATAATCTCGCGAAGAAAAATAATGCTAATATTTCTTCCAAAAATAATAATAATAATAATGAGGAGGAGGAGAAACCGAGAAACAACAACAACAAACGCAGTCGCAAGCGAGGCAATAATAAGAATTGTGATAATGGTGGTGGTGGTGGTGGTGGTGGTGATGGTGCTATGAATAATAATAGGAAATTATCTCATACGTTATCATGGGCACTTCGACATTCTGCTGTCGATATCGGATTGAATATATTAGATGATGGATATGTACCAGTTCAAGAAATTCTTGATTCGACACATCCAAGATTAAGAGGAGTAACTAATATAGAAAATATTCGTAATGTTGTTGATACAAGTGACAAGCAACGATTCAAATTATTTGAACGACCAAGATATTTGTTTTATCCAAATAACGATGATGATGAGAATGAGGAAAATAATAATACGACGGTAGTAAAGACAATTCTATGTATACGAGCAAATCAAGGTCATAGTATTAAACTAATTAATCCAGAGAAACTTCTAACTAAAATATCATCCGATGAATTACGAACTTTGTCCTGTATAGTACATGGTACGTATCTAGAAGCCTGGGAATCTATAAAAAACGAACAAAAGGAGGAGGGTGGTGGTGGTGGTCTTAAAAAAATGAATCGAACGCATATTCATTTTGCATCAGGTTTACCAGATGATTCCGCTGTTATTTCAGGGATGAGAAAAAATTGTAATATATATATTTACATTAACGCTATAAAATGTGCTGCTACTACTAGTACAGATGGAGGACGTATTGATTTCTTTACAAGTGATAATGGAGTACTATTAACAGATGGAATTGACAATACTGGGATTTTACCAATTGAATACTTTTCACACGTAACAGATAAATCAGGCAAAATTTTACTGGACAATCGAGATACAGACGATGATGATGTTTCAAGAAAATAACAATAGCAATATCATAATATGCATGTAATATTTCATAACTACTACACGTTATTTTATATATATTATTTATTATAGCTCATCTTCGTCATCGTAGTAGTCTTCATCTTCATCGTATTCGTATTGTTCTTCATCAAACTCCTCTACATCATCATCAACATCATTCTCTTCTTCGATTTCTTCTTCATCATCAGCAGGAGGGGCGTCTTCCGTCGCCGCGACTTCTTCCTCGGCGTTATCGGTGGTTGCCTCCTTTTCTTCTTCGGTTGATACATCTTTCTTTTCCTCATCCTCTTCTACTTCGGCACTGTCATCTGTTTCATCTAACTTCATTCCCTTTTGAAGTAGATCGGGGGATACTGATGCACCCATTCGTGATGGCAAAAATAGACCAAAAGCATCTAGTTTCGGAGTTGTTTGTTTCACCATAGCACGTGTCTGAGGTAACAGCACCTCACTGTAGAATTCACACCACTGCTTGATCAGAACGGGATCTGCCCCCTTCAGATCGGCATCGTTTTTAAGTGCTCTGTTCAATGCGGTGGCTACTGCAGTGGTCAAACCAAGAAGATCTGAAGCGACTCGTTCTACTGCTAATGCTGTGTTTTCGTTTGCTTCACCATTCTTGAGGACACATGCAACACCAGTTTTTAACAAAAGTTTTGCAGCGTCAAGATGATCCGACCTTAGTGATGTAGAGGTGATTGGCTTTGGTGCAGCTTTCTTTTTCTTGTCTGTGGATGGCGGAGCAGCAATTTCGTCAAACATACCTCCGAAGCACTGAGCTCGAAGCAAGACGTAGTGAGCGTATCGGCCCATGAATGCGCGAAATTTAGCCGATTCTGGTTTATCATCACCGGCTTGTAACAACTTGGAACTAAAGAATTTGCCTTTTCGTTTTGGATCACGTGTGCGACGGAGTTCCCGAACTCGCGCCTATTTTTGTTTTTGTATGTGTGTGTGGTTTGAAAGAAGGCAAATATATAACGATAAATCACGCCAATTCGGAGAGCTAATGTGAGAGACAATCAATGAATCTAACCTATCACGAAAAAATTGTATCATTTACACACATAATACACAGCAGTAAAATAAAATGGAAAAAATAGTCATTGAACATGAACATGAACGTACCTTCAACGCTGGAGCATGGTCTGGTGAACCATCTGCTGAGAATCGATGAAGAATGTAAAGTGCCTTAATGGTAGTACGCCAATCTTTCTCAGCCATCTTTGCCCAAAGCTTACGAAGAACTGCATCGTAAATATCATACCGTCCACTAATTTGATACGTAACTCCAACTAATCGTTCGGCATGCTTACCCTTAACAGGAGTATCGTCTGGTCGGGTGGCCTTTAACATAACTTGTTCGAGCTCTGAACTAGTTAATCCCTTCACTTCACGAAATAGATTTGATGACAAACCGGATGTTGTTTCTCTTGCTACACTCAATGATTTAATTGCGGCCTCCTTAACAGATCCAGGATCAGGCATGGAGCTTCGAAGGGCTGTTAAACCTCGAGTGAATGTAGATGGTTGTTGTCGTTGTCTGGAGTAAGGAACCACTCGACCACCAGGTCGTCCTCTCCTAGGTGGTGGACCACCACGACCCCGTCGAGGTGGATTTCTTCCACCACCACCAGCACTACGCCGTGGAGGAGGATAATCCTCTTCTTCATCGTCATATCTGCTACTACTACTACTGCTACTACTACGACTTTTACGCGACGCTGATTTCTTAGGAGCTGGACCCCTGCCTCTACTACCGGACGATTTCGGTGATGATGACGATGATTTGCGAGCTCGTGATGGTGTAGGTCTAGACGGTCTTGGACGATAGTCATCTTCGTCATCATCTTCTTCGCTATCGATTTCGGCTTCATATTCGTCTTCTTCGTCATCCATTGGATCTTCTAAGCCACTATCATCTTCCTCATCCTCGTCGTCGTAGATATCGCTTCGTCGTTTCGAAATAGGAGGCCGTTTGCTACTACTAGATGACGACGGACGTGACGATCTGCTATTGGGACCCCGACGATTCGAAGCAGCCGCTGATCGTGGTGGCTTCTTTGCAGAAATATTTTCTACCCCGGCGATGATTGCTATCACTAGCAAAAGTGCGATTGTATAGGACCTCATAATATATATTCGTTTTGCTTTCCGAAGATTATGTCAAGATAACAATAGTGGCAGTACTGTAATTTGTACGAGCAGCTGAAAATCAAGAAATAGATTGATTATCAATATTTTTTTCTTTTCAGGCTAAATAAATTATCTCCTGTCGTCGTTGTTAGCAAGCCTTGTAGTTAAGAACTCTCCGATCGTATGAATGATGATGGATTCATTGATGGGTGTGTAATAGGATATGATTACGAAGCAAGTTTCACCACAAAAAAACAAGTTAAAATGTCGTTGGATGTCGTTGGTAACGGAATTACAATCCCTCGAGAGTTCCACGCGTTAATTTTGAAATTGGGGATAAATACTAAAGGGGGAGTTTCCCACGCCAATCATGCACATAAAATATAATGCAACAACAAACTGAAAAACATCACACCATGCACCATGATCACAACATTTTTGATCGTCTCCATCGCTATCGAAACCTCCTGCTGCAAGTCATCAAAAAACAAGGAAACACCATGAGTGAAGATGGTCCGAAGAGAACACGTCCTTTCGTGTTAATAACCGGGACTCCCGGTACTGGAAAGACCAGTACAGCTTCTTTAATAGCGGTGAGGATAAATATGGATAATGCTAAATATGATGAACGGGGAAATTTGTTGATAAATTCATATCAATTCAATTCAATTCA
>Ga0115007_10002912_pt1 | contig 10467 bp, 9 predicted proteins | sample ArcOceMetagenome_2_FD_87166 | JGI IMG/M metagenome (GOLD analysis project Ga0115007, IMG submission 87166) | Marine eukaryotic phytoplankton communities from Arctic Ocean - Arctic Ocean ARC135M Metagenome | ecosystem: Environmental > Aquatic > Marine > Oceanic | place: Arctic Ocean | collected...
ATATTATTTAATAAAAATCATATTTCTTTTTTTTTTTTTAGATCTAGTTTTTTTATATTTATTTTTAATTTTTTTATTATTTTTTTTTTAGAAATATATTTTTCATAAAAATTTTCTAAATCTTTAGAATTTTTAATCTGAAATTTTTTAATATCAATCTTTATTAAATTAATCTTATTTATCATTTTTTTAAAAAATTTTATGATTTTATATAAATAATAAAAGTATTTATTTTTAATTAGTTTATAAAATTAGTTAAAAATACCAGACATGTTGTGCCTAATACTTGTATTGATAATTGCACTAGAAATATAATTTAATAATCTTGGATCCAGTGGTTTCGGGATAATATAATTTTTACTAAAAAAAATATTAAAATTATTATAATGTTTTTTTAAAGATTTTGGAATATCTTTTTTTGCTAAATTAGACAATGCAAAAACTACAGCTAATTTAATTTTATTATTAATAGTTTTTATTCTAGAATCTAATGCACCTCTAAATACATAAGGAAAAGAAAGTAGATTATTTATTTGATTAGGGTGATCAGATCTTCCTGTTGCAATTATAATATTTTTTTTTGATGACATTGCTAATTTATAAGAAATTTCTGGATTTGGATTTGCTAGCGCAAATACTATTGGATTGCTTGACATAGACTCTATGTGATCAGTATTAATAATATTACCAACTGAAAGACCAAGAAATATATCTGATTTTTTAATTGCGTCAGAAATAGTATATATATTTTTATTAGTGGCAAAATTAGCCTTAATACTATCAATACTATTCCTATCTTTTCTTATAACTCCCTTGCTATCACACATAATAATATTATCTTTATTTAAACCTAATTTTAAATAAAGTTGCGCACATGAAATCGCAGCGGCACCAGCGCCACTAATAACAATTTTTATATTTTTTATATTTTTATCAATCAATATTAATGCATTAATCAATGCTGCGCCAGAAATAATTGCAGTACCATGCTGGTCATCATGCATAATAGGTATATTCATGATTTTTTTTAATTTTTTCTCTATTTTAAAGCATTCTGGAGATTTAATATCTTCTAAATTAATTCCCCCAAATGTAGGCTCGAGAGATTTAATAATTTTTATAAAAAATAAAGAATTACTGCAATCAATTTCAAGATCAAATGCATTTATTCCAGCAAATTTATTAAATAAAATAGCCTTGCCTTCCATGACTGGTTTTGAAGCTAGTGGTCCAATATCACCCAATCCAAGAACTGCTGTTCCATTTGACACGATACCTATTAAATTTCCTCTTCCGGTGTAATGAAAAGCGTTTTTATTATTAAAATAAATTTCGATACAAGGCCATGCAACACCAGGTGAATATGCCAATGATAAATCTAGTTTTGATTTTAAAAATTTTGAGGTATAAATTTTAATTTTACCTTTTGGAAATTTAGAATGATAGTTAAAAGATATTTTTTTAATATTCATAATTAAATTTTTTATAAAAATAAAAAAAATTATAATAAAAAAATATTTTATTTTTTATTATAAATTATTTTAATTTAAACAATAACTTTTATATTTTTTATTTTTTTATTAAAATAATAATAATTTTTAAATGCAACATGAAGCCAACACTAGCAAATGGGACTAGAGATTTTGGTCCAAGAGAAATGGATAATAGAAAGTATATATTTTCTATTATGAGAAAAACTTTTGAAAAATATGGATTTGTAAATATCGAAACACCTGCTATAGAAAACAACTCTACATTAAATAAAAAATATGGAAATGAAGCAAGTCAGCTTATATTTAAAATAATAAATTCAGGGAATTTTTTATCAAAAATTAAAATAGAAGATATCAATAAAGGATATAAAAATATTATTGATAATATTACAAAAAAAGGAATGAGATATGATTTGACGATACCATTAATTAGATATATTGTCATGAATAGCAATAAAATAATATTTCCATTTAAAAGATATCAGATACAAAATGTATGGAGATCAGATAGGCCTCAAAAAAATAGATATAAAGAATTTTGCCAATGCGATATTGATATAGTAGGCTCAAAATCAAAAATTTGTGAAATTGAAATAATCCTTATTATTAGTGAAATATTTAATAATTTAAAAATTAAAAATTATAAAATTATTATTAATAATAAAAAAATACTTGAAAGCATTTCAAGATATATGAAAGGATCAATAAAAGAAAATTTAATATTTATTACTATAGATAAGGTTCATAAAATTGGAATAAAAAAAATATTAAAATTTCTTGAAAAAAAAGAAATTCCATTACTTGGTATAAAAAAATTAAAAAATATTTTTAGGATAAAAGGAGATAATTTTAAAAAAAAAAATATATTAAGTAAGTATTTAAAAAAATATAAAATTGGAATTAATAGCTTAAATGAAATTAATGAAATAATAAAATATATAAATAATTTAAAAATTAAAAATATTAACATTGAGTTTGATCATACATTATCAAGAGGATTAACATATTATACAGATTTTATATTTGAAATAAAAATTACAAACATTAAAGAAAGTTTAGGGGGTGGGGGAAGGTATAATAACCTAACAAATATTTTTGGATTAAACAATATATCAGGAATAGGATTTTCTTTTGGAATAGATAGAATTTATAATTTTATGAAAGAAATGAATTTATTTCCTCATAATAATAATAACATAAAAATCATGATCACCAATCTTAATAAAAAATTATTAAATTTTTTAATAAAAATTTTATTTAAATTAAGAAAAATAAACATAGCTTCAGAATTATATCTAAATACTAATAAATTAAAAAAACAACTTATTTATGCAAATAAAAAAAAAATCAATTATATAATGCTTATTAAAGAAGATAAGAGCATTATTCTTAAAAACATGACTACAGGGGAGCAATATAAAAATACTTTTAATAATTTAATAAAAACTGTAAAAAAAATGATTTAATAAAAAAATTAAACTAAAAACCACCAAGTAGTTAGTTTTAATATAAAAAATAATTGTGTATGCAGAATCTATGCTTTAAAACCATTTTTTAATTAATTTTTTTTATAAACTATATAAATTGGCGTTTATTTTTTTAATTAAAAACTCAATTCTTTTATGCTTAAAAATAAACACTATAGTTTATTTTTAGTTTAAAGTATTTAAATTTTTTTATAATTTAATAAATATATTTTTTGTAAAATATAAATTTAAATTCTATTAAAAGTATATCGTATAGTTGCGCCTAGAAACTCTATTTTATCATAGATATTTTATATTAATTAATTGGTCAGAAAAAGTTAAAATAATAAAAATTTATTTTCATTCAATCTGGTTAATAAGATTTTTATTTTTATTATTTTAAAATCAAAAAAAAACACCAATGAGTATGATTATATTGTTTCATGTAATTTTAATATGTTATAAAATTAAATTGACTTATAGAATATATTTAATAAATTACTTTTGCAAAGTATTAAATGAAAAAACTCTAGAATAAAAACAATAATTTGATTTTTAAATTTTGCAAAAAAAGCGTTTTTAATTTTAACAATTAAAGCAGAAATAATATATATATATATATATATATATAAATACTTAAATCATATTTTTTTATTCAATTTTTTTATATAAGTTTTTAATAACAATACGTGTACTATTTTTATATATAAGTGAACTTAAAATAAAATAGTTAAATTCAATATTAATATAAAAAAATGATCAAACTTAAAAAAATCAGCTAAAAAATAATTTTTTTTCTTTAAAATTTAAAGAAACAATAGAATATTATAATTTAAAATAGCGGGGGCAGGATTTGAACCTGCGACCTTCGGGTTATGAGCCCGACGAGCTACCTCTGCTCCACCCCACAAATTTTTTAATTATAATAAATTGTATTTTATTTAACAAATTTATTATTATTAATAAGTATTTTTTTTTAATTAAAATGAATAATAAAAATAATAAATCAGGTTTTGTTAGTATCATAGGAAAACCCAATGTTGGAAAATCTAGTTTAATAAATCTATTAATAAATAAAAATATATCTATTATTACTTATAAATCACAAACAACAAGAAATAAAATCATAGGAATATTTAATAAAAAAAATTTGCAAATCATTTATATTGATACTCCTGGAATTATTATTCCAAAATATTTATTTCAAAATTTTATGATGAAATCATCAAGTTTAATTTTAAAAAATACAGATATAGCACTTGTAGTTATAGATGTATATCAAAAATATAGTAGTAATTTTTTTAGAATATTTTTAAAATCAAAGTATAAACTTTTATTAATAAACAAAATAGATTTAATAAAAAAAATAGAGATTAATAAAATTATTAAATATTGGAATAAAAAAATTTTAGTAAATAAAATAATAACTATTTCTATAATAAGAAAAATAAATATAAAAAGCATATTAAAGAATATTATAAATATTTTACCTAAAAAAGTAATATATTATTCTAGTAATACTATTACTAATCAAAGTGTAAATTTTTTTATATGTGAAATAATTAGAAAAAAAATACTACTAAATTATAATAAAGAAATTCCATACAGCACAATTATTGAAGTAAAAAATTTTAAAGAATATGAAAAGATAATAAAGATAAATATAGAAATTAATATAGAAAGGAAAAATCAAAAAAAAATAATAATTGGTAAAAATGGAAAATTATTAAAAAAAATAGGAATAGAATCAAGAAAAGAAATAGAGAAATTTTTTAAAAAAAAAGTTTTTTTAGAGCAAAAAATTAAGATATTAAATAACTGGAAAAATAAAAAAATATTTAATTAAAAATGTCAAATATACTAGCAATAATTGGAAAATCTAATGTTGGAAAATCAACATTATTTAATAGATTGATAAATAATAATAACAAAGCCATAGTTAATAATAAAAAAGGAACAACTCGAGATAGAAAATATGGATACTCTGAGTGGATGGGGAAAAAATTTATAATTATTGATACAGGTGGATATATATATAATGCAAAAAATATTTTAGAAGAAAAAATCAATATACAAACTGAAATGGCAATAAAAGAGTGTAAAATAATATTATTTTTACTAGATTGTCAAAAAGAATTAATGCCAACTGATATAAACTTAAAAAATAAATTAATCAAATATAATAAACCAATTTTATTAGTTGTAAATAAAATTGATAATTATCAAATAAAAATTCAACATAATGATTTTTATGCAATAGGAATTAAAAATATATATTATATTTCAGCAATAAATGGATATGGAACAGGGGGCTTGCTTAATAAAATAACAACATATTTTAAAGACGATAAAGAAGAAGATATTAATATTCCAAAAATTGCTATATTAGGAAAGCCTAATGTAGGAAAGTCATCTTTTTTAAATGTGATTACAAAAAAAAAAAGAAGTATTATTTCGAAGTACGAAGGAACAACAAGAGACTCAATAGACACTTATTATAATTTATATAATAAAAAATTTATACTCATAGATACTGCTGGGATAAGAAAAAAAACAAAAATTAAAAAAAATATAGAATATTATTCTATAGTAAAATCAATCAGAACATTAGAATATTCGGATATATGTATAGTAATGATCGATTCAAAAAATAAAATAAAATCTCAAGATATCAATATAATTAAATTAGCAATAAAATATAAAAAAGGAATAATAATCGTAATAAATAAATTTGATTTAATAAAAAAGAATAACATAAAATTATATAAAAAAGAAATATCTATACAAATTAAAAAGTTTAACTATATACCTGTTTTGTATACTTCAGTCATTAAAAAACAAGGTATATATCAAGTCATAGAAAAAGCATTAGAAATATATAACAACAAAAATCAAAAAATATCTACAAATAAAATTAATAATATATTATTAAAAAGCATAAATAAACAACCACCTAGCGCAATAAATGGTAAAAATATAAAAATTAAATATGCGACCCAATTATCAATATCAAGTCCAACTTTTATATTATTTTGTAATTTTCCAGAATATATTCAAAATTCATATAAAAATTATATTAAGAATCAATTGAGAAAAAACTTCACTTTAATAGGTGTTCCTATAAGTCTAATATTTAGAAAAAAAAAATGCTAAATTTTTTTGGATTCTAAATATAATTTTTTTTCTTCCTATTAATTCTAATATTTTAATTAAATCTGGGCCGATAGAATTACCTGTTACTATAAACCTAACAACAGGTATAATATCTTTGTATTTTAAATTTTTTTTTTTTATTAAGTTATTAATTTCTTCTTTAATCACTAAGTAGTTAAATTTTTTAATAAAACTAAATTTAATAATTATCTTTTTAAAAATATTATATTTTTTTTCAATATTATAATTATTTAAAAAAAAATTAGATTGAAAAAAAAATCTCCCTTTTTTAAAAAAATCATTTAAAAAAATAGATCTTTCTTTAACTAAAACGCATATATTTAATATGTTATTATAGTTATAATTAATATTATTACTTTTCAGTTTTATTGTTAAAAAGTTAAAAATGCTGTTATTGTTTTTATTTTGTAAGTACTTTTGATTAAACCAGTTTAATTTATGTATATCAAATTTTATTCCTGACTTTCCAATTTTGAAAATATTAAATTTTTTAATAAATTCATCTTTGGTGCAAATTTCTTCATCATCAGAACTCCAACCTAATTTAATTAAAAAATTTATCAAGGCTGCTGAAAAATACCCCTTTTCTTTAAAATTATTATTTCTCAATTCTTCGGTAAAATTTTTACAATTAATAGGAAATGTTGGAATATTTTCTTTTAATTTGTTTCTTTTACTAAGTTTTCCTTTTCCGTTTGGATTTAGTAGTAATGGTAGATGCATAAAGTAAGGGATATCAAAACCCCATCCTAAATATTGATATAAAAGTATATGAATCGGCAGCGAAGACAACCATTCTTCGCCTCTAATTACATGACTAACGTGCATAAAATAATCATCTATTACATTTGCAAAATGATAAGTAGGTATACCGTTTGATTTAATTAATATTTTATCATCTAAATAAGAAGAATTTACAACAAAAGATCCTCTTAATAGATCATATAAAATAATATTTTTCTGATATGGAACTTTAAGCCTAATTACATATGGAACATTATTTTTTAACATATCTTTTACTTTCTTCTTACTAAATACTAAAGAATTCTTCATATTATCTCTAATAGTGTAATCATACTTTATTGATTGAGAATTGTTTGTCTTATTATTTCTAATTTTATTTAAATCTTCTAAAGTATCAAAAGCATAATATGCTTGATTGTTATCTAATAATTTTTTAATGTAAATTTTATATAAATTTTTTCTCTCAAACTGTCTGTATAGATGAGTTTTTTTTTCTCTTAAATTTTCATTAAACTCCATTTCAAGCCATTTTAAAGAGCTAGTTATGTAGTTTTCAGATCCCTTAACAAGTCTTTCTCGATCAGTATCTTCAATTCGTAATATAAACTTACCTTTTTTATTTTTACTAAATAAATAGTTATAAAGCGCTGTTCTTGCTCCCCCTATGTGCAATACTCCTGTTGGACTTGGGGCGAATCGAGTTACTATTTTTTTTTTCATAAAATAAAAAAATAATTATAAGTTAAATTTTTTTTAAAAAATCTTCTAATATTAAGTTAAAAATCTTAGGATGCTCCATCATAGGAGCATGGCAGCACTTATTAATAAGTTTTAATTTTGAAAATAAAATAAGCCTATTAAATTCATGCGCAACAATCGGTGGTGTAATTATATCATTCAAGCCCCATATTAATAAAGTTTTTGTATTAATATTAACTATATCTTTAGCCATATTATTTCTTTTTGCAGATTTAGCAATTAAAATAATACGCATTGCTTTATTAATATCATTAATAATACTAAAAATTTTATTTATATTTATTTTTTCTAAAGCGTCGGGACTAAAAAATGTATCTTTTATTTTGTTTTTAATATAAAAATAATTATTTCTTCTAGGGAATGATATATTCATAGATTTTTCAAATAGTCCAGAACTACCAGTTAAAGTTAAGCTTTTAATATCATTTGGATTTCTCAGTGCATACATTAGCGCTAAGTGGCCACCTAAAGAATTTCCGATTAAATTTATAAATTTAATATTTTTAAAAATTATAAATTCCTCCAAGAATTTAACTAAATTTAATAAATTAGTTTTTTTAATAGACAAATTATATATTGGAATTATTGGAACTATAACTCTATAATTAAAAGAAAAATAATTTATTACAGTATTCCAATTACTTAATTCGCCAAAAAGACCGTGTAATAATAAAATAACTTCACCTTTTCCTTTTTCAATATATTGAAAATTATTTTTTATCATTTTTTTAATTTTTTCTATTATTAAATTTAATAATAAATTTTATTAATAAAAATTCACTAAAATTTATATAATAAAATATTCAACTAAATTAAAATATATTTAGAAAAGAATTGATTAAATCACAATTTTAAAATTGTATTTAAAAAAAATTAAGTTTTGTAAGACCAATTTATATTAAAATAATCTTGCAAAATTATTCCATTTAGTTTTAGTTGCAACCTTATAAAATCAACGGTATTATAATCTTTTTTTTTTTTTGCTTTTTTGTATATTTTTATTAAAATTTTAATTAAATTTTTTTTTTTTAAAAAAGCACTCTCCTCTCTTAAACCTAAATTATCTTCTATAAATATTTTATAAGTATTTTTTAAATTTAAAAAAGTTTTTTTTTTGATTTTAGAAAAATCTAAAATCTTACAATTAATATCATTAATATATTTAAGTAATTTAAATAAATTAGATATCAATTTTGCTGTATTAAAATCATTATCTATAGATTTATAACATTCTTGGCAAAAAAAGTTTATTTTATTAACAATATTATTGTCTATATTAATATTATCACTTTTTTTATATTTTAATTTTTTAATAACTTTCAATCCATTTATTAATTTTAAATAACCTTTTTGAGACGCATTTAGAGCTAATAAGGAAAAGTCTAGTGGATTTCTATAGTGTGATTGTAAAATAAAAAATTTTATAACCATCAATCCATAAGGTTTATTAAATAAAAAATGATTTCCATAAAATATATTATCTAAAGTAATAATATTACCTAGGGACTTGCCCATTTTTTTTTTATTAATTGTAATAAGATTATTATGCATCCAGTATTTTGCAGGATTAATATTATTCAATACTTGAGATTGCGCTATTTCACATTCGTGATGAGGGAATAATAAATCTATACCCCCTCCGTGTATATCAAATTTTTTACCTAAATACTTATTGCTCATTGCGGAGCATTCTAGATGCCAACCAGGAAAACCTCTTCCCCAGGGAGAGTTCCAGTTCATTATATGTGATTTGCCGGCTTTTTTCCATAAAGCAAAATCAAAAATAAACTTTTTTTCTATCTTTTTAGATAAATTTTTATTTTTTTTTAACAAATTATCAATAATAATTCCGGATAAATTACCATATATTTTTTTTTTTTTATATTTTTCTAAATTAAAATAAACCGAACCATTAGATATATAGCCAAAGCCAGAAAATATAATTTTTTTAATTAATTCTATTTGTTCTAGAATATTTCCACTTGCTCTTGGCTCAATACTAGGAGGAATAATATTCAATAATGACATGTTTCTATCATAAATATTAGTATAATATTGAGTAATCTCCATTGGTTCTAACTTTTCTATATTAGCTTGCAAAAGAACTTTATCTCTTCCGTTATCCAGATCTCTCTCCAGGTGACCTACGTCAGTAATATTCTTAATATATCTAACTTTGTAGTTTAAATATTTTAAATACCTAAATATTATGTCAAAAACAATCGCACTTCTTGCGTGACCTAGGTGAGGACTGCCATAAACAGTAGGTCCGCACAAATAAATCCCTACAAATGGATGATTAATAGGAATAAACTGTTCTTTTTTTCTTGTAAAAGTATTGTAAATTTTTAAATTATTTTTCATCTTTTTTATAAAAATTAATTATTTTTTATATTATATTAAAAATATAATAGATTATAAAGTTTTTTTAATCTTCTTTTAGTAAATTTGTATATAGTAAAAAAAAAAATTATGATTAAAAAAAAAAAATTAAAAATACTAATATCTTTAATAGGATGTGTTGTTTTATTATTTCAATATCAAGTTGAAAAAAATAAAAACTTTATTTATAAATTTTATAACTTAGAATATAAAATTAAAAAATGCAATATAAACAATATTAAAGTAGGAAGCTTTATTTACGCGGCTAAATTAGCTAAGCCGGCAGTAGTTAATATAAAATCTGTATATATATTAAAATAAAATACAAGAGATCCTGGATATAATCATACAATCTATGACTTATTTAAAAAATATTTTATTAACAAAAGGCAAAAAAAAAAAAAAAAAAAAAAAAAAAACAGACAAAAAAAAAAAAACAAAATAGAGCA
>Ga0115007_10002915_pt1 | contig 10463 bp, 7 predicted proteins | sample ArcOceMetagenome_2_FD_87166 | JGI IMG/M metagenome (GOLD analysis project Ga0115007, IMG submission 87166) | Marine eukaryotic phytoplankton communities from Arctic Ocean - Arctic Ocean ARC135M Metagenome | ecosystem: Environmental > Aquatic > Marine > Oceanic | place: Arctic Ocean | collected...
AAAGGGGGCCCTCAAAGGAAATATAAATTTTTTGTTTTTACGGGTTTTTGTTGTAAATTTATATATAATTTTTTTTAAATTTTTTTTTTTTTTATACCTTCTTTTTTTTGAATTTTATCATCGATTGGGGATTGTTCTAACATACATATACACAAATATTTTGTCCCCCCCTCCCCATCCTGTTGTAGCTGTCCTCTTATCCACCTTGTTCATCAAATCGATGCATCTTAAGCGCGTTCCGATTGCTCCGGCACAACGAGCTTTATTTGTTGGGGCATACGTTATCCAGGCATTGGCAACAATCGCAGTGGCAGGCATCGCCTTTCTTATGTCTTTTGGTGAGGGTGGATATTTACAAGTCCTCATGCAGAATGATGTTGAACTTATGTTGATTTTATGCGGATTTGCCGTTCTGTTAGTTGTACTTAGTTGGTTGGATGAAGGACTGGAATTAGCATTACAGGGCGGTGAAGAAGGAAATAACGAAAACGCCTTTTTGGTCTCTCCCTTTGGATTTTGGTGGTGTTTACATCCTGCAGTGTCTCCAGAGGAGATTCTTGCAGAAGAAGCAGCAAATACTGCGGCAATATCAAATAATGCTTTGAACTCAAAGTACCCCAGTTCGGGGGCAAGACTATCCGAATTTTCACCACTACTGGGAGAATCTGTCGCACAAATGAAATCATCGACGGTAGATCTAGGCACCGTATAGTAGAATTTGTTGTTAGAGACTTTCCAAGAGTGTGTTAGAATAAGAAGATAGGAGATTGATAAATGATACATGTTTATTTGTGTTTCGATACACCGACCAGAGAAGAAAAAAGTAGAGAAAGATAATGGGGGAATCTTTTTTGAATGAATGCTGTTTTGAGATTATAAAAAATAATATGTTAACAACGCCGTATTTCTTGTTCCGAATTTATGATGATTTTTCTTTCCTCCTCATTTCAAGATAGTAGCGCTACCTTCGTAGACTATATGTATCTTTATATAATTACATGATACTATTATTTTAAGAGTTGTTGTTATTAATTAATTCATCTTTTCTAATGGACGATTAAAACCACTCTTACGGTTCATATATTGACGATATTTTCTTGCCTTATTTTTAGCAGCTCCACCCCTTGCTGCTGTCGATTGATTATCTTCTACAGACTCTCCCTTCGTCGAACCAAATCCATCAAAGCCCATCAACTTTCTCATTTGTTCTTCTTCGTCCAAACCTTCCAATTCTTCTTGATTGACCTCAATAATCGATTCTTGTGGATTAAGTTGTGATGACTCGTCACCATCCTGCTGTTGTTTATTCTGAGACGACGACGACGACGACGATGCGTTGTCGCCACCCTTTTCGCCTCTTCCTCCTGCCTGCTTTTGATCTAACGCTGCTAGATTTTCATCTTCATTCTTTAGTTCCTGTCGTAAACGTGCCATGCGTTGTTCACGTTCCGATGCATTTTTTTCGTTTTTTACAGACGAAGATGACGACGACGACGATGTATTGTGTTGCCGATCTCCTTGCTGGTTTCTTTGTCGCCCGTCATCATCAATCTCTTGTTGTCTTTCTCGTCGATCATTTTGTCGATTTTGTTGTCGATATCTTTCCACGTCTTCTTGAGAACGACTCATATTCGATCAATAGTTGATGGAAGATTATCCTTCGCTGTACGGTTAAATTCTAATTTTAAAATTGTAATAATGTTGTTGTTGTTGTTACAGTATCTTGTTTCATTTCAACTTTATTGTTACACTTGAAATAATCCGAAAAGTATGTGGTTTTTGGTTGTTGTTTTACAGTAGATAGTGTACTCTTGAGAAATCCATTACAAAATCCGTAGATTTCTACAAAATCCGGACAATTAACGGAATTTATGGTCACTATGACTCTAAGGCAATAAAATTACTAGCAAAGTGCATCTTACCTCATCCACGCAGGTTTTACGGACTCATACAATTATTACTGCCGATTGACAATAACAACAGCCGTCGTCATGATGTCATGATCTCAAATCATTACAACACAAAACAACAAGTTGACGTACAGTAAAATATTAATTTCGTTCGACATCTCCTTAAAAGACATCTTAACGGACAAAATAAAACAAATATGACAGAAGATACTACTACAAGTATCGATGAAACTAGTGGTGGGGAGATAATTTATTCTGATGCCGGTTTAGAACCCGTCAATCCAACAAAACCACCTATTGTTCACCAGCAACAACAACAATCTGCGGGTGATAGTAGCGCAGAGTCCGTCTTGAATTCTGATCAAATATCTCCCCAGGCAGCATTTGAAATATTTCAGGGAAAAATCTACAGTGCATCGATTCCAACTTCTTCTTCTAATAATACTAACAGCAATGCTGCTGCATCATCAAGCGGCGCGGGCGGCGATGAATCGTCACCACTTGAAAGATTGGCTCGTTTACAACAGGAAGTAACAGCATTGGAGGCAGAACTAAAAATGACAGCGGCTGCCGATAGTGGTAGAGCATTCGATGAGCAAGTCGTACAATTGGCAACTGATTTAAAAAATCGGTTAGTTGCTACATCGTCCGCTCATGTGACCGAACAGGATGATTTAACCCGTTTGATCCATGAGCAATTACAAAATATTCAAAAAAAAGATGCAACAGCCAGTGCTGCTGCTGCTGCTGATGGAGTAGCATCTTTACCTCAAACTGGACTCGTTTACGAATTATACGGCAATGCTACGAATCCAACAACAACCATGGAGGAACGATTGTTGAATTTAGAACGATTGTTGGGAAATTCACAACAACAAAATGCATCATCATCGTCATCCTCCTCTTCACAAACGAATTCAACATCTACCAACCACAAATCACTATTGCATAGATTGGAAGAAATGGAAACATTGGTAGCGACTGTTGATTCTACAACACTTGAAAAGACCGCTACTAAGGCTAAGGTCATCCGAGCTGACCTTGAGGCAGCCAGTAAGGCTCGTAACAAACTAACAGCAACCTACAAAAAGGAAGACTCAAAAATGATTCAACAACTTTACCAACAAATGGTCGATCTAGAAGGTCTTGGTAGTTATCTACCTAGTTTGGTAGAACGACTTCAACAACTCAGTCATTTGCATCGACAAGCATCAACATTCGGAACGAGACTTCAAGAATTAGAACGAGGAACGACCCAAGTGGAGGCAACTGTTGTTCAGTTGGAAGATGGTATGACTACATTACAAACGACTATAGTTCAAAATATTGCTGCAATGGAAAACAATTTACAAGAACTCGACAAAAAATTAAGTGGTTTGTAGTAGGTCATGTCAGGTTACATACTGTAATTTAAAAAGTAGGATGTATATACATTTTTTAATATGTATGAAAAAAATGTATCTAAAAGAAGCAGAACAAAGAAAATATGGCTAGTAGAATATTAAGTATACAGTATTAAACTATTGTTTTTTCATTCTATTAACTGCGGCAATGGAATCAATGAATTTGATATTTTCATACTAAGTTAGCTACTGTAGTAGTTGCAGCAAGCAAAAGTAAACTCCTACAGTACTGTATATACGTATTGCTGTGAAACATTTATGTGTGAATCTGAGGCATATACAAAGGGGGATTGATTCCCCCGATTTATATTTATTTTGCAATCTTCTGTTATGATTTTTGCATTTTTTAAATTTATCGACGATACATTGTAATGCCAATGGAATCATATTACTATCATTGCCAAGAATGATATCATCGACAAGAAATTCACTCATAGGGGCTCGTGTTTTCCTTCACCGCTGTCAGCCACGAGCACAGCAGCGGGAATTAGGAATTTGCCTACGATTGTTTTCGTCCTCATCGACCGACGCGGCCGTCAACTATACAAGCGATTTTAAAATTAAAGGGCCCATCGTAGCTCAATTATGGACAGCGCGACTAGAGGCCAAACAGAAGGCGGCTACCGAAACAATTGATATGGATCGCCCTCGATCACCTAGCGAATCCGTCACCAAATTCACTTACAATTTCAAGGAGGATGGCTTTTTAGCTGAAAGATATCGAAATCCTTTCGGGCATCTGCGATTTGGAAAGGTACTGGAAGATCTTGATGCATTGGCGGGTAACATTGCTTTTGGCCATGTGCAGGATCCATCTGTAAATATCGTGACAGCTAGCGTTGATAAGATTAAATTGTCTGGTTTGCCAGATCTTGAAAATAATCAGCATATGAGTGGCAAGGTAACATACGTTGGAACTTCCTCTATGGAAATTCGGATGCAATGCAAATGCGATGGAGTCGACGAGGATCCTTGGATGGAAGCATACTTTACCTTCGTCGCCGTCAATCGTGAAACAAAAAGGCCGATGGTCATCCCACCACTCGAACCGCAAACTTGGTTGGAAAAAGATCAGTTTGAAGCAGGCGAACGACGTGCTCAACAACGAAAAGAAGCCCGTAAGAAGAGCAAAAACTTTGAAACGGCCCACGACTCTGAAGTTGAAAAATTGGCGTTGAAATTACTTCAAGAGTCTGGACCTTTAAAAAACATTCCAGGTCTTGCCGATCCTAATTCTATCCTGATGGAACAAACCAAGCTTCAAAATTGTGAACTCGCACAACCTCAAACCGCAAACCTAGCCAATCAAATATTTGGTGGATTTTTGATGCGTCGCGCTTTTGATTTGGCCTATGCCACGGCCTACGTATTCGCTGGGTGTCGGCCACGCTTCATGGAAGTAGACGAGGTTGCCTTCACTATCCCGGTCAGCGTTGGTGACCTAACAAATTTCCAAGCCCAAGTGATTTATGCAGATGTACACGACGAGGTTCGAGGCTTTAATATCTATCATGGTCAAAAAAATATACCGCTGGTGTCAATAGAGGTATATGCGTGGGTAGTGGAGCCGGAACAAGCTTCGGCGAAACTTTCTAACAAATTCACATACACATTTGCCGTAGACAGTGGAACGAACATTCGAAAAGTATTACCCGCAAATATGGAAGATGCGAGGAAGATGGCAATTCAAGTTGGGAATCGTAGGACAGTTTGATTTGTAAATAATTTTATCCTTTTTATCATCAGAAAGCTCTCACTATACTAGTTGACAATTTAAATACATAGCAGAATCTCTATCTCTTCTACTTTCAATCAATTCTTATGTTTGTTATTTTCGTATATTTGTGATTTAATACCTTTCATAGCTTGGTTATTATTGACTTTACGATTGCTAGTAATTGCACTCTTTGGAGCAAATTTCTTACATGAACAAAACGCTCAGTCTAGTAGCTAGTAGCTAGGCCATTCACCATGATTACAATCTATTATTTCGTATTCATTCACTGCTCATTTTGAAATTTAACCACTTAAATTCGATGGATTCCTCTTTCTGTTCGTTTACGACACGGCCATTATTTTTACACTAATTCCATCATCATCCAAACCATCGCCGTGTGTGTGTGTGTGTGTGTGTGTGTGTGTGTGCGTCAATAATTTCATCCATAATCACCACAAATTCGATTGGACTTAAAATCATCATTATTTCTAAGTTTTTGACATCGATTCTGTCACTGGGCTAACTGTCAAACAATCAGGACACTGAACTAAAGTTGCCAACACGTTTACACACAAGGCATTACTGCATCCCCAACAGTTAACGACGTGCTCACGGTGGTTGGGAAGGGCAGTTGATGTTGCTGGTGTTGTAGTCGTCACAACAATTCCCGGTGAAATTTCTGGTACTTGCTGGCGACTGCTACTAGTTCGAGTGCGAGCATTCTGACAGAATCGGCGATTAGCTCGTGTAAATGGTAGAGGTGGTTCTTCTGGTCGTCGTGACGACGATCCATTGATACCGCCACTACTGCTGTCATTCCACATGGTAAATGGTTTTATTTCTGGTAATTTCGGTTTGGGTTTAGCGCGTTGTTGCCGTTGTAGTTGTTCTTGTCGTCGCTGTTCCTCCAGCAATACGCGCCGTTGCTTGTATTCAGCCATATCAAATCCCGTATTGTCCTTTACTCGAAAATTCGCTTCCATTATCGCCATTACACGATATTGTTCCATAACTTCGTCGTCGTCATCATCATCATCATCATTATTATCTACGGATTTGTCGTCGTCGTCGTCGTCGTCGTCGGTCATCTAAATGATAAATCCACGAAAGCCAAAAACGAAGGAGCTACGGTCGATGAATAATCTAATTGATCAGAATAACCACGTTGCAGAAGATAGCATCTCGGACGATGGTACGTCTCTGTTTCTTTTACAACGATTTCCAGATTTCTGGCCAGACGTGCGTACTGTTCCCGCGCTTAGCGCCACTTTTTTTCACTCTAGATGGATTCGCATTTAAACATACCATTAACAAAAAACACCCAATGCAATTCATCTTCAGTTCTATTTGTTGATATATATTAGGAGCTACGTGTAGATAAAATTAGAGAGAATTGATACTAAATTATTTTTTACTTGTGTGTCACTACAGTACTAGCTTGTCACTATGATGGTATGGCGCCACCCACGGTGTATCGACTGTATGGTATGTCCTTCATCTAATAGAGTATCTACGTAGGAAGGAGTGAAGTAGGCATAATCTCGCAATATTTCATCTTTCCATAGATGAACTTGATAGACCATGCCTTGCCCATCAATGACTGTGGTTCGATCATGGTGAGCTTCAAATTGCCGTATGGGTAGATCTAAAACTCCGGCAGGTATGAGTTCTACAGGATCCAAAATAGGTATTGCCTCATCGGAAGCAATTCCAACGGCATGTACACTACCATCCTCCATAAGTATCGCAGTATGATGCGATCCGCAAGATATTCTTTGAACTTTCATGATTTCGTTGTCATTCGTTTTGGGCAATCCTATAACCTGTTCAGGTGTCCTTGCATCGCTTGGACCAGAAGTTCCACCTATTTCTTCTCCTTCTTCGTCGTCGTCGTCGGAAGTATTGCCATTATCGCCACGACTCATATTTTTTCCCCATACAAAAACCTTGTCGTCATTTGTCAATAAAGCACCGTGATGAAAGCCAGCCCCAATTTCGACTACTCTTTGGTTGTCATCATCGATTATGATGGGTCGTGCCCACGGATCTTGATCGGCATCGACAGTTCTACCTAACTGACCTCGGTTAGCTTTGCCCCAACTATAGACTTGTCCATCCTTCGATAGAGCGTATCCCTGTTGGAAACCGAGTACGACTTGTACGATGGGTTGATCCTGCTCAGCAGCCAAGCTGTCACTGACTTTATCACCTCCCCCAATCGGTAGGGACGTCAACGACAGTCCTCGGACTGGTTCTGGTGTCCAAACATTATTTGAAGTAATACCTGTCCCGCATTGACCCCTATTGTTTATTCCCATCGTACTTTTATTTATGGTGTGGTATGGCAATAGTAGTAAGAGCAATGAGCAAGAGTAACAACAACAAAAAGGGTCAATGATGATATAAAGAAAGGTAATAAGCAGTAGCAACAAAGTAGCCAACAACAGCAAACGATCATTCCATTTCTACATACTTACTAAAGAGTGCCCGCTTCTCCAATCACGGCAAGAAAGCCTGGTCCACAAGCTACTTGCTTGATTCTATTGTCGGCGACTGAATTTTTGTTGTTGCTGTTGTTGTTGATCGAAATCTTCGTCCAATCGTCCAATAGAGAATACTTTTCAGCTATTTTCCAAGTCTCGTTTTGTTCCGGACTATTATTTACGCTTCCATTTGCAAATCCTATCAAAGTCGAAATCATACCTCCTATTGGCGTTGTAGCACTCGTATCGTGATTTCGATTGACCCATCGTTGTAGAAAGCCAGGCATTCGATTCAATCTCAATAGTGACACAAGATCATGTGATCGTCCTACAATACGAAGTACTCCTTGTGTATCCAAAATGGCACTGTTTCCCCAACCGACGGTTGCTTGTTGTAAGTCATCGTGTTGGTAGATAAGGACGGGCGATGACGACGATGACGACGATGACGACGATGACGACAACGATGAAAATAAATTCGACGACTCATTGTCGTTGTTGGTGCTATTATCACTACTAGTAGTGGTATCACTGTCAGACCTCGCTGTTGTCGCTGATGTTTTCCAACCTTCTTCCGATACTTCTTCGTCGAAATGGCCAGGGATTTTCTTCAGTATATTTTCTCGCCTCATTGCACCTGTCCATCCCTCACCGACAGCATAAATCGCCATGGATCGACGATAGTGATGATGATGGGGGGAACTTATCGAAACGCGACGGTGACAAAATCGGAATAGTACATTATTACTTTGCAACATCGTATATCAAGGGCAGGTGAGAGACAGGACCTACTTGTACTTGAACTACGATGTTTGTTTCTTTGTGTAGTATCGGAATAAGGAGCAATAGTACCATAAGTCCTCAAAGTGTGTTTTTATTGAGGAGATCGACGATTTTATACATCATATTTTTTTATGGTTAGAAAATACGGCATAAGTGTACGAAAGAAATCTTAAATGTTGTTAAGTAAATTGTCGAATTTGACTATCAGTACAAATCATGTAAGAATTATGTAAATTATATACTAGATACTACCTCTGATTGTGGTTCCTACAGATTTCTAAAAAAAAACTTCTATTTACAACACGAGGATTCACATAACTTCTTCGCGGAGACTTGTTCAACACGAAGACACTAACACTAACACCAATTCCAATTCCAATGCAGCATACATTCGGAAGCCTAAATGACAACAACCCTATTTAATCTCTGCCAAAAGCTATTACAACAAAGCGCATTTTTTTAAATTAGAAAATCATGGAAGTTTATGATAAAATTAGTTTGAATAATATTAACACATTAACAAATACTAATAACAACCCCCCGCAATACAAATTTAACGTATCAGCGATTCTTCTTTTCTTTCACATTACTCTGCACATGCTACCGCATGAAATAGTTGCAGTTAACGTGTCGAAAATTGTTCCCAAGTAGTAGTCGACGACCCAACGATGACTTGGTCCACCAAAACAGCCTGAAATTTGTGTATTAATATAGGATTCATCTTCGACGACTTCTTGTTCAAGTTTACTGGCATTCGTTATAGCTTTTTCCTTGGATTTCTTGCTAGATTTGATAGCTATACTAGATAAGTTCTGCTGTATATTCATCGTAGTACAACAAGTATTCTCTTCTCTTTCTGCTGTAATTACGTGTTTAGCAGCTCGATGATGTAGAAGGACACGTCGCATATGATTATGACATCGTGCAGATTTAAGTTTAGCTCCAAATCGACGGTGTTTGGAATCCAATACATCGCATCGAAATCTATCCATATCATTTGCCGTGTACCAACAATCTTTTTTGTCAATTATTGATATTCGTTTAATTTCTTTTACGGTAATTTCATCTTCGAAAGATACCTTTCGAGTGATGCTTCGTGTTCGTTGAGAAGGTGAGAAAATCAACTCTTGGTTATTGTTAGCATTAGACGTTGTGTTTCTACCAGTATTATTCGCCTGTCTACTGAAACTCCGTCGTTTTCCACTTGGTGAATTCGTATATCTTTCAGATGATGGTATTGAAAGAGTTGTTGCTACTAAGGAATTCGTATTAAGAAAGCCCCTATGGCGTGGTGTCGTCAACATCGATCCTCTCGCCATCATCAGTTTTTTTTTAAATGTGTATATTTTAAGTTGGCTGGAAGGTTTCAAAGCAAAAAGTAGGAATCTATTTTCTATCTCTTCAATTTTGACGTTGTCCGATTGGAATGGAATTGATCTTGCTTGCTGTGATTATACAGTAGAGAGATTTTCTGTCTCAATATAGATGTTGATAGTATTTCTTTTTTGTTTGAGAAAGTCTGAACTAAATTACATGCTCATCTATGAAGTTGTATCGTACTACTAAGCTAGCTTAATAATAACCACATACACTCTACAGTACAGCAGTAAAGGTTTTCTGTGTACCAGTATCGGATATGATCTGAATTACGAATTTCGGGTCGTTAGGTTTAAATTGTTTCGATTTTAAATCGTAAACAAAGTGAAGTTTATATCGGAGTCTCGACGAATACTCACTGTGATAAAATTTTGTGACATTGAACATTTGTCTTGGCTCTCATTAAACGAAGTGCGCTGTATCTTGTAACGCGAACCGTTGAATTTTACACTTGAAGGAAACTAAATCCCCGTGTTAATGTACTGAATATTTGCTTATGCAGTGGTTTTTGCAGTAATTTTTTCCACCGCACAAACTACTAGTTAATTTTTTTTATTTTAAAAATATTCATAATTTTAAATTTCCACACCTCTAAAAGGCAAACAACTAGTTATTACACTGTGAGTTAAATAAAAATTAGATTTGATCATGGCAATCGATAATGATGATGATGATGCTGATGATTATTGTTGTATTTATAATCACTTGTAATAATGAATGCTCATCCCATTTCTCCACTATCCACTATCACAATCTTCAGATCAATTGATTCAGTTTACAACAACAACAA
>Ga0115007_10002916_pt1 | contig 10462 bp, 7 predicted proteins | sample ArcOceMetagenome_2_FD_87166 | JGI IMG/M metagenome (GOLD analysis project Ga0115007, IMG submission 87166) | Marine eukaryotic phytoplankton communities from Arctic Ocean - Arctic Ocean ARC135M Metagenome | ecosystem: Environmental > Aquatic > Marine > Oceanic | place: Arctic Ocean | collected...
ATATCGACTGCTTATATGGGCTGCAGTAGTGTTATTAAATATCTTCTGATGCTGTCATCGCGCTTTTCATATCGTATTTCTTTATTAGGTCATACAAAGTAGGACGCGTAATACCTAATAATTTTGCACAAGCAGATATATTGCCATCAGCGATTGAAAGCGCGGTATTAATGGCGTTAATCTCGGCTTTTTGTCGGGCACTGCGTAGGTTAATTGACAGTGCTAATTCAACGGATAAATCTAAATCTTCATTATCAATATTTTTACTCTCGCTCATAATAACGGCGCGTTTTATTTTATTTTCTAGTTCTCGAATATTCCCTGGCCAATCATAAGCTTCTATGGCGCTGGTCGCTGCGGGTGTAAACCCTGCAATATTTTTATTTTGCTCTCGGCGGTATTTATTGAGCATATAACGAGCGAGTAATATTTTATCGCCTTCGCGATCACGCAAGGGTGGAATATCAATAACTATTTCACTAATTCGGTAATAAAGATCTTCTCGAAAGGTATGGTTTTTCACCATCGTTAATAAATCTTTATTAGTGGCGCAAATAACACGCACATTGACGGGAATTTCTTTTCTGCCGCCGACACGCTCAATAACACGCTCTTGTAAAAACCGTAATAGCTTTGCCTGTAAAGGCAGTGGCATATCGCCTATCTCATCGAGGAATAGGCTGCCGTTTTCAGCGGTTTCTATTTTCCCTAATGTTTGTCTATTGGCACCTGTAAAAGCACCTTTTTCATAGCCAAATAATTCGCTCTCCATTAATTGCTCAGGCACAGCGGCACAATTAATGGCGACAAAGGGGTGTTTTTTTTGTGCACTTAATTTATGAATGGCTTTCGCAAATACTTCTTTGCCGGTTCCGCTTTCGCCTAATAAGAGTGTGGTCATCTGAGTGGGTGCAAGCTTTTCTATAGTGCGACATATTTTTAGCATGCCGGGGTGGCTGGCAATAACGCCGTCGAGTGGTGATGCCTGCTCTTCTTGTACTTGTCGCAGTTGGTCTTCTAGGCCCGCCATTTGAAAGGCGCGCTGCACAATCAGGTCTAGGGTATTGGTATCCAATGGCTTCTGATAAAAGTCATAGGCACCCATGCTAACGGCACGAAGCGCATTTTTATGATCGGCATGGCCAGTAACAACAATAATCTTTAACGAAGGATCTATAGCCAAGCTGGCCTGTAAAGTAGCAAAACCCTCCTCCACGCCTTCGTCATCGGGCGGTAGGCCTAAATCTTGGAGAATAACGCTGGGTTGTTCACGTCTTAATGCCGCTAAAGCTTCGTCTCGATTATTAGCAACAACAACGTTATAGTCTTCGAAATGCCAGCGAAGCTGACTTTGAAGGCCAGCGTCGTCCTCAACAATCAACAGAGTCTGTTGCTCGTTATATTCTCGACTTAGCATGGGGTTGTTCATGATACTTTCCCTTATCCTTTTCCACTGCTGTTACTGCTTGCACTGCCGGTATTGCTCGCTATACGGTCTATGTTCTCTTCTTTAATCATCCGTCTTATTGATACATCGCTCACTGCGCTTTTGTTAATTGGCAGGGTGATACAAACGGTTGTACCAACGTTTATTTCACTGTTGACGCTTAATTTGCCACCCATTCCTTGTATAAATTCGCGTACTTGATAAGCGCCAATACCCATTCCCATGCTCGATTTAGTCGATTCAAAAGGTTTGAACAGCCGATGGCGCAAAAATTCCACATCCATTCCACAACCGTTATCTTCAATATCAATATTGATGCTGTTCTGCTCAACCACAACAGAAATATCAATAAACCCATCATTGTTGGTGGCATCTTGGGCATTGCGAATTACATGCATCAAAATCATGATTAACTGTTCATGGTCAGCAGTAATGCTGACATCCTCAGCTCTGTCCCGAAGGGTCGGTATGGGTTGGCGGTCTACGGACTTTCTAATGGCTTCGAGTAAAACGGTATGGATGCTGACGGCACGCTGCTGAGACGTGGGCTGAGGGCCGCTCTGCAGACGTTTGAGTAAGTGATTCATGCGATCAACCGAGTTGGCGATGGTTTGAATAGCATCTTCAACAAAAGCGGGGTTTTCTTTATGCTTATTGGCGTTTGCGACTACGAGTGCTTGTTGTGCAATCAGGTTTTTCAAATCATGCATAATAAAAGCAGTGAGGCGGTTGTAGGTGTCAAATTGCTTGACCTCGGCCAGTTGCTCGGCGGATTTTTGACGCACGATATAACTGGCGAGCTGACGTCCCACGGTTTTTAATACGTCGAGATCTTCCCAGATTAAGGGGTTGGTCTTGGCTGATTGTGTTAACAAAAAGAACCCAGTGAGTTGGTCGCCAATAATTAATGGCGTAATGACCCAGGCATGATTAATAGTGTCCACCCACTCGGGTAAGTGTTCTGAAACGGGGTTTATTAGGTTGCTACCGCTATTACCAAGCGCGTATACCCATTCTCGGTCGACAAATGCTTGTACGAAAGGACTGTTGCTTTCTACTCGAGTATCCTCTGGCAGCGTGACACGCCATGTAGAAACCACTTCGAGTTGACCACTTTCATTTTTTAACCACAGCGCGCCGCCGCGGCTAGCAAAGACATTGGCGGCAGCTTTAAGGCTGTGTAAGTAAAAATCTTCTTTAGTGCTGGCGTTAGATAACGTCTTGATTAAATTTAACCAGACATGACGGTAATCGTATTTGTATCGGAAAAAGTTTTTATTAACGAATACTTGAATGTTAGAGCGAATAGAGCGCGAGGTTGCCGCTAGGCAAAGAAAAATAACGCTAAAAACAAACAGCACTAATTGCAATGCGTCAGACCATTCGGCTTCATTTAACTGAACATAGTAAGCGGCTAGCGATATGCAGAGTAAAAATACGCCTGCACTCAAAAGAGCGGCACCGTAAAAAGCAATTTTACGAGAGACCACAATAGTCGCTTCGGGCTGAGTGCGCAGTGAGCCAACAATAAATAACAGACCAATTAAGCTATGAATAAATCCTTCAGCGTTATTGCTGGTGATATCTATAGTTTGAAAAATACCTTGAAAGGCGAGGCTATAAAGCTCGGTAAACATCATAACAAGTAAGCCAATGCCTAAAAACCGAAGGTTGTGGCGATGGGGTCGTGCACTGTTTCGCAAGAGTTGTTCAATTAAGGCGAGAATAATCAGCGTTAATAAAATAGGGCCAATTAACAGGCTCATATGCGATGCAGTAAAAGAGGGAAGCCAGGCCTGTGTTTTATTGATAAATAATAAACTGGCGATAAGCCAAACCAGAACAATAGAAGTTATGAAAGTTTTTTTAACTGTTTGGCCAGTAGTGTTTTCTAATAAATGCCATAGGGCAACGGCCCAAATACCCAGATGGCTAATCTCAATAAGCGTTACGATATTATTTGTTAACCAACCCGCTTTAAGTGCGGTGATACTGAGCTGTGTTATTGCCGTTGCATAGCAGGCTATTTGTAGAGGGCGATAAAATCTTAGCTTGCCATTTTTTGAATTGAGCAGCATGCCGGCAAGCACGTATAGCAAGCTCGCTATAATATGGCTATTAGTTTCAATCTGCGACAATACGCTGAATCCTTCGTGCGCAATCATAGCGATTGGGTGCTGCTTGTTAAGTGTTTAAAGGTGTGGGTCAATCTGCCATTTACCTTGTATAAAAGTTAAAATCCATTTATCAAGTGTAGGATAATCGTTATCTGGTAGGGTTATTAATAGCGGCTCTTCATACCCTATATAGTGCTTAAATAGTTAGTGCTTAAATAGTGCTTAAATGCTGTTGAATTTATATAAAGACTAAACATTAAGCCGTGAGGTTTTTTAAGCTGCTCACCACTTTATGCAATGAACGCTCGAATAATGGCCCCGACCTTAAAAGGCGGGCGCGTTTGCGTTGTAAGTCAAAGGCGAATTCTTTACGTGGCTTTTCTATCGCTTTAAAGCCCAGACGATTAACGAAGACATAGCTGTCTGAGCTGGCTAATTTTGCTGCGAGTTTACAGCGCATAATGGCGCCATTTCCCGATGTTTTGAATTCCAGCCAAGTACCTAAACTAATCGCATCGGCTTGCTCAATAAAATCATAAGTTAGCGCCTGGAATTGCACTTTTTGGCGTTCAAGCGCGGTCATTTCACGCCAGCTTTTTTGCTGCTGCAGTGATTGAAGTGCTTCATCTTTGTTAGCTTGAAACGTCTCAATAACAATATCAGCAGGGTCGGTTTCTGGGTTGGCTATCTTTTCAATCAGTGTTTTTAGTTGGTCGGTTTGCTCACTAATTTGTGCGTTATTCAGCGTAGTTTGTTGCAGTGCACTCGCGAGTCGAACAAAGAGGTTCTCTACAATACGCTTATAACGTTGTTGTGATTTTTCATCTTGATGCTGCTGCGAACACCAAATTAAATCTTGCATGGTTTGCAAATCCGAAAGCCAAGTTTGACTCTCTTCGCCTTCTTTAACAAAGGTGACATAAAGCACTTGCTGCCACTGCTTAACTATAAATTCTGATACCAATGCGGCCAGTGATTTGCCGTCCATAGCATCTTGAATGGCCTGTTGAGAACGCAGCGTAGCCACTTGTCTTTTAGCTTGGCCCTCGGCTGCTTCGCTGGTACGTTTTTGAACTAAATCGGCCCGCTTTTCGTTTTTTTGATGATACGCTTTTAAAGATTTTAATGATTCTGTAAACGTCGCTTCAACATTATCCGTCGTGTTTTGTATCTCATGTACCCATTGTTCAAATTGAGTGAGTAAGGCTTCAGCTTGCGGGTCATTTTCATCAATACCGATACTGATTCTGGCAATTTCATTAATAAAATTACGAGCCGAATGTTCAGTGTCACTAAAAAAGCGTTTATCTTTTAAGGCTATTTTTAAAATAGGCATTTGTAATCGACTGACAACGGCTTTTATATTATCGGGTATGTTTTTATCATCGAGTACAAAGTCAAAAAACATAGCGACTAAATTAATGACATCTTCATCGACTTGCTGCACCGCATGAGCCTGCCCTTTGGGCATCCCGCGGGCGAGTAGCTGCCCAATATAAGCGCGCAAATCAACAACGGTATTAGCATCCTGGCCAGCTGGCATAGTCGATGCAGCGTCCGATGAAATATGATGGTTAAGTAAATTAATCAATTCGTTATTTTGCAATGCTGGTCCATTACCTGATGAAAATAGTGAAGGTTGGTTAGCCTGCTGTTGCACTGGCAGGCTGCGAAGGTTCGATAATAATTGGCTGAGCTCCTCAAAAGGTGACGAGCCATAGCGATAGCTGGCTTCTGCATTGTCGGCGAGTAGAGGTAACTCCTCTTCATTAAACGCTTGAGTGAGTGGTGATGATTTATTTGAATCTGAGTGATGCTGTTTAATTTTTCGCTGTTCACTAAAACTAACACCTTTATCTTCTAGTAATTTACAGGTGTTTTTATAGAGTTCGGGTAATCGATTAATAATGTAACGTTCGTACTGTTTAAGCAGAATGATACGGGCTTTAATATCGATGCCCATATTTTGAATAACGTTAGAAAATAACTCACTTAGAGCGCCAGGGTCTAAAGGGTTATTATTTTTATTTACTTCTGCAATATCATAAAGATTTTGGAATCGCGCATGCAGCTCGAAGAGTCGCTGTTTTGATACAGCGCGAGCGCGAGACGACATATTAGTAATGGCAACATCCTGCTCAACATCTTCTTTATCGACTAACTCCATCGCTACATTATTGGACGATGGCGTGTTTGACGATCCATTTTGCGCTGCACTATTTTTTTGAGCCGCGTTGAGTTGAAACCCTTTAATTAGGTCGCGTTCATAGTCTGTCCGAGCGGCGCGAGCTTTAACGCGTATCTCGCGCATCGATTCAAAATACAGATTTTGCTCAGTATTCGTAGTCGCTCTAGAGGCCATATCAAAGAATAAATCATCACAACTCGCAAACATATCATCGAGCAAGGTCAGCAGTGTTTGGCTACATTGTCTTTCAAGCTGAGTGATGATGGCGGCTTTATTCATTATGTGTCGACATCTTATAAGGTGGCGAGGCGTGCTCTATGTTGCAAACGGCTTGGTTGCTCAATGGAGTAGTAGCCTGTTGATGAGCATTAACGCATTGATGCTTATCTAGCTGTTTGTAAACGATTAAAGGCATCCAATTATAGACCGCACGAATGACACAAAGTTTTTGTTATTTAAAGGTTTATATCGCTCAGCAGACTAGTCTTTATCGATTTTTTACTGAATATTACAAGCTGAGATTATTCGAGGCAATGGTGGGGTTGCTGAGTGTTGTACTTGGGTTTGGGTGAATACAGCGAAAAAATGAGGCTATGGAGAGCATCTGGGCGCTAGAGCGCTAAATTGATGACACTCAGGTTTATAGTCTTGGAAAGTCAGTACGTTGAAGGGTGACGAGTGGTGAGGCATCGCTTACCGCGTTATTAGTATCGAAAGCAAATACGGCAAACTGATAGTCATCGGGTGGTAAGTCGTTGATTTTATAGCTATTACTCTCGGCGTTGTTGAGTGTAATGACCGTGGATTGCTGACGGCTATTTTCATAGCTAATTTCATAACCGGCAATAGCGCTCATGGGTAAGGCAGATCCATCTTCTCTACTTAGAGGGATTTGCCAGCTTAGTGAGATATCGGCGGAGGCGAACTCTGCTGTGGGAGCAGGTTCTTGCTCGTCCGTGTCGGGCTCAGCTATTGGATCTGGTTCTTTGGCTGCTACGGTGTTATTGGTTTGCTGATGGTTATTTGCTGTATCACCACAGGCGGTTATTAAGGTGGACAGTGAAATAAATAATAAGGTTTGAAGTAGGCGGCGTAGATTAGTCATAGCGCTGATGGCCATAGGTTGGTGTTGTGAATTATCTTTTATGGCGTTGATGAGTGAGCTCATATAGTCGATTTAATTTGTGAGAAGCAGCGGTTTGGTATTAATTAATGGCTACGACTAATGCTATTAATTAAGTGCGGCGACTATTTTTTAAGAGCCGCGACTATAACATATGAAAAATTAAAATCTATTTTTTGAGCTTGATGATTGGTTGTTATGTGCGCTAGCGCACGTTATTTTTACATCATGAGAGTCGGAAGTGGATTTGGTGAGGTTTGTTTGAGGGAATGGGTGATATTTGAGGGGTGGTTTTTTTTCTTGAGTTTTAAGTTCAAGGTCGTCGGGGGTGGCCCGACATGCCAGTCACTTTTGTGATTCGCTACGCTCACCCTTCGGGACGCCTTGCAGGCGCGCAGCAAAAAGCGCTGTGTTTGTGCAAAGAAGGAAAAAAGGGGGCAGGCACTTTAAAAAACGATTCAACGTTGTAATTGATGAAATTGAGCCTTTTGATTTTTTTATTGAAAAAAAGTGAGTTTTTAGTTTTAAGTTCGTAAAAAGCTGTTTATGTAGGGCTAAAGTTTGGATTTTTTTTGAATCCATAGCGCTTCACTGAGCAACATATATTGCCCAGGTTTTTTCTATTGTGTTTGAAATAAGTGTTTAGCTAACCCGTGTCAGCCAATAAGTGATCTCGCTTTCGACCAAAGCGTTTGTATTGCAATGCCTCAAACTGTGTTGCGCCACTTAACCAACGTTTACCACTGATATTAAGTTGCTCAAGAATGGGCGGTAAGTCAGCGGGTATAGCACCACGTTTAGTTGCTAAAACTGCTCGTCCAGTCCAGTCAACCAGTTCAAGATAAGCCGAGCAGGGCATGGGTATGCCTTCTTCTTCATCCTCGTTGATGCCATCTAAAAAAGGCATGAGCGGTTTTAACTCGCCACCAAAATCGGTAAGCGCTTGATGTGTTGATAGCTCTTCTATGACTTTGCCTAAATCAAAGGTAGGTTTAATCCTTTCTTGAATGCTCGTGTAATCGGAATTTTCTGGTGTAGTGGCCATGCCTGCACGAATCGGATTTAAATCAACATAGGCCATGCAGGTAATAAGCGATTCAATACTCTCTAAACTTTTCGAATCAAACCGTGCTTCAAAAAAATGCCCTTTGCAGTTATCTTCTTTGTTGGCTTCTACTGCAATGGGATGATTAAGGCAATACATAAACCAACTAATATCAGCTAGGCGTTCTCTATAAACCGCTATGGTATCGGATACGGCATTGCGTTCGGGTTCTGATAGTGTTGCGCCGCTATGATAGCGCTGAACGAGCAGGGTGCCTTTAAAGATGGTTAACCAGCGGAGCATGATTTCATAATCGGATAGATGTTCTACTTGCTCGGGCGTTATCTTGACTGTTATATGATAATGATTTCTCATAACGGCATAGCTACAAATGTCGACGGCAAAGACACTCGATAAAATACGAATCCTATCAACAATCCATTGTCGTCGATGCTCGTAGTTTTCACCGGTATGTTGATCAACGCCGCATAAGAATGATCGGCGAACGCAGCGGGAGGTAATATGGTAGTAGGGTGTGTCTTCTATTGAGATTAATTGCTTTCGGGGCCGTGACATCATGTCTTCCTCATATCCTTGAATAGCTCGAATCCTAATCCTGATTTGGCAACTTGTCAATTTTTGAAATGTAATAAATTAAGATGCTTTATTTGACCATACTTTTCTCGTGTATTAATTAATTTAAAAAATGTCGATATTTTTTTCAGACAGTTTTTTTTATGGTTTGATTCGTATTAATTTTTAATGCACTTATGTTATTTTAGAAGGGAATTCGGGGGACAGTGACTTTAACTCCACTTAATACAATCAGATCTCTAAGTTAAAATCACCATCAAAAGTTATTTGGCTAAACAAGGAGTGTGCCATGCCACGTATCGCAAGAATTGTTATTCCCCATTACCCGCACATGTTACTCAGCCCGGAAACTGTCCATTCATGTGAAAGAGTGGAGGCTATAATAGGGCGGGATTTACGTAAGAGAAAGTCTGGGCCTAAACGGAAGATATAGTTAAAGTCACTGTCCCTCGCTAATACGCTAATACGGGGGTTACATTGTTGGCTAATATGGCGAAGAGAGGTAATAAAATGAAGACCGTGACAGCTACAGAAGCCCAAAATAATTTTGGTGATCTTCTTATGAATGTACAGAGTGAGCCAGTGTCTATTACTAGAAATGGTAAAACAAAGGCCGTATTGTTATCTACGATGGCTTATCAAGAGATGAAACAGCAAGCCTTGCAGCAAGCGATTACTGAAGGTATCAACAGTGGAGAGCCTTCTCCATTGAACATGGATGATATTAAACGGAAAGCCAGACAAAGAATGGATATAGATGTTAAGGATTAACAAGTTACCTCTTGCTGAAGAGGGTTTAATTGATATTTGGATCTATGAAATTAGGATCAGATGAAAGTTTTTGAAACCATAAGATTTGGTTGGTTTGGGGGAGTTTTTTTAAAAACGTTTTACACTACTTGAAAAAATTAACGCTCAAGTAATTTCAGTTTATCCGGTACACCGTTCCACTCTTCAGTATCCGCAGGCGCTGGTTGCATCTCTGTGATATTCAGTCATTTTTCTTCATGCTGGTGATGCGGTCCAAAAAAAGCATTCCAGCCTAACTAGCTAAAATCGGCTAGCACCAACTTAATATCAAACAGTTCTCGAAATAACAAAATCAGAAATAATAATCAACTCATCTTTATAAGCTGATGGTGCTATCGAATCCAAAGCTGCTTTAGCCAGCCCCGTCTGCTCCCTTGCATGCGTTAATGTTATTTCAAGCGCACCGCAGCTCTGAGTGATATCAATGACACGATCTATTTGTGAAATATCTTTTTCACTAATCGCTTTTTCTAAAGTGGCATGCTGCTCTTTACTGCTATCCGAATCATCACTCGCTGTTATACGCAGCGCTTCTATTAAGGGCAGTGTTAATTTCCCCTCAGCTAAATCATCACCGACATTCTTGCCAAGGTCTGCGCTATTGCCACTGTAATCTAAATAGTCATCCACTAACTGAAACGCTAAACCTAAGTGCAATCCGTATTGCCCCAAGCTATCTATCTCGGCTTGGCTGGCGCCGGCAGTGACTGCTGATGCCTGACACGCGCCTTCAAATAACTGCGCTGTCTTGTTGCGGATAACATTAAAATAATCATCTTGGCTTAGTGTGAGGTCACCAATGGCCATAAGCTGCTGAACTTCACCTTCGGCAATTTTAGTTGTGGTATCACTGAGTATTTGCATGACTTGCAAGCTACCAATACCGACCATGAGCTGAAACGCTTTACTGTAAACAAAATCACCCACTAACACGCTAGAGGCGTTGCCCCAGTTTGCATTGGCGGTGGGCTGGCCGCGTCGTAAGGTAGACATATCGACAACATCATCATGCAGCAATGTAGCGGTATGCAAAAACTCAACCGCCGTGGCTAACTGAATTTGTTTGAGATTATTGGCTTGATTAAGTGCACCAGCAGCGAGCAGGGTGATCAATGGGCGGATACGCTTACCACCACCG
>Ga0115007_10002917_pt1 | contig 10457 bp, 2 predicted proteins | sample ArcOceMetagenome_2_FD_87166 | JGI IMG/M metagenome (GOLD analysis project Ga0115007, IMG submission 87166) | Marine eukaryotic phytoplankton communities from Arctic Ocean - Arctic Ocean ARC135M Metagenome | ecosystem: Environmental > Aquatic > Marine > Oceanic | place: Arctic Ocean | collected...
AAAATTGTTGATTTATTTGATTTATTTTAGTTTTCTAGATTTTAGCCCTGTTTATTCTTCCAAGTTCCAAGGCTCCTTACTGTAATCTTAATCGTGGTGCACACTACACCGTTGAAGCTAAAGATATCTCGAGATCTACTTTGAAGGTGTGTGCTACACCTGTACTGTAGAGGTAGAGGTGTGTACACCTGCAATCCTATTATTCACAACAATTATAACATTTTCCTTTGACGAATGGCAGTAACTTTACATTATTTCAATGTACGAAGATGGTACGAATCCTAAGGTTTCAAAATAAAAAATTATATGTGAGCCAAAATAGAGAAAACAATGAGAAAACAATATACATTTTCAAGATCAAATAAAAGAAAAACGTACCTGCACCAGTCAAAGATTTAACACCAGTCCACCCACCGGCATCTGGTTCCAACACAACAACAATTTCACCTTCTGCTAAACTTGTTTGATTATCTCCTGCAGGTGTGTACGCATACAACGCTTTTGCTGTCGTGGTAGCGGCGTCTGCCTCTGGTTCAACTTCTTCAACTTCTTCTTCAACTTCTTCTTCGACTTCTTCTTCAACTTCTTCTTCGACTTCTTCAACTGTTTCAACCGTTTCGTCTGCCCCAACGTCCACCTCCACATTGCTTGCTGTTGTTGCTGCGGCATTGGCTTCCTCAAGCAAAGCCTCAAACCCAGGTGGAGGTTCCGTTTGCGATTTGCCCGTATTTGAACGATAGATTACAGTTCCATCTTCGTTGTAATGCCTGGTCCATTCTTCATTGTATTGTACTTTAATCACTTCTGTACGCTCTTTGTATTCACCCTCAACGTTTTCGTTTTCAGGTGGGGACCAACTGGTTTGACCAGTTCCACCCAATGCTGGATCATCATAAAAAAAGTCTTCACCATCGTCCGTTGTTGCTTTGACCCAACTTTGACGTCGTCCTTTAGCTTTCTTTTTAGGAGAACTTTTCGTCTCTCCCTGTTCTTGTTCTTGTTCTGCCGTTCCGTTATTACCATGTCCTTCTTCACCTTTTGTTCCAGTATTGTCAAGAAAAGAAGCAGTATGATTCAAGCCCATGGCTCGTTGGCTCATTACCCGTCGATGGCCAGATCTCTCCAACGAACTTTTTTGTTGAATGCCTTTTTTTTCAGGTGGTGGTGGGGCTCCTTTCGAACTTGTGTTGTACAAAGTATCAGTAAATGCATGGAAATCAAGATTACCACTGCCGTCGTCTGCTTTTGGCATCGATGCCAACAAATATTCGCAGAGTTCAGCATCATTGAAATGTTGTGATAATTGTTGTGGTGTAATGTATTGACCATTGCCGGCAAGTTGAGTAAATGCTTCCACAATATCATCTTGTGAATCGCTGTGCGTCAATTCATCGGCATAAAATTTTAAGAATTCTGCTCTTTCAACACGACCACTGCCATCACCATCAAGTTGCGCATGTTTGACGGCTGCTTCGTCTTTGTCAAGCAGTAATCCTAAACTTGTACAGCAATCATGAAATTCTTGCAAATTCAAATCACCGTTTGAATCAACATCAAATTCATCAAAGACATCATTGGCTTCCGCTATTTGTTCAGAAGTTAATCCAGCTGTTTGTTCGGCCAAAATTTGTGCCGAGATTGCTTCCGCAGCTTTGGCGTACACCCGTTTCAAACCACTCCAAGCAGCATGCAAAGTTTCAATGGTTTCGGGTGTATGTATATTCACAACAACACCAGCCGCATCTTGTGCTGCTGCTGCCACTGTTGCTGCCTCCACATCGGGTTCTTTGGAGGCGTAATCATCTTGGAGAGCTTCTAAAGCAGCAAGTTGTGTTTCTAAATTTCCTTCATGATCACCTAATTCCGTTGTTTTTTTGTCCACATAATCACGCACATCATTTGCAATGTTAGCATATTCAACACGCAAGACTTCTTTTTCTTCTTCGATGCGAAGTAGTTCTTCCAATTCATTTGAACGTTGGGCAACAGCACCGGCACAGTGATCAAGTTCTTGCCGCAATGTCTCGGTACTTTGTTCCGTTGGTGTTGTATTCGGTTTCACGTTTTCTAAATATGTTTCAGCTTCTTGCAACGAAGTAAATTTACCTTCCAAATCTTGCATCTGTTGTGCTGTGTCCATTTTATGCTTTTCCAAAGCTTCCTGCGCCGAAGCCACAGAAAACACAAGCCCAGACAACGGCGACGTTGTGGATTCTTCAACTTGCTTGCATGAAAATTGAAATTCATTGACTTTGTTGCCAAATTCTTTTTGACGTTTTAAAAAGTCTTTTTCGGTACCGATGGCTGACACCAAACAATTTTTGTACTGTTCAACTCTGCCAGGAAGTTCTGTCATACGTAAATTGATTCCATCCAATCGGTCGACGGATTGAGGTGCTTCGGCATGCCGGCCACCGCTGAGTGTTTGGCAATACTCTTGCAAACTACTTAATTCATCGTTTTGCATTGTTTCCATATTTTGCCCATATTCCGCATCGAGCAACGCCATGTTTGCTTCAAGAGCAGTCAAACTTAATTTCAATTGGGTTGGGTCAATGGAAGATCTTCTACCAATCATTTCTTCCCCCGCCAACATTTGATCCATCATATCCAACCACGTTTCAACACCAGCAGATTTGGTATGAAAACGTTGCAATGTATTGTTTAATGCAGCTTCTCTGTCAAGTGCAGCATTCAAACGTTTTAAATAATCTTGTGCTCGAGTTTTCAGTCGATCTAGTTCATCATTCATTTGTTCTTGTTGCTCGCCACAATCAGCAGCGTCTTGGTGATACCCGGCATCCAAAGAATTGGCCAAATTACTCAAATCAGAAGCCAACACATCAAAATTATCAACTTGTGAAACATATTCCGATTTGAATACATCTACTTTGTGTTCGACTTGATCGTAACCCACACCCGCACCAATCCCTTGAAACCCCGATTTTTTGGGTGCAGCCCTACTGCTGCTCTTGCTACTTTCATCGGCATCTGCATCGGCATTTGGTAATGCTGCAACTAGTACAGAACCGCGACGTCTTTTCCCTGATTTGGAGGTACCAATCTCACTTGAAACACCTTTCATCCACGTTGAAAGCTGATCTGCTTTGGAATCAAAATCTTTGCGCAATTGATCCAATTCATATTCTCTTGCTAAACCTTCATCCAGATTTGATTTGTACGCCACGGCTGCATTTGTCAATGCATCCATTTTTTCAGTTAAATTTTGCAATTTCGAAATGACTTCAGGCGAAGATGCATGTTGACCATCAGTAATACTCCCTTGCAACGTTTGAAGTTGTTTTATTTTTGATTTATGCGATGTTGCTGGTGCTTCGTATTTGAATTTAAACATGTCAATGGCAGTTTCAATGGATTGTAAATCAATTGTTGCCCCCGGCGAATAATCATCATGCGCTACAATGATGGTACAGGCGTCACACCAAGCATTTGTACGGCCATGTTGGGTATTAAACATTTTCAGTGCTTTTAGCAATGCTTCCTCCCGTGTTTGTGCCAGTTCCAAAGCAAATTTAAAAGATTCAGCCCCACTCAAAAGATCAGCAAATTGTTGTTTCAATTGACTTAAACGCTCCGTTGTATCTGCTGCTTCTGAATGCTTGCCGTCGTGCAATTGACTGGCCAAGGCTTCCATCCCGGATATGTATTCTTCCATGGTTGTTTTTTGCGCATTGTAATCGGTGTCAAAAGCATCGTTACGAATTTCGATGGCTTCCAAATCAACTCCCTTTTGAAAATCATCGTTGGCAATAGTACCATTGCAAACGTCAATCCAAGAAGATACCTGACTTTGCAATGAATTGAAATTTTTTAATTTTTTTTGAAGAGTCGTCTCACGTTCAAGCGCAGAATTCAAAGTTGTGTCGTACCCAGCAGCGGCTTCTTTTTGTGCTGCTGTACGACGGTTGATTTCATCCAAATTTTCTTTGCATGTTAGTGCCGTTCGATGTTGACCTGTGTTTAATTTTTCCAAGGCTTCCGTCATTCCTTCAACCAGAGTTTGCATGGGCACGGCTTGATTGGTGTAATCGTCATTGAATTCATCCATCAGACCATCAATGGCATCCGCACCACAACCATGATTTTCACTGTCTGTTTTTGCAACTAAGGTTTCCGTTGCAGTTAACCATTCATCCAGTGTATTCGAATTTTCTTGAAATGTTTTCAAAACTTCTTCTAATTCTTGTTCACGTTTTTGTGCACCAGCAAGGTTATCTTTGTAGGTGGTGGCACTGTCGGCCAATGCAGCTACTTTGGTTCGAAGTTCATCAAGTGCAACTTGTGATGGTTCTGCTTCAGCATGTTTACCATTGTTCAACAATTTGCACAACGCTTGCAATTCATCCATACTTTGTTCTGTTTTTGGCACCAATGATTCATACCCAGCAATGTATTGATCACTGCGTGTGTTCAACGCATCAATGTCAACCCCTGGACCAAACGCATCGTTCTCATGTTCAACATTAATGATACGATCATTGCATGTTTCAACCCAAGATTCAACCTGTTGCATCACAGCACGAAATGCTTTTAAATTTGTGTCAAGTTCTTGTTCTCGTGCCAAAGCAATTTGTAAATCGGACAAATAAGTTTCCGCATCTTCTTCCAATGTTTGAACTTTATCACCAAGACTTTTTAATCGTTCTTGACACTTTGAGGCCGAAGCATGTTCACCAGTGAGAAGTTGATACGAAATGTCTTGCATTGTACCATTCATGATATCTTTATTGGATGCAATTTTTGCTGCATAACGCAATTGATACGCATCCAATTTATTTTGTATTTCACGAAGGTTCACACCAAGTCCATAATCATGAACCGTTACCATACTCGAACAGATATCGGACCACGCATTAATGCGACGTTCGTTGGAATTAAATTTCTTTAAAGAACCCAACAGATCTTGTTCACGGCGCGTAGCTTTTTCCAATTCTTGGTCGTACGTCTCTGCATTGTTGCGTGCTTCTGCAAGTTGGGTTCGAAGTTCTTCAATTTGGCTTGAAGCAGTAGGCCCATATTCATGACCACCATCGCCCAGAGCAGTTGCCTTTTCCGTCAAACTAAGCAAAAGAGCATCGTATTCATCCACTTTGTTGGAATGTTGCTCGGCAAAAGTATCAGAAAGTGTTTCAATGGCGGCAACATTGTTTCCAGGACCAAAAGATTGTTCTTTTGGATCTTCAGAAATGGTGGTCAATGCCAATGAACTGCCCAACCAATTTTGAAGTTTTGATGCACCTGTTTTGAATGATTTTTGAGTTGACAACAATTGATTTTCACGAACCAATGCTTCGTTTAATTGTTGTTCATACGCTTGGGCCAATTGATTCAATTCCTCAATATCAGCTTTTCTTGCAATTTGTTGCTCTGCAACAGCGCCCGCTTCGGCATGTTGGCCATCAGTAAGTTCTTGAGACAACACATCCATTTCATTGACAAGTGTTTGCATGAGAGGTTGTTGCAATTGATATTCCGCTTGAAAAGCATCTACTTTATTGTCCACGGTCGACAAACCACAACCTCGTTCCAGACCAAGAGGGTTACCATGTTCGTTTAACGCAATCAATTGGTGCGATGCATCACACCATTCCATCACACGTGATTTCTTTTCATTGAATGCTTTGTTTGAGCTGGCAAGTTGTGCTTCACGGGCTCTTGCTGCATCAAGTGCTTCTGAATACTCCGTGGCATCACTTTTGATTTGGGTCAATTTCGTTTGAAGTGCCTCCGCAGATTCTTGGCTTTGTGCCGCTTCAACATGTTTGCCATCCGACAATTGTGATGCATATTTATTGATTCTTCCCATCGACGCTTCTTGATCGGACAACTGGATTTGATACTGTGAACTAAACGCATCTAATTTTCGATCAATTGCGGCCAAATCGTTGCCAGGACCATGTGATTCATCATGCACTAAATCATCGGCTGTCACTAAAAAGGAATCCAACTTGTCAGACAACGCCACACAAGCTTTACGCGTTGACACCAATTGTTTTTCTCTGTCTAAATCTTTGGCAAGTTTTTCACTGTATTTGTCTGCATCATTATTAACATCATTCATTCGTGTTGCAAAGGATTGAACCACTGCTGCCTTTTCCGTTGCACTTGGATGGCCAGCATCAACAAGTTGGGCCAGATCTGCTTCCAATCGAACCAAGCGACCTTGACTGATGTCTTTTTTATCAAAATGATCCGCACGCAACGTGTCTAATCGAGTTTGCACAACGTTTACACCGTCACCCGATTCAACACCACCTGCATCAATTTGTGCTTGCACTGCTGTCAAATATGTTTCAAGACGTGTCTCTTGCAACGCTGCATCTTTCAGTAAACTGGCAATGTTACGTTGTCGTTCCAATTCTAACTCCAACTCACTACGCACCCCACCATTGCTTGTTGATAAATTGCCCAGCGTTTCCGCCAACTCGTCCAAACGTTGTTGGCAATGCTCTGCTTGTCGATGCCCACCTTTGCGTAAATCGGCCACCAACGGTGTCATTGCTTGCAACGCCACAATACGCGTATCGATTTGTGACGCGATATCTTGATTTTGACTTACTTTACCTTCCACGTCGTTGACAGTAAGCGAATGGTTTTCTTTTCCAGTTGACAATTCGGATTGAATTTGATCAATTTTAGCTTGTGTATCACTGCAAAACGTGTTGGCTTGATCAGCACCACCGTTAAAACTGTTCAAAGTTGCTTCAAGGCGTTGAAACAGTGTATACGCATCTTGCAAACTGGTTTGATAGGCCGCTTCTTGCGCTTGCATCGTATCCCAATCCGTTTCTAATTCCGGTATACTTTCACCATCGGGCGGTTCATAAATGGGACGATTGTTGTTGCGGCAACTGGCGTTTAACGTATTCAAATGACCCGCGACTTCAGTCAACTGTTCACGTCGTTCAGGTTTTTCACCACGGCGGTATTGAGCAAACTTGGTCAACCTCGATTTGATTTCTTCCAATTCTTGACCATGGTTGGTGTCGCCAAATGCCGTTTGCATTTGTGACATCCAATTTTTCAATTCGTTTGCTTTTGCATCGTATTGCATAATCCAACGCGAGTGTTTACCCGACAATTCCAAGGCACGACTGACCGATTTGACATAGGCCGAGGTTTTTTGGTAACTTGCAAACAATTTAAATAAAAATGCAACGTATGGAATAATAACACGGTCGTCGGGTCGTCCAACATCGGCAATGTCTTCGGGATCAATCAACAAAGGAATACCTAATTCTGAATGTGCAATTTGAAACACATCTTCAAGAGTGTCCATTGAATTCATGTCTTCGTATTTGGACATGTCAATCAAATCAGGACGATGATGGTGGATCAATGCTGCAAACGATTTCCCATTGTTCCAACTGCTGCCAAAATTACCAACTTTTACATTGTTGTAATCTTTAGTGCAACGTTGGCACCATTTTAACAAACCTTCTTTGCCACTCACCCCATCAATTTCCAAATTCACTTCATATCTTAAAATAAGCATCCAAATCATACCTAAAATGAGACCCGTGTTGTAATTGGCACTGTCGCGCACAAAATTATTTGGTTCAACCGATACACGAAGACCAACTTGTTTCATGAAACGTATGCCAATGCCTAAAGATTCACATTTTTTAATTTTCATGGTGGGACGCTGGTGGTGGAAGTCGTGGAAGTCGTGGAAGTCGTGGAAGTCGTGGAAGTCGTGGAAGTAGTGCAGGTATTGGTGTGTTGCGTTTGAATGCGGGCGACAAGAGAAGAAAACAATGCATGAGTGAGGGGTGATCGATGAACATCAAGGGGTGCAAAGAACCACACCATTATTTACCTTGTATCTTTTCTTGTCGTGAGAAAATTTATATTTATTGCCCGTTTCACCAACCAGACCACCATTGCTGATGATTTGGAGTAAATTGCCCAAGACAAAACCATCTTCAAAATCGACGTACAAATCTTCGATTTTGATGTTCTTACGCATCAGATACAAGTTGGCCCAACGGGTGAATGTCTGGGGAAAGAGAAGTTGGGAGAGAGAATAAGTTGAGCGCCGTCAGGGTTACACATTTCTCGAAGAAGTTTAGCACCATTGGGTTACACATTTCTCGAGACAACATGGACGACAAAGATGTATTGCATCCGAACAGGAAGAGGCCGTACCTTTTTCTGGATGTTGATCCATCCTGCTTCGCTCATAGTAAAGTTCTATTGCCGATAAATCTTTAAATGCAAAAGAAACAGACGTGGCTTGCGCTGCCAAGCTTTCTGGCCCTTTCGACTTCGACCTGGCCGAAGACCGAGGGAGCTTGACCACTTCAATATCTGCCGTTCTGCCGTTTGCACGTGTTATTCAATACTCACTGCACCATCGATTCTATCAGTCCTATTAGTCTGGCATACTTCTCCCTTGGCTTGCCAGACCCAAACACAGAATCAATCCACAGGGAAAAAACGTCAAGAGTACTCAACTGCCGACCGACCTCAACAAATAACCCCCCAACACAACATGGCGTTCAGTGCAGAGGAGGCAATGGCTCTGTTCAGCACAGGGTCCGACGCCACCACCACGTCCGACAACACTGCGCATTTTTCCAGAAGACAAGAACGAGATGAAGGCAAGAATGAAAAATCGGAAGACAACGAAGAGTTTGACAAAGAAGACACCGAACCAGATGTCTACCTCAGAAAAGTTCCTCTTGATAAGTACACCACATTCCTTTCTATGTGTACAAATTTACAATTTGACGCAGCAATTAAGTTGTCCAAAGAAATCTTATCAATTGATCCCCACGACCGAGTCATGCAGCAATATATACCAGTGCTTGAGGGCCATCTACGACTGCAAGCAGAGGAGGAAGAAGAAGAAGAGGAGGAAGAGGACGAGGACGAGGACGATAACGAGGAGGACGACGAGGAGGACGAAGATGAGGACGAAGATGAGGACGAAAGAGATGGCAGACCGAACACAACAACCGTTGTAGAAAGCAAAGTTAACGAAAGGGAGGGGAAAGAGGCGCACAAATGATGCTCTTGACAACAGTAACAAGATCAATTGGTACTTGGTACCCGGTATTGGGTATTGGGTGTACCACATCCACAGGAAGGACGGAAGGACACAAGGACACACACCAGGTACACGGTACACATACATGTACTTCTACATACATGTCATGTACTACATGTTTTTAATTTATAACATAAATAAACCAGGTCCTTCAAATTCCTTTACTTATTTACTTTTAATGATTTTTCCAGTACCATCTGTATTCACGGTTTTTGGAGACCAACCACCGTTGCCACCGTTGCCATCGTTTTCCACCGGGTGTTTCTCGTGCAATACAATTCCATGGTGATCAAATACCAACAATTCAAGACCACATTGGTTCAATTTAAACATGGTCTCTTTGTTCATTTGAAAACTACCGTACTGGATGATTTGAAACCTGTACTGTGCATTGGGCAGCAATCGAAATTCAAAGGATGTTGGACTTTGGCCATTGCGAGAAATCAAATCATGGTTAGCACCACCACACACTGGATCTCTTTTCCACACATGAAAACAAGAATTAGCATCGTCACTCTTAATGTACAAATGAAAATCGTTCCAACATCGACGCTTCCAAATTAAAACAGCACGAGCATAACCTCTTTTTGGTTGTGGGCAAAGTGTACAGGTCAAGAGCAATGGGCTTTTTTTCCTTTTTCTTTGCATTTTGACTACATTGCAACGAAAGGGCAAGTAGTCCACCATTGCTGCTGTGGTTGGTGCATTGCCCAACATGGTTACTTCGCAATACTCAGCCTTTCCCAATTCAAGCATCCCAAAAGTTGTACCATCTTTTGACGTGACCGCTGAAAATATTTTGTTGCCCAATTTGTCTCGAACGGTACATCTGGCACCTTTTAAAAGTTTTCCGGTAGCTCCATCCATGACAGTAAAATGCCACGGCCATCGCATCGAAGGTATGCCAAACTTAGCATTGACTGTATTTTCGACAACAAGTTTAGTATCTTTTACTTTGTTTGCTGCATCACGTCTTGCTTTATCAAACGATGCTGCTGTTTCAATAAAACTCATTGCTTTTTTGTCACTTGTCAATGCATATGGTATTTTATCAAATGTTGGAGCAGAAACGTCAATTCTGTATATACCACGGGGAACATGCATGGTGTTCATACCTTTGATGTTTGATTTTGTAGTATGGCGCACAGCTGTACGCCTGTTAACCAACGAAGTTGTAATTCCATCGGCTTCAATCATTTCGGACGTTTCAAGATCTGTGATGCAAATGTTCACTCGTTCAATGCGTGGCATTAAAGTAATGACCCGAAGAGTACTGTTTCCAAGACTACGATGCTGGCCAGCACCCTTGGCCGTGCTGCTGCTGCCACCACTACCATGATGGTGCTTTGAAGTCGTAGTTTTTGTAGTTGTGGATACTTGCGAC
>Ga0115007_10002921_pt1 | contig 10449 bp, 5 predicted proteins | sample ArcOceMetagenome_2_FD_87166 | JGI IMG/M metagenome (GOLD analysis project Ga0115007, IMG submission 87166) | Marine eukaryotic phytoplankton communities from Arctic Ocean - Arctic Ocean ARC135M Metagenome | ecosystem: Environmental > Aquatic > Marine > Oceanic | place: Arctic Ocean | collected...
CTTCAACCCCGAACGAATGTCAAACCAACTTGCAACCGTTCATGCACGCACCGTCGCCCTTCAACCCTTCAACAACCACAACTTTTACTTCAGACCACGAACTAACCGATTATTTTTTTCTCCTGTCACAAAATGTTCCAGTACCTTTTTTTCAATATGACACACTCCGTGGTACTGGCACTGGTCGTGTTGTTAACAACCTGCGGTTCCACCCTGGCGACTTCACAAATACGTGGAAACCATAAAAACAACCACCATCACCATCCACACCGTCACCGACACAAACATCCTCATCATAATCCTTCTTCCTCCACTGCCACAAGTATCATCGAAGTGGATTCTTCTGTGCAAACGACGAAACAGCCCAAGTGTACCACAGAACAAAATCGGGCCTGTGGTGGCCAAGAAATCAAAGACGAGGTCAGTTGCACCGCAAAGGGAGACGCTTGGAAAACATACCAAGGAGGGGCTTGCCGGTTTCTTAAAACAAAACGTGGCCTGATGCGTTGTAAACCGGCCGAATGTGGCAACTGGCTGGCGCAAGCCGCAGAAGCCGAAGCTACTCCGACGCCAGATGCAGCGAGTACCCCTGTCGCCACAACGTCCTCCGACGGCACCGAATCCACTACAAAGACAAATGTGGACGGAAGTGTTTCAACCGTGTCCGAGGACGGTCCCGATTCCACCACTACGACCAAAGCAACCGATGGGAGTGTGAAGACTACAACGTCCGACGGTGACATCGCTCCTTCCCCCGTTGTGGCTGCCGGTGCTTCCTCTTCTTCTTCTTCTTCGACTACGAGTGATTCTACGGGAACGAGTGATGTCGTTGGGTTGTCTACGGATCAGCAATTGAGTAAATTGGAAGCAACGATTTCAACCATGACGGTGGAAAAGGAAGCGTTGATGAATGAAATCAAAGAATTGAAATCCAAAATCAGAGGAGAAACACCTGGCCTTCCCGCGGCCATCACTGCTTTGGGCGCACAAGCGGCCAGTGCCTCGACCGATGCCAAGAGTCTCACTCAAGATGCCACTCAAGATGCTACTCAAGATGCTACTCAAGATTCCATCAAAGCAAAGGACGACGCCGATTTTATTGCCGATGCAAAGAAGGTCGAATCAGCGGAAGCGGCGGCAACGGTGGACCCAGAGGCCGATTCCGCTGACGATATCACGGACAAAGAACAGAACAAAGCAACACCAAACACCCCCCCTTCTCCTCCTGTGGTCAGTTCTGCTTCTCCCATTTCCCACCGGACCACTCTGCCACCCTTTCCCAGTTTTACCGCCTCGGCGTATGATACCGACCCCAAATGCAAAAAACCCACGGAAAAATTTCCAGCGCCGTACTACGGTACCAGTTGTCGTTGCACGGGAGTCGGCTCAGACGGTGTCCCCAACGGTGGTGTCTGCAACAATGAGGAATCCCCTGATCGAATGTGGTGCTACTCGGAGGGCTGCGACGACGAAAAAAAATCCAAATCGGATCCCGACTTGAAATGGAGTTACGGTGCATGTTGTGTCGACAAGGTGACGGACCCCAAAATATCGAAATTCATGCCCGGCACGTTTGGCCAGACGGTCGACGAGGAGTGCACGCATCCACCCAGCCCCACGTGCCAATGTTTGGGCAGGGGTTCCGTCCACGTGCCAGAAGGTGGAAGATGCAACAAAGTCGATTCCGAACGCAGTTGGTGTTACGCCAAAGGATGCGACGATTTGGAAGAGTCGGACGGGGGACACCACGAGCAATGGAGTTACCAAGCGTGCTGCGATGTTTCGACGGTGCCTCCCGCGGCGGGAGACGTGGATCTTCCACCAGACGCCGCGACGGCAGAAGCCAAAGCACTGTGTCTTGAACCGACGTTGACCGATTGTCGAAGAAAACACCAACTTGTGTTCGAAACAGAAAAAACCATTGCTGTGGATCTTGCTAAAAAACTGTGTGGGCGAGGTGGATTTACCAGCAGTGACAGTGGCAGTTTCGACATCATGGCTGTGTTGACTGCATTGGGTTATGACAAGAGTGGGTATGAAATGATGTTGAAAGCAAACGGGTACGAAACGTTGGAAGAATTTCGAAATATTAAAATAGAAGATCTGACAGATGCTGGCGTAAAGAAAGGACACGCTCGCAATTTGAAGAAATATCTGCTGGCGAATATCATGTAAAATCTGTGTTGGAAGGGGAGACATGTAAAGAAAAGAAAACAGAAAGGAGAGCACGGCAAGCACACAAGAATGGTGTACAATGGTGTGATGGTGTGTGTACGAGTGTACATCATGGCATGTAATTGCATTTTGCAGAAGTGTCACCCCGTGCGGGGTGTTCGCATATTGATACAACTGTACTAACTCTGCTGTTGTTGTGCACATATGTAGTACATACATATTACATGACATATCAGTAATAAATCTAGTTTAAAATACACAAATCCGTTTTCAATTCTTCAACTCATACAAGTACTGCTGTACATATAATATATTCATATATGGAACTACGTGTATGAACGCACATGTTTTATGTTTTTTTGAAATAATTTTATTTTTGAAGTTAAAAAAATCTCTGATTCAACCCCATTTATCTAAGTTTAATCATCTAGATCCACCTGTCTCACCCGCCTCGCCACCCGTTTCACCGCCTGTCTCACTCCCACTCCCCACATATCGATGCTTTGGGATGGGTACTTTCAATTGACGATTGGGTTCCAAGACAACATCTTCCAGGTCATGTTCAAACACAACACCTTTTTTTGTTTCTTTGTTCTTCCAGATCTTTTTCCATTTTTGTTCCATAATAACCACCATTTCATCGGGTTGTCCGACACGGGCCGATACATCGGCGTCTTGCGGTGCCATTAAACGGTCCATGTTGCCACTGCCGTATTTGTTATGCCTCAAACGTGTCGCTTCTTCCGTTGTAGCATACCATTCCATGTCACTTTTTTCACTCGTTTTAGCAATCGGTCCTGGACCGTACAAAAACGGTGACAGATTGGATTCAGGCCGCAAAGACAACGGTGCTTTAGGTAACAGATTGAACGCAGTGCGGTCGTACACGATACCGTTTTGTGGTTTACCGGTGAATTGACGAATTGTTTTACAAAATTTCAAAGCTATGTCCAGTTCTGTACTGGCACGTGCTGACATAAATATATTGGAGGCAAAATTACAAGCGGCATCGATATCAACTAGAAACGGTTTGCCTATCAACAAGGCTCGGCTTTTGGCACTTTCGGCTTCTGCTTTGCAAAAACGAAGGGCCCATGCACTCACCATTGGCCACAAAGAAATTTTTGTACTGGCTTTGGAAGTTGTCTTTTTGACATTTCTTGCATGTGCCATGACGTCCAGTGCGCATCCACCATACGTGTCGGCGGCATTGGAGGATTCTTCTTCCATACCACCACCAGTTGCACCATCAGTTGCACCATCAGTTGCACCGGTTGCACCACGATCATTGCCGTCCAACGATTCTTCTTCGGCTTGAGCAACTGCTTTGGAAACTTCGACCGCCGCCGCCGCCGCCGCGGCGGCAGCACTTCTTTTCTGAGTCGTCAGAGCCAATTTATCGGCAGCAGCACATTTCAAAGTCATTGAAGTAATGGCGGCCACTCGTTGCTTTTGTTCTTTTTGCTGTTTTTTGCATTTTGTGGTAGCTAGATCGTAATCAGTAATACTTTTGACATGTTTTTCAGTCGTCATCATTTCCAATGCTTTCACGCTTGCTTGTGCTTGTTTCATGGCACCCAATTTACTTTTACATTCCGTGTCGGATTGTTCTCTTTCTTCGTCGCCTTTTGCTACATTCATCACTTCATATTCTTCGCACACTTTCAATGCTTTGTTCAATTCATCTAATTTTTTAGAAATCATTTGAATGGTTGGGTGTTGAACGTCGGAACCCGCTGGGTAGTTGACATTGGTGTTAAATTCTTTTTCTAATCCTTTGTATTTATGAATTTGTTGGTTTACATTCAAAACACATTTCATCAAGACTTTTCTTTCTTGTTTTTTCACTGTTTGGTATTCCACAAATTTTAATTTTCTTAATGTTTCACATTCTTTTTCAGCATTGATAAAGCTCGACACTAACGTTTTGTATTGTTCGGAGTGAAGATTCAATTGTCTGGACACTCTTTCCATTTTGGTCTCACTTTTGGAGGCTACAATACAGAAATGATCGACTTGTTCTTCATTTTCAGCATGTTCGTTTTGCAAGACTTTTAGTTGACCTGCACATGCATCGGCTGCTTCTCTTTGTGCCGCTGCTACCTCCTCCGTTTTGGATTCTTGGTCTTTGGCCGCATATTCCATGTCACTTGCTTTTTTCAATGTTTCTTTCGCTTTTGCTTTTTCATTTTTTAAATAATCCGCTTCTTCAACAAGACGATTCATTTTATCTTGTTCTTCTTCGGTAGGTAAAATAGAAATTTGAATTGGAATAGTTGTAGCTGAAGAAGTGTCGGAAGTAGAAGGGGTCTTGGGTTTTTTCTCCGTGCTGCTGCTGCTGCTGGTGGTGGTGGTGGTGGTGGCACATTCTCCGATGGCTGTACACACATGATACAATTGTACTAAATCACGATGTGCTTGACTGTCTTTGGACAAAACGTTCCAAGTTTTTGGATTGAACAAATAATTATCACTGGAAGCAACCACCACCGCATCCTCTTCCAAGGGTACAATGGCTGCGTCAGTACAGGCAGCATCGATTAAATCTTTGCGCACGGTCCACGTCAAAGACAAACGAGTATGGCACCAATGTTGTAACTTTGAAGTATACGTATGGTGCAATACAATGGCATTTGTTTCTTCGGTTTCTTTCGTAGTTGTGCGCCATGCATTGACCTCTCCCATTAAATTCGAAGCACAACGATCACATTCTGTAATGGGTGGACGACCATGGTTGAAATGATGTGTAGTTGTTGTAGTAGCAACGGCAGTGGAGCTACGTGCATCTGCGGAAGAGGGGGACGAAGAAGGCATGCCACCACATTCAGAGGTGGCACGGCAATAAGCATGCAAAGTAGCATTGTGTCCTTCAGCTGTGGTTGTACGAAATCGGATTGGCTTTCTACTGCCATCATTCATATGAGAGGGACTTTTTTCCGATCTTTGTAACGAAAGACTGTCCAATCGTTCGTCTTTCAATTGCAAAGCGGTACTTTCTTTCAAATCTTTGTCTAAATTTGATCTGAATGTGCTACAAATATTATTGATGTCATGCATGTCGCGCAACGCGTGGGACGATCCAGTAATCGCCAAGCGTACTTCACAAAAAGATTCCATGTAATCAGGTAAATGTTTCTCTTCAAAACCATGCTGCACGGCATTTTCCATCACGGACAATACACGCGTGCGACAAGGTGCACAAGCATCGCCTGCTTTAGCAATTCCAATTAACATTTCTCTTTCTTTGGTGTCTTCCATCAATATCTTTTTCAATCTTTTTTGTAATTGTATATTTTTGGGATCTTTGACCAAAGCCGAACGAATGGAATCTAACCGTTTAGTGTGAACCGTATCACGATCAAGTTGAGCATTTATTTGAGATCGCATCTGTACATTTAAAAAAAAAGGTGAAAAAGAACAACAAGAAAGGAGTACAATTTTTCCAAAAGGTAAGTAACATGCAACAGAGATTCAAGAGATTCAATGTCCAGTTGGGGGGGCGTATAAAAAAATTACCATGTTAAATTCAGCCAGTTGTGCTTCGAGGCGTGCTCTTTTCACAACGCTGGTGGCCACTTCAACTTGACTTGCAATGCGACGTGCTTTTAAACTCAACGCCCCCAAAGATGCCCGTAAACGTCCTTGTTGCACGACCGTTTTGATTTCAATGTTGGTGTTTTTCATTCTTCTTTGCAATTCAATCATGTCAGGAGTGATGGCTGTGGTTATTTCACCTTGACCATTTTCACCACTTGCACCATTTGATAAATACATCAAACGTCCACGATCGCGACAATAAGTTAAATTTAAACCAATGATATGTATTTCAAGAGTCAATCGTTCGACTTGGTTTTGTTCTTGTGAACTTGGTTTGCCACTTTCCTTCAATACGGCAACATTAATTTCATGGTCACTTTTTTTATGAATCAATACCAATAATTTTTTAGAATATTCTTCGCATTCTAACATGACTTTGGTTTCTTTTTCATTGGCCATCACTTTTGTAGAAATTTGATCCACATACCATTGTGGTGGTGATTGGGGTGCTCCCAACGTTCTCTTGACATTTTTGACAAACGTATGGGTCACATTGTAAGATTTCATGACTTTACCAAAAGATGCTTGCAATGTGGATAAATACAACTGTGTGGCTAATATTTTTTCTACTCTTTTGGCTTTTTTAACGGAGGACAATTTGATCACCACATGTACCACGTGATCAATGGATGTACTTGTCTGGTCGTTGTCCTCTTCGATGAACGCGGTCGTGTTGTCTTTGTAGTCGGTTAAACCGTACGTGCAAGGGTTTTCCCGAGAACACAATCGGTGTACCTCCGGATTGACGGTGACCACTTTTTCATTTACGTTGTACAACGATGTGGCGACTACGTTTTCCAACAATTCTAAAGTGATGGCCGTTGCACCATCTTCGCTCCCTGCAAAATCAGAACTGTCCAACGGTTGTTTGGACGTGAACACCAAATCCATGGCAATGCCGCTGGGTCGTGTGGTACGACTTAAGACACTGCGCACATCTTTTAATCTGCTTTTGGATTCCTCGACTTCTTTTTGTACCAATCGAATGGTATCTTGTGCTTCGCGTAACGAATGTATCCGTGCCGCTTCCAGGTTGTACGAAGGAAGCGACCGACCACCATCGGTGGCCAACATGGATCCATCGCCCAATTGGCCACATTCCAACGTATGTTCCTTCTTTCCACCCGGTGCACAATCTGGGTTCATCGTGTTGATGGATTGGGCGTGATACGATGGTAATTGAGTGCGATCTTCTAACAATTTCACCTCTTCGTTTGCTTGGCGCAGGGCGTTGGAAAATCGTCCCTCTACTGCCTCTCGTACCAAGTGGCAGTAACGCAAGGCGTCGGGGCGATTGGCAAAACGTGCCCGCCACACCCCACTGCAACAAGGTCGATGTTCTTTGCAACATTTAGGTTCGTACAAATCAGCCATGCGAGAACACATGGTTGTAATCATTGTTCGCTTGTTGGAATCCACTTGCGTGCGCACGACATCGTTGCGGCGTGTGACCATTAAATTGCCCTGCCCTTGGGCAGCGCCGCTGCTGTTGGAGGTTGCAGCATCCCAAACACTGTCAATTGACATTTTATTGGCTGATTTAGGCACAATTCGGCCCAACGCCGCCGCCACGTCTTCTTCACAATATTCATTCATGAAAGAAGGTAATTCTGCGATTCGGATGTTGGATTCCCGTGCTTGAAGGTGGGCTTGCAAGACTCCTTCGACACAATGCCCCATGCCGGGAAATGCTCCCGATGAATCCATGAAGGTGAAAGCATGTTGGTTTAATTTTTTCTTGGAGGATTGGACCCGCAGCAAAGCGTTGGATGTAAAAGTGGTGGTGGTTGCACTGGCGCGGAGACGCAAGGAGGAGGAGGAAGTGACCAGAAGGAGGACGAGGAGGGCGACGGGGGTGAGGTGGGTGAGGCGGGAGGGGTTGTGTGAAGTCATTGTCTCCGATCTGTTGACCGATTGAGGAAGACAAATTTAGCTCCTCACAAATCTGGCCTCAAATCTAAAAGTGACGAATCCCCCGAAAATTAGGTAATTTTTACAAGAATTAAACAGCACGTGAACCTGTAACTCAGTGTGAAGTTGCGTAAAAGAACAGCGCTTTATTTCGATATATTTTTCGGGGGGACAATTACGGAAACGTGCCTCATTCCTTCCTCCTCTCCTCCTCCTCGCCGCCCAACAATTCCACGGTCAAACCCATCAACACATCTAAAAGATCTTCTTCTTCCTCCTTGCCACCCATCACCAATGCAACAATCGGGATGGATACAAAAGCACCGCCCCTCCTGTTTTCCCTGTTTGGCCACCTCGCACCACTCTGCAACCCTACCAACAACTCCTCTTCCTCCTCCGATTGAATCAATTGATACTGTGCCTCCTTTTGGTCGTTCAATAAAAACATCACCGACGACCATTCGGGTTGACCAAATTGTAACAATTCATAATGTTGCAGCAACAAACGCTTCAAGATGTCTGCTGCACCCATCACTTGCGTTGGCGATACCTGTTTTTTTGCAGTCACGGAGACGCGTTGGCTTTGAAACAATTGATTCACAACAGAGGCTTGTAAATTGTTTAATTCTTGTTGTGATTGTTGTGCCATGTCTGCCACAGACAACACGTCCTCCTCTTTTTCTTGCCCGCCATCAGAACTTGTGCTATTCTCCTCCACACCAATCGTTTCAAACGAATCACTGTATTGTTTAATCAACTCCATTGTTTTTTGACGAACCCACTCCGCGTCTTGCGCGTCTTCTTGTGGGGTTGAACTTCTTCCGGAAGCCAATGAAGTCGTCTGTTTCTTTTTGCTACGTTTAGAGACAGAAGAATGTTGTTTCAAAGCATGCAATTCATCGGGTACTTTCATCGATGCTTTTTGAAACAACCCCACGGCGCATTTGGACACGACATGTAACCAATGTTGTTCCCATCGAATTGCCTCGTTGGGTGGCGAGTGTGCTCGTAATGCAGGTGGTACATTGACAACCACTTGTATTGGTACTGCAGTGGTGGTGGTGGTTGGTGGTGGCGAGGAAGGTGACGAGGGTGACGAGGGTGACGAGGTTGACATGGGTGACATGGGTGACGAGGTTGGCAAAGTTGGCGAGGTTGGCGACAATGGTTTTGTGGGTGTTGCAGTAGTTTTAAATTCAAATGTATACAGTGCTTCACACACGGTTCCCAATGAACGGCCACCCTGGCGAGACATTGTACTTTTTGTTTCTGCCATGTCAAAAAAACCATTCAAACGTTTTAGGGAATCTTCGTTTAACCTTTTGATTTCTTGATTTTCTGGACCATGGTATCGATCAGGGTGAACAGCAAGAATAAAAGGTCGTAATAATTCGCGGACACGTCGAACAGGTAATGCCGGTGAGGTTGATCGTTTGGTACTGAATGTTCTTGTGGTGGCCGGGGTGGCGGACAGTGTGGCGGACAGTGTGGCAAAGACGGCGGATTGATATTTTCTCAACATAATTTTTATGTTCTTTTTTCATAAGCACCCGGAACATTGTTTTGTATTGCATTGACAACGAAACGAAGGGGTGCCGGCGTTGCTTGGACTACACCCTGATCTCGGGCGTGCATGTAATCCTTCGAATCCAAGTAGCTCCCCAAACCCAGAGTCAAGATGATGCAGGTGGAAACAACTACATTGGACATTTTACCGTCGTCAAGATCCATTGATTCTCGAGCAGGCATCGCAGCTTTGGGTGTTTTTTTGCCCAGCGTGCGTCGAGATGTATGCAGAAGGCGGGCGTGGTGCAAACAGGACCGTCCACGGGAGATCATCGGTGGAATGGAAAATGGAAGGATTTGCAACAAGTTTTATTTTAGCCAGCAAAACAAAAGCAAAATCCAAACTCCAAGAAACAAACCAGCAAAGCGTTTCGCAACAAAAACAACATGTCAGCGTTGGACATGATGCCTGCTGCGAGCGAGGCCCCCGACCGCTTCAAAGCACTGCAAGATTTTGTTTCCGACGAAGCTGGTGATCTTGGTTTTACAAAAGGAGCAATCATTTTAGTTACGGAAGCCGAAGGCGATTGGTGGCACGGAAGGTTAGAGTCGAGTGGACTGGACGGTACAGTCGGTACTTTTCCAGCTAATTATGTACAAGCACTTGATCAAATGGAACAAGCAGTGAAACAAGTGGAAATCCGTTTAGTTGCCATTCATGACTTTCATTCGACAGAAGAGGGTGATTTATCTTTTAATAAAGGTGAACAATTGATTGGTACTGAACTCAGTGGAGACTGGTGGAACGGTAGGAACCCGGCGACCGAAACAACTGGTTCATTTCCAGCCAATTATGTGCGTGATATTGCAGCGGCTGCTGCATCAAATAAGACGCCGGCATCATCACCGGGGGACGTTGCCGAAACACGTCTTGTAGCCATGCATGATTTTCATTCCACTGAAGCAGATGATTTATATTTCAACAAGGGAAACGTGTTGTGGGGAATTAAATTAGAAGATCAATGGTGGGAAGGTCGACATGAAGAAACGGGCAAGACGGGCAATTTTCCTGCGAATTATGTCAAAGAAGAAAAAACACCTGCAGGAACGGAAAACGTCAAGGATGCCAACACAACTAGCGGTGCTACCAACGACACCAACGACACCAACAACACCAACAACACCAACAACACCAACGACACCAACGACACCAACGACACCAACGACACCAACGACACCAACGACACCAACGACACCAAC
>Ga0115007_10002922_pt1 | contig 10449 bp, 2 predicted proteins | sample ArcOceMetagenome_2_FD_87166 | JGI IMG/M metagenome (GOLD analysis project Ga0115007, IMG submission 87166) | Marine eukaryotic phytoplankton communities from Arctic Ocean - Arctic Ocean ARC135M Metagenome | ecosystem: Environmental > Aquatic > Marine > Oceanic | place: Arctic Ocean | collected...
AATGGAAGATCGACCCGAAGAAGATTTCGACCCCGATGAAAGTGCAATGTATATGTAAATAGTTTTGGAGGGTGGAGGGTAGTAATTGGTACTTGGTACAATATTGTGTATCATAATCACGTGTTACTGTACCTGTACCTGTATGTATGTATGTATGATGTATGTATGTATGTCATGTATGTATACCTACCTATACAACTACATGTATTTCCAAAGTTTCAAATTTCCGGAAGACTTTGCCGGGACTCACCACGATAGCGACCTTTGGCGGGGGTGTTGGGTACTGTTCGTGTTCCAACCGGGGTCCCAGTTCGTGAACCAGAATCAATAGCTTTTTGTGTCGCTGGGTTTTGTCCACGCAATTTTTTCCGCTCCTCCTTCAAATTATGAGTACGCATGCTTTCTATGGTTGGCAACGATGCCACATCGTTGTCGTTGTTTTCAGGACTTGTGGTTTTTGTTTTCTTTTGATTGCCATATTTTTTGCCCAGACTCTTCTTGCCAGAACCAGAACCGTGACCTTGATTTTTACCCCCACCCATTCTTCGTAAACACTGCACCGTTTCATGCACTTGACGATCTTTTTCACGCATTTCAGCACCGCAACCAAGACTGCAGGCCACAAAACGCATTGCACAATGTTTGTTTTCATGCCCTTTGCTTTTTCCACGTACAACAATTTCACCACAACCCAGTCGACAAAACATTTTGCCCTTTTTACATTGAAATCGAACATGATGCTTTAGACCATCCAAGTTTTCACCAGCTTGAACTTGACGTGGGCAATAAGGACATTGCACAATACGTTTAGGACAATCGTTTTCTTTGTGTTCACCGATCACTGGTTTTGGAATGTGTTGGCCACAACCGTATCCACATGGCACAGTACGATTCACACAATTTTTTTTTTCATGGGCAAATAAATCTTTTTTCATTAAATTTTCAATTCCACATTGTTGTGTGCATTCCACAATTCTAAATCCACATAATTCTTTCACATGCAATTCAAGGTTTTTGTGTTGTGGTTTTTGTCCACATTTTAATGGACACGGTTCAGGACGATTAATACAATCTTTTTTTAAATGATCTTCGATTTCCCAACTTTGCATCTCTTCACCGCAATGATCTGGACATGCTACGACCCGGATAGTACAATGATGTACTTCGTGTGTTGGTCGATCACCAAATTTCATTTTTTCCCCACATCCTTTTCTACAATCAACAACACGATTGAAACACAATTTCTTTTCGTGATGTTTTGCCAATTCAGCTTTCATTACTTTACCACAACCAAGAGAACATCTGACTTCACGCAACAAACAAATTTGTGTGACATGATGCCTCATTTCGTCCGAACATATTGATGAACCACAACCCAACGTGCAAGGTTTTTTTCTTTTGCTGCAATCTCTTTCCAAATGCAACGCTACATCTTTAAATTCCATTCTTGCACGACATTTACTTGGGCAATCGACCATGCGTCGAATGCACACATTTTGCATATGTTTCAAACATGCATCTTCATTTACCATTTCAGAACATTTTTGCGGACATGGTACTAATCTTTTTGGGCAATCGTTTGTTTCATGAGATACTCTTTCTTGTGCCCACATTTCTTTGATACCACAGCCTAAAGTGCATTCGACATATCTTTTTGGACAATGATTAAATTCATGATCATCCATTTCATCACCTTTTAACATTTTTTTACCACAACCCAGTGGACAAGTATATAATTCCAAAGCTTTTCCTAAATTTGCTTTTGCCAAACCTTTAAAACCAGCACGTGCATTGTTGATAATTTTAACGACACCCAATAAATTTCTTTCCATGGCCCAATCTGCTGCTGTTTTACCAGATGCATCTCTTTGAAACGGATCAGCACCACGTTCCAGCAACAAACGTACACAATCCCATTGACCATTTTTGGCGGCATGCAGCAAAGCAGACATGCCATCAACGCATATATGATTAATTTCTGCACCACGGTCAAGCAATGTTTCAATAACACGATGACGACCATTTTTACAAGCAGTTGTCAAAGCTGTATGCCCTTTTGTTGTTTCGTGGTCCAAATTTGGTCTTCTGAATTCACGATCTAAAAATAAGGATATTGCTGTGACCACTTCACCATCGTTATTGACACCCAATGCTTCGACAGCTGCTGCCATGGTCAATGCTGTGTGGCCATATTTATTTTCAAATTCACACCCAGCACCCAAATCCCACAATTCAGCCACTCGTTCAAATTTTAATGCACTGACAGCTTCACCACATTCTTCGTCCAATTGTTTCAATTTCTCGGCTTCTTCCCGTGCAAACAACCAGCCACTGCGATGTTTCAACCAATCCCTAACTTTTTCGTTCTGACGACCCTGCAATACACGTATACGGTCCAACGTTTCGTCAAAACGATTTCGATCTTGCCATCCACCAGCTGTGGGCAAACGTCGATCTTCGTCAAAATGAGTTGGGTCACCAGCACTTGGTGGCATAAATACACGAAACGTGCCCAGTTCAATTTTACCAAGTTCACAACATTGCAAAGGCGACAACACATCATCCATGACATGAATCACAGGCCCATGGTTTAAAAACACCGCACCGTTTGCTTCGTTTAATTGTTTTGAAGGAAACAAACCAGTCAACGGGGCGGTTGGATGTATACCAGTGCCATGACTCATCAAAGCACCACGATTTAACAACGCTTCGACACAATCTGCTTGACCGTTGTACAAAGCTTCGGTCAACGGTGTTCTGACTAATTTTCTCATTTTTTTGATCGCACGACATTTTGATTTTAACATAAAATAATGAGCAATGTCCTTCATTTGCCATTTTGCAGCAACCAATTTATTCCATGTACCACGATTTTTGTGGTACAAACGATGCCGATACATCAATTGTATTAACTCGGCTGCACGGTGCATGTGATCATCTTCATAATCCAACACAGCACCGTGATCCAATAAAATTTCCACAATGTCTGTGTGGCCATACATTGCTGACCAAGTCAATGCCGAATGGCCACCCAAACTTCTGTATGACAACATTTCTGCAACACGAAGATTTTTTTCTGTACGTTCAATGACAACAGTACTTTCTTCTTCAATGGTGTGGGCGTCCGCAACCGCTTCACTCATCATTGCCCATTGCGATGTGATTCGTTCTTGTTCTTCTCTTTCACCTGTCAACAATACCATATTTTTTTCATACTTGATCCGTAATTGTTCTGATTTCAGTTGCATTGGTTGAAAATCACGTTCCAATTTATTGTAATGTTCGACAGCTTTGACCCACGTAGCCATTGCCTCTATGAACGGGTAACCGTCACCATCTTCACCACCAGCATTGTAATTGAATATTTCATCGTTTTCTTTGATTAAATACTTTGTTTGTAATTCGTTCAATTGTTGATCATTAATTTTCAAGCGTATTTGCATTTCATTGCTCATTGAACGTTTGAAATCAGGTTTACGTATCCAACGACGTGCTGAACTCCACCAATCATCAATTATTGCACCCGAACCGCGTGGATCTGATTTTTGTTTGGGTTTAATCCCTTTCATTACGCACACAGCTTTCATAATCATCAATTGTATTTCATCTGGATAGCGTATGTCAGCAACAGTTTTAATCGCAGAATTTGCCAAACCACGTAAAGCAAACAATGCCACTTGAATACTTTCATCGGATGTCGCGCGCATTTTATTGCATTCCTTTTCAATTTCTTCTGCTTCAGTCAACAATTCTTTCACTGCATTTTCTTTAGCTGTAAAATCGGCTGTTTTTGAATCCAAAATTGGTTTTAATTTTTCAAGTTCCATGTTGTACTCTTTGCTTTCATTGTGTGAATCCTTGCGCTTTTCAGTATGTTCCTGAATTAAATTCCTCATTGTTGCCAATGCATTAAATTCATGTGGTGCACCTTCTTTGCATAATTCATACACTTGATCAAAATGATCCAAAGTGATATGCTGAATGAGACTTCGATGCTTGGCTTGCATGGTACCAATTTCAGACAGCTTTACGTACACAGGATGTTGTTCACCCAACAATTCCAATGCCCACTGCAATGCTGTTTTATTTAAATGGTTCTTGTATTCAATCAATGCCCCTGATTCTGCCAAGAACAATACAATTTCTTCCCAACCTCTTGTGACTGCACAAATAAGTGGTGTGTAACCACGCGATGTTTCACATTCTAAAAGTGCACCCTCTTCCACTAAAAGTTTGACAGCATCCAGTTGGCCCTCAATGCATGCTCTTGCGGTTGGAGTTGTACCATCGTAAAGGGCTTCTAAATCAATATCTTGCGCCCCAGTGAATCCCAACAACATACGAATGACATCTAAATCACCAGTCATGGCTGCCCAATGAAGAGCAGTCGATCCATGTTGTTCACAAACTTGAAGCCTTCCTTTGCCATGTGCAGTATCACCCGTCAACCACGATTCAAAGGCACGTACGCATGCTTTACTTTCTGCACCGCACGGGATTTGTCGACGAGAACATAATTTTTTATGTCGTGGAAGGTCCCTAGCAACAACAGTATCACCACACCCATCTGGACATTCAAAATCTCGAAGAATACATTCTTTCGTTTCATGAAACGTTTGCTTGCTTTTCAATACACTTTGACCACACCCCAAAAAACACATGAAATAACGATTTACACACTCTTCTTCGGAATGGTGATCAATGTTTTTCCATTGCACTTGTACACCACATCCTTGTGGGCACATCAACAATCTGGCATCGCAATCGTACACCATGTGATCTTTTGTTTGCCAGAGCGGCATAATTACACCACATCCTTGTGGACAGACGACATCACGATTTTCACATTGTGTTTTTTCATGTTTTTTCCGATCACAATAACGGATTTGAATGTTGCATTTGAGACGACAAAGTACCATACGATTGGCACATTCCACTCTTTCATGCCTATCCTTTTCTTTCAACCACAATTTTTTAATACCACAACCTAATGCACATTCCACAACTCTCAAATTGCATTCTCCAACCAAATGGTCATGAATAGCATACCGAGGAAGTTGCGTCCCACAACCTCGTCGACAGTACATTAATTTTGCACGACAATCGTCTTCAACGTGGCGTCTTAAATCATTGAACATGACATATTTTTGACAATCACACACAACTTTTCTCATGGGGCATTCATATTTTTCATGTTTTTCCAAGTCACGCGACGCACAAGCATGGCCACATCCATTTGAACAGGTAGAAAGTAATAATTCACAGCGATGTGTTTCATGTTTGTCTAGTTGCCGATACTCCATCAATTGTCCACACCCGTTACGACACATTACGCGTCGGCGTACACATTCAAATGCATGGTGATCTCTTCTTTCATCTTCACGCAACACACGACACATCCAGTCTCCTTGATCAACCAATCGATATCTTAATTCATCCAATCTAGCAAAAAATCTTTGACCCGAACTGGTCATAAATTCAAGTGCCATATCTTGAGTCCGCAACCGTGTTACTCGGGCAATGAACGAATACGGTATACCACTTGCATCTGTATTACTATCGTCATCCGCACTACCGGCTTGTTCTTTTTTCATTTTATCATTGAGTTGTTGTTGTTGTTTTTTATGGGAAAACAATTGTCTTAATTCAGCAGTACCAGGTCGACCAGCTTTTGGGTCTGGTAACAATTCATCGACAGCACCAAAGATTTGTAAACGTTTGTCAATATAATTATAAAGACAATGAAGAGGCCGACTGGGACAAGTTGCATGTTCACCACCATCACCATCTTCGCCACGAAGATGGAAACTTAAATTTTTAAATCGTAAACTTTCACCACATCCATAAGTGCAAGGAACCATACGTTCAGGACATAATTCAGCTTCGTGATGATCTCGATCTTTGGCTAATAAACCAGCAATTCCACAACCAAAATGACAAGGAACAATTCGAAGTGGACACAAATGCAATTCGTGTACCCTCCTTCGGTCAACAGGTGCCATGCGTGGACATCCACAACCCCATCTACAATCTTGCAAACATACTTTATCAATGTGTTCGTCCATATCTTCAAATTTAACTACAGCTCCACATTTGTATTGACATGCAACCAAACGTTTTGGACAAATGTTTTTTACATGCGATGTTAAATTCAAGACTTTTAAATCATGCCTGCCACAACCAATTGGACATGTGGCAACCCGTAAGGGACATTCGTTTTGTTCGTGCATTACACGTTTGTCAAAAGTTATTGTGATGCCACATTCTAATCGACATTCAACAGTACGTTTTTTGCAAAATTTTCTGGCATGAACATCAGCATCTTTCCACATCATTGTTTCCATGCAACCATGATAACAATTTTTACACAACACAGGACGATTAATGCAATTTCTTTCAATGTGTTCTTCGATCAATTCAGCACGCATTTCCTGCCCGCAATCAAGCGTGCATGGCAAAGGTCTTCTGGGACAATACCTGGATTCATGGTAATGAATACGATCTTGTGTTCCCATGTGACCACAACCCAAAGAACAAGGTACTTTAATTGCTGCTTGACGTACTTTTTCAGCGGCCGCATGCCTTCTTTCAACACGAGCGAGAGCACCGGCAAATATTTCTTGAATCCGTTTAAATCCAAGACGTTTGGCTATATCAATAGCACTCTCCCCTTTGATATCTTTCAACGATAAAGCATCTCGATAATAATCCACCCAATCTTTGGACAACAATTCATTTCGTTCTGCATCACTTCTAGCTTCAGCACTTTGTTCCACTTTTCTTCTTCGTTCTGCCAACGACCAACTTGACAGTTGTTCTACCATTTTGACAACAACTATGATCCGATTATGGTGCACCGCTACCATTAAAGGTGTGTCTCTACCAGTACCAGTTCGTTTCACTAAACTAGCACCTCGCATCATTAACATGCTTACTACACCGACATGCCCACAGACACAGGCCCATGTCAATGCAGTATGACCTAATTTTCGGACTTCATAATCAATAGTTGCATGCTCGTCCAACAGTTTTTCAACCACCGGTTCATTGCCATTGGCCGCCGCTCGGGTCAACGGCGTCCAACCTGCTCTTTCGACATTGGTGTAATAGGGATCGGTGGAAGCATCACTGCCTAATTTTTCATGAGCTTCTTGAAAGGCTTGAAGTGGGACAGTTCCAGATTCTTCGTCTAAAATATTCCACAACGCATCCATGTCATTGCCTTTAACGGCTTCGGCCACCCTTTCTCGTGCGTTGTGATTCCTTTCAATAACTCTTCTTAATTCTACTAAACGTTCCGCTCTGTATCTTTCAATACGTTTTTTTTCAATGGTACGAATAACGTGGGCTTCTATTAATTTGGTTATTCGACCTTTTCTGGCAAGACGTGCCCAATCCAAAGCAGTTCTTCCTGCATGATCGGTCACAAACACGTTGGCGTCAGTTTTTAGTAGTATGTGAACCACATCGACTTGCCCACTGGCCGCGGCTTTCATCAACGCCGTCCTTCCATGTCTATTTTGTATTTCTACATTTATCCCGGCCAACAACAATAATTCAACAGAGGCTGCAGATCCACGTTCCCCACAGGCTTTTGTCAATGGACTCTCTCCCGATGAAGTTGTGACATGGATTAAACTGGGCCAAACGTGGTGTTGCCGTTGCCGTTGTGGTTGTGGTGTTTGTTGTTGTTTGCGCTTGCTGCTGGGACTTGTCCTAATTTTTTTTGGGGGCGAAGACGACGGCAGCGTAGTCTTCGTATCGATCTCAGCCAGTGCTTTTTGAGCATCAATTTTCTGTTGCCGTTTATGTATCAAACGAATGCATGTATCAAAATCGTATGCATTGATTGCTTTGCGCAATTCTTCGGCCGCCGTGTCCACCAATTCACTTTCTTTGCCCCAGGCTACTTTTGCACTGAGACGAAAACGACGTTTCAGTTGAGCATCCGAAAGTGCACCATCTGGGTTAGGATTTCGATATTGATCGTCGTACCCCTGATAATCGTATTGTTCGGGCTCCGGTTCTTTAAGGCGAGAACTGATGGCACGCGATGATGTACTTGTCGTTTCGCGAAGCAGATCCAACGCAGTAGATTCGACCGACGAACCCTGAAGTTGTGTCAAAGAAGACTCGTCTGCTTTAAATTCATCGTCTTTTTTCGTACCATGTGCGCCCACACCGGGAGGAAATTGACGCTGAATTGGATTTCGATCCCATAATTCTTTGGTCAAACGATCAATTGAAGCAGCAGCAGCATTGGAAGTACGTATGCTGCGAGCTCTTGCGTTTTTGTCGAGGGTGTGTTGCCCGTTCGACATTGTTATTACTGTTACGCTAAATTCTCGTTCCAGCCAGCCAGCAACGTGTGTCAGGCTCTCAGGCTCAGGTCAGGGCATTTGCAATCAACATTGATGAAAGATTTTAATACAATAGGAAAGGTTAAATTAATGCCGCCCGGCCCCGGCACACCCACCCCACACGGGTAGGCTATACGACAAATGACTGACATTCTGAAGAAGAAAAAAAAAAGTAAATGTATAAAATAAATGTTGAAATAACGGCGCTTCTTAGTTTAGTTAGCGTTATCCATATGCGGGGGTAAGTTGTTTTTTCTCTTGGACACGCAAGAACTTGAACACTCCAATTCGAATTGCTTTTACCACTTGTATTCCTAGTGGTTACACGCAGTAGTAGTTCCTGCCGGAGTCAACATTTCTGAACAGAAGATTGTTTATGTGTACGACTGAATATTATTTTCTCTAATCAACCATGATCAAAACACTCTGGTCCACTTTCAACCCTTTGTCCAAGAAGATTGTCCGGCAAAGCACGTTTGGTACCTGCGTTCAGCCGGATCGTTTCGTTCCTCTCTCCGTTCAAAACCACAACCATAACACAAACATCCAATGGAAGGATGGCCACAACAGTACCTTTTTAAATGCCTACATTCGTGACCACTGTCAATGCAGTGAATGTTACGACACCACAACCGCCCAAAGATCTTCCGATACCCTCACAATGGGATCATCCACACAGCTTCGGTCCACCGGTTCGTCCTTTGTGACAGGGGACGACGGCCAAGAAGGTGGTACACTCGCCATTGACATCGAATACCCAGGGAACACCGACAGCAACAAAGGCACGCACACGTGTGTTTTTGCCTCCGACTGGTTGAGAAACCATTGTTACAGTCCTGTTGGAAAAAACGAACGTCGCCAAGAATCACAAAATCAAAGAAACCTCTGGGACAGTAGTCGATTGCGTCAAATGTGCATAGAAAATTCGGATTCCCTTGCTTCAGCCTCACCCCAGCTGGATGGACTACCATCAACACCTCACCACTTGTTATCTTCAAAGCCGACGGTTTTACGGGATCAATTGCAACGCTATGGGATTGCTTTTGTTTCCGAAGTACATGTTCCTCCTCATGACACCGTGGAACAATGCAAACAAATAGTAAACCAAACAGTCCGTGATTTCATTGGTTTTCCGAGAGAAACTTTGTGGTCCCTCTTTTGGGACACGAAAGTTTCCGAAGATGCACCGGACACGGCGTATACAAACATTGCCTTGCGGCCACACGTGGATTGCACTTATTTAAGAGACCCACCCGAATTGCAAATATTTTTATGTGCCACCGAGAGCGAAGATCAAAACGGCGGTAGTTCCACCTTTGTGGATGGGTTTCGCGTTGCCGAAGAAATGTATTTGCGCAACCCCAAAGCTTTTGATTTCTTTTCCAAAACAACTCTTGCGTTTCAATGCATCCAAGATGGTGTGCACAGCGTAGCTTATGGTAAAGTGTTTGAAACCGATCCGGGAATCAAAAACCCGACTCATTTGGATGTCGTTCGGTTTCGATACAACAACGACGATCGCAGTGCCATGCATTTTTTGGACAGCGAAGAAGTTGAACAATTTTATCAACACGTGCCCTTGTTGTTGGAATTGCTCAGAGACGATAAATTTGTCCTGAAGACCAGATTGAAGCCGGGTGACATCGTGATCGTGAATAACCATCGGGTGTTGCACGGACGAGAACGCTTTGAAGGGTCGGGCAGAAATTTGGTCGGTTGTTATGCTGAGCTGTCCGAAAGTGTATTGCCCAGTGCAGTCATTGCGGGTGGCGGTCCGGTACCACCTCCCAACAATCAGTTGTGATGTAACACACACAGATGTGCGTTTTTTTTGGGATCGTATCAACTTTAACACCAACAACACCAACAACACGTCCGATTGTACTTCATACGGTACTAAGGGTGTGTGGATATTTTTTTAACATGGGTTCATCCTCTATTCGTCGCTACTACATGTAGCACCGATGTTTGCCCGAGTGCGCACCTGCAGGTACACATACATGCATCATACTTTGGTAAGTGTTACAGTTCTGCATCTGGACGACTTCCAATTTTTATCAAAAAATTGGATCCCCCCCCCCCGCCATCC
>Ga0115007_10002924_pt1 | contig 10443 bp, 10 predicted proteins | sample ArcOceMetagenome_2_FD_87166 | JGI IMG/M metagenome (GOLD analysis project Ga0115007, IMG submission 87166) | Marine eukaryotic phytoplankton communities from Arctic Ocean - Arctic Ocean ARC135M Metagenome | ecosystem: Environmental > Aquatic > Marine > Oceanic | place: Arctic Ocean | collected...
ATGTCTTATTGATACTAGTACAATGATGTTATCTCTAAGCCGACAAATTACGACGATATTCAAAGGCACGGTAGTTATGATTGGTCCCAGGTAAATGATGAACGCCGTGTTTCGATATACCTTGTCCCCATATGACGTCGTCGTTCGACTCATCATGGCTTTCTGGGACAAAATAAATCAATCGCCGTACTCGAGAATGCAAACATGCCATAGACTCTTATTAACCATTCGTGTAATTAAATGTACGTTCCAACCAAAAAAGAAGAAGCAATAGTCAGTCATCGTCAAACAAAAATACAAAATTGAACGTCGGTAAGTCAATCATCGAGTTAAAAGATAATATGAAAGTAAGGTTCATTAATTTTTATTCGTTACACGGCGATTATACTAATTAAATATTTTTTGTTCTCCAATGAATATAAACTTACCGAATATATTCGGTTCGTAGAAGCAGTATACATCATATCCAGTACAGAGATATTGTCGCCTCCTTCGATCTGGTTGTTGCCCCTCCTCGTTTGTGATAGAACCAGGAACAATAACACCCACATTCGTGCCATCGATGAATGTAGAAGATGTATCCTCGATTGAAACACTAGCCTCACGCTCACGACGACTAACACCTTGTATTGCAAGAAGAATAGGAGTAGCGAGGGGGTTGTTGCCCAACAACGAAGATGAAGAGTGGTTGTGCTGTTGCTGTTTCCGTTCTTTCTGAGATACACTGACAATGTCTATATAGTTATCACCATCGTCTTCTTTGCTACCAAATTCATTTTTAGGATCTTTGGGGTTATATTTTGGATTGACGATTATGACGGATTGCGTCGAGATGGAACGGTCCATGAATTCTATAATCTGATCTTGATCAGATTCCGACAAAGCTATCTGTTTACGTTGGTATTCATCGAATTTGAGTGGGTAGTAATGGGTAGGCCACATGGAGTTATGTTCCTTCCATTCTTGTTCCGATCGAGGTTCGTATTTTGGTACCATCACAGAATACAATGGTCCAAATTCGCGAACAATTGGATGATTATCAAATGGTACTTCCTTCGTCGCAGTTGACGACGACGACAACGACGGCAACGACTGCGCCGAGTCGTCACCTGAAGATGGGACCAGTCGTGAATTTTGTGTTCCAATCAGGAGCTCCAGAACGAAACTCGATCTGAGCCGTTTATTTGGTCTGGCAAGACTATTAGTGTTCTTATCATGACTTGTATCTGACGTGACAGTATTCGACACCACCGGGATGATATGTGTTGCTATTATTGGCGCTGTGCATCTCCTCACACGTTTCAAATGAGACAATCCATCTTCGAGGGGTAAACTCAATGACAATCCCTTCACAACTCGACTACAAGCCTTCGGTTCAACGTGAATACAAAGTGCATTGACAAATCGTACGTCGTCGTTATCGTTATTATTATTTTTCGGTGAAAGGATTTCGACGATTGAACAATTTTGATCGTTTCGAAACACGATGGTATTATTGTTCTTGGTTCTGCTTTCAATACTGGACGTTGTCGCGTTAGTATCACTCTTTACCGACAACGAAGACTGGAATTGCTTGTGATCATTCAGATCGTGATGTTTGTCGTCCATAATGGTACAATGATAATGAACTTTCTCAAAACTCCTTTTTTCCTTTTTGTTGTTGTTTGTGCTTGATATGTTGCTTGTGCGCTTGTGCGCTTGTGCTTGTTTTTTGTTTTGGATGTTATTACTAGTACTGTACCAGTTTTGTTTTAGTTTCGTCGTTTTATAAAATATTTTACAGTCCTGCTTACAGAGTGAGTCATGAATACTTGAAGTATTTGAATCTAAACTTTTTTGTTAGAACACAAACGATAACTCAACTACTTGAAGTAGCTAGCTAAAGCACATCTAGCTAGTCTAGAGCTCCCGCTAATTTCGAAATTCGAAGAAAGCAAATAGTTTATTCCTCTATTTGTCGTCTGTTAGAAGTATTGAAATGATCGATCAGAAGAATTCAACCTTACTGGCCATTGCCTTCTTCCTATTATCGGTGGTCGTTTTATTTTTTCTTCTGTTTATTGTATTTCCGTTGATATCAGCATTTCTTGCTACATGCCTTGCCTACACGTATCATATATCATCGACAAGAAATAGAAATGAAGGCGGAAAATTTGGACCTTCGATGATTAATTCTGCTTTATATACCGGTCGTGTCTGGCATACACGGCTACATCCAAAGAAACATGCTTTTACGTATCCAATTTTTATGTTTGCGTTGGACTTAGAAGAGCTAGATGCATTCCGAAATACCCTTTGGCCTCTTTCGACTTGGTTGGTCAAATTTCGAGAAATTGATCACTTAAAAAACGGAGAGGGAATAATGGGGAATAATAACCAAGATAGATCAAGATCATCATCTCAATCGCACGAAAACAAAACCAATAAGAACAGTGCCGATGCCAATGCCAATGCCAATAACAATGACAATGGCAATGACAGTAACATCAATGGTACTACTGATGTCCTTGAACGGACACCCATCGGCGATAGGATAATGCTTCTAGTTGCACAAAAAACTCTCAACAAATTCCAGCCTACTCTTCAAACGCATCGTGTTATGATCTTGACTCATCTTTGCTACTATGGTTACAACTTCAATCCAGTTTCCTTCTACTATATTATCGATAAGAAGTCTAATAATAATCATGATATCGCGGCAATTGTTGGGGAAGTTTCGAACACGCCATGGTTGCAGCAATATTGCTATGTATTGCATCCTGATAGTATCGACAAAGTAAAGACAAAAATTCAACATGATGACCATGATGATGAGCAAATGAAAAAAAAAGTTGAATATTCATTTCCTAAAGCATTCCACGTATCCCCTTTCATGGAAATGGATTATTTTTATGATTGGAGCTTCATCGGTATTCCTGGTGCTGCTATCACATCGGATAGTACATCCGATACGAATACTACTAATATTAAGTCATCGAAATCTATAACAGTTGTGAATACATTAAGAAGACGCAACAACAACCGAATTGAATTTACAGCCAAACTAATCATGGAGAGTAATCCCATCACACCCTTCCGAGTTGCGCAACAAATAATTATTTTTCCAGTATATTGTATGATAATACAAATATGGATTCATTATCAAGCTGTTCTACTCTTTTTAAAAGGTGTCGTTTATATTCCTCACCCCTTAGGAAGCGAAACGGCAGCTAGCGTTATCATTGCAAAAATAATGATCCCATTCTTTGCGATACAAGATTACTTCAAACCAAAAACGAAGACAGCATAACTTTGAAAAAAACGCAGAATGAATGAATAAAGGTAATCTAAAAACAAAAACAAATCACCCTCATTAAAAATTTGTTTGTCATTTTCAGAAACGTGATTACGGTAGGTCAGTAAAGACTAAGATGTTTTAAGTACCCATTGAAATTCAATTCGATGATGTCTATCTCTAGTCGAGTTTATACAACCGCAAAAATTCAAAATCTAAAAATTATTACCAAGCTTCGAGAACAATTTTTCTTTCCTAAACCCAATCAATCACAACTAGCTTTACATTCCACGAATTGCGTTTCGAAGGTACCTCCAAGCATCTCCCTTATCGTAATCTGTATCTAATACCATCTCCGGAGGAACTTCCACAGAAATCCAACCATCTCCATCTTCATGAGTAATCTCGAGCATGTCTTCCAGCTCCTGCTCTAAGAATTCCATATAATTGAAAAAGAATTTGACCTTAGAAGGATCAGCTATTTTTTGTAGGTCCCCACCTTGGTACAAATTCGAAGTACCGATTTCCTCAAGCCCCAAATTATCAATAGAATGCAAACAAAATGCATCTTCTCCACCAGTATCTCCACCTCTGTAGATCAAATTATCGTATACACCTCCATATATTTTACTTTCCATCATTTCTCCCATTGAGAACGGTGTTGGATTGTCAAGAATCACACCCCGAACGACATAGTCGTCATTGTCATCGGTTCCCATGGCGTAAATAAATACTGCCGCTTGTCTAAGATAGTGATGATACTCTTCTGAGGGAGCTAATAAAACACAACCGGGCCGTACGATTGCGTTGGGTCCACGACCTAGAAACCTAACATCGTCTTTAGATCTCGTGGACGAAGAATATAACCGAGATTCTGCTTTGGAATATCTACTTCTACCAGTACTTCTACCAGTACTTCTACCAGTACTACTACCAGTACTACTACCAATAGAATAACATTGCTGCCGCTGTTGCTGCCGTTCGACAAATGATTGTGCGTTCCACATTGCCGAAAAAAACATCAAATATAATAGAGGTTCTTGTAAATGCTTCATCTTTTGTCTTGATGTATGTATCTTAATTCTTAATAATGTATGGCGATTGCTGTCTAGAAACTTTTAAAATTAGCTGGTCTCTCCATAAATTTTCAAGTAAAGAATAGTGAGTGATACCAGGTTCGAAGGTGGGACTATTAGCTGGTAAGTTCGAATGAAAGATCTGGCGAAAAAGAATAATGAATAGGATGTTATGTTTTATTTTATTGTTAAATTGTTAACTGTACAGTATTATATGAAGGCAGCGATCGAAAATGGCGCAATAGAGAAATTGCAAGAGTTCGCGTCATTGTTCATTCATTTTATTACACTAAAAATTAAAAATCCAGTCCCGTAGGTAGTCAATCGTGGAAGTTCAAACTTGACCCGAACAATAAAAAAATAAACTTTTAAAACACGCAACAGATTAAAACTAAAAAAATTGAATATTTTACTCTTGTGTAATCATATCACAATTTAATTTATCACAAAAAAGAAGATATCATTACCTAACTCTGAAGATCATCAGCATTCATTTCCGTCAGTATAGGTGGGCAACCGACTCTATTTATTTATTAAAGCGATATTAGAGTAGTACAGTCAGTATTCGAAAATTTGTCGGCAACAAGGTTTTGTTTTGCATTCAATCATAAAATATTTTCAAAGCGAAATACATTGTATTGTACTAATTAATTATGACTCTCCGAGGAAGTGTATCACGTATCGCGAGGTACTTGGAGGGTGGAACCAAAGACGGAAAAGAAACTGATGATGCAACTACCGAGGAGGAAGTTAAAAAAAACGATACTGTCTCAGTCGCCGTGAAGACCAACAAAACCGACACTGTAGCAATCACCGCAAATGCAACCGAAACATCGACGGAGGGTGTTGTCACTCCAGAGGAAGAGAATATCGATAAGACCAAAGCTATAGAACCAGCAGATGCCAATTCATCGATAGAGGGTGACGATAACGAGAAAGAAACTGACGGAGAAAAAGAATCAACAGATACAGAATCATCATCAGATACGAAGGAAGAGGTCGAGGTCGACAAAAAGAAGGATGAAACAGGCGACTTGACGATGGAAGGAGGAGAAGAAAAGAGCGAAGAGAAACAAGAAGAGGACGCCGAAGAGGCCGTCGTAAACGAAGAAGAAAAAGAACCACATGATGAGCCGCAACCTACTGACGATAAAGAGAAAAACGACGGAGAAGACAAGGCTGGTGCTGACGGAGAAGATCCTATTGTTCAAGAAAGTGGTGATCCGAACGACCCTATCGAAGGTGATGCACTTCCTGTTACTCAACCAAGTGATCCTTCTGATGATACCACTGCTGTTAAAATCCAAGATAACGAACAGGGTGATGGTGATGGCGATAGTGATGGCGATGGTGATGGTGATGGTGATAGTGGTGGGGATGGTTTAGACGCAGTCGAGAACAGCGAAGAAAAAGATGATGAAAAAGAGGACACTGATGAGTCTGAAGAATCAACACCTGCGGATACTGATGAAGACGACGAGAAGAAAATAGCATCAGAAGAAGAAGAAAAAGCAATAGATGAAGGTACCAAGAATGATGACTCTGATACCAACGATGAAGTTACAGATTTAACAGATCTCAACGTTAAAGATAAGTCTGAAGAATCAACACCTGCAGATACTGACGAAAATGACGAGAAGAAAATAGCATCAGAAGAAGAAGAAGAAGCATTAGATGAAGGTACCAAGAATGATGACTCTGACACCAACGATGAAGGTACAGATTTAACAGATACTGATACTGACGAACATGACGAGAAGGAAATAGCGTCAGAAGATGAAGAAGAAGAAGCACTAGATGACGGTACCAAGAATGATGACTCTGACACCAACGACGAAGGTACAGATTTAACAGATACTGATACTGACGAAGATGACGAGAAGGAAATAGCATCAGAAGAAGAAGAAGAAGCACTAGATGACGGTACAACAGATCTCAGCGTTAATGATGCGTCTGAAGAATCAACACTTGATGACGCTGACGACAAGATTGACGACGAGAGCAACAAGATCGACGATACAGGAGCAAATATTCCTGATGATGAAACGGGAAATGATAGTGATCCTAATGATCAAATAGGTAGTGATTCTGGTGGCGATGCAGGTAATGATTCCGACGGTGGTGACGAAGGTGAAGGTGAAGGAGAGGAAGGAAATACATCTAGCGATATTGACAGTGATACTGATGACAATGAAGGAGATGAGACAGCGTCCGACGAGGCAACGTCAGAAGATCAAGACGAGGAATCCGAGGATCAACTCACAGATATGGGCGTGCCAACTACCGAAGCAGACGAAACGAAAGTGGATGATGAGTGGACTGGAATCGGTGAAGATGGCAAGGAACTTGAGGACGATGATTGGGAAGAAATCGTCGATTACAATAATGACAACGAGGACGATGATTCGGAAGAAATCGACGATTACAATAATGACAACAAGGACGATGATGAGTTTTTGGACGAAAAGGATGAAAATTCGGGTGACTGGGACGAATGGGAGGATGAAGAAGAGAAGGACGAAGAAGATTTCAATGATACCGAACAATGGCAGAAAGAGGAAAATATTTTCGGTAACAACCCAATTGAAACAAATACTGTTGAAACCGAGATCGAAGATTCTATACCAGGGACCACTGAACAGGCCACAATCTCTGATAATACTGAAAACTGGTGGGAAAATCAGGATGATGGCAGCCGCCTGATTTCCTTTCCTGTCCTTTTTGCATTTGCTGTTGTGGTCGGATTAGTTTACTTTTGGAAAAAACACTCTACACCCGAACCTTCTATGAGAGTTGGGTATCAGCCTGTACCCAGAGCAGCTAAGTCTCATACAAGGTAGTTGAAGCAAAAAATGATAGATCTCGAACTCAATTTTTTAAATATATGTATTGTTTTTCACTATAGTGTTTTATCAATAACTCCTATCGCTATCGTTTCGCCACCTCTTCTTAGTACAAAACGTCCTAAGGTCCTGCAATCTGAAAATGCTTCCATAACAATTCTGTCGCTCACGGTGAATTCAATACTCGCACTAACACTACTTGTCAAAGCACGTGGGCGTTCCTTTTTGATTGATCCGTCGCGGTTTAAAATGGATACGAGTTTCGTCAACACCGTTGGGACATCTAGGCTGTGCATATGGAAAATGACTTGTGCACCTCGAATGATCGGAACAGCTAACTTATCCATAACAATTATTCTTGCAGTAGCTTTCTTGGTTAATGGCGGCCTTGCATTGGGAAAACATAGTATATTTCCTATTGAAAGACGCATGATATCAATGTCATTGATGACAAGCTGTACTGTATCACCAGCTATAGCAGTATCGAGACGCCTAGGGTCGTCAATATCGTCTGAGGGAGCTTGCAGATGCTCCAGCTTCGAAACTCGCACAATATCTCCCACAGGCAAAACGACCAATTGGTCGCTAACTTCAACAAATCCTTGAATTACTCGACCGCGTGTCACTATTCCTTTTCCTTCCGAAAAGACGTCAGTCACAATGAATCGAAGCGGTTTTTCTGTGTGTGTTGACCCAAATTTGAAATATTGTCAGAGTTAAAGAAAGAATGAATGGATCGTAAGTAACACGTACGTGTACACATGCAGACCAATACAAATAAATAAAGCATTTCAGCATCTTTGTCTCACATACCTATCTGCCGATTGGCGGGGAAAAAATTATTAACAGCCTCTAGTAATGTCGGCCCCTTGTACCATTTAGATAGCTCACTGCTATTGCATACCTTAATGTTTTCGCCAGTTAAACCCGAGATCGGTACTAAACATAGAAACAAGAAAAAATTAGGCCGATGATACTTATAGAAAAATACCAATCTGTAATCATACAGTTCTTTAATATCTTACTTACCAAACTGTATCCGTTTTTCCTTGAATTCCTGTTTCAGTAAAAACTGTTTTATGTCTTTTTGAATTTCTTCGTATCGGCCCTTTTTCCATCCTTCTACGTCAAGTTTGTTGATAGCAACGATAATCTGCGTTACTCCAAGCCCTCGCGCTAATTGGATGTGTTCTTTTGTTTGACCTCCCCCGCTAAAACCTGCTTCGAATTCTCCTGTTACTGCTGCTACCACAAGAATGGCCACATCTGCGTTGGCTGCCCCCTATTCGAAGGAAAGAATAAACAAATAATGAATAATGTGAGAAGACTCTTTGTTGTTGTCGTCACAATATACACACGCACACACAATCCGACGACGAATGTTGAATATGACTACCATCCAGTATACGATACGACGTTATCTGTCATTCTTTATTATCATTACGCTTACCGTGATCATCCTTTGTTTTATAAACGAATAATAGTGAGACAACAAATCAAGTTCACACAGTTGAATTATAATCAACAAAGAAAGGTTTTTGAAAAATAAGAGTGAGTTAAAGCTTTGAGAAAATGAAAAAGATTACAAGATTTTCGATCTTCATCAACTACTAGATCGGAAGTGTTTTCGGTTCGTATTCAGAAGGAGAATTAACACACATAATATCAATCACGGCACATTGCCAAACAAAACAAAGCAAGACATCAACGTCGGGTAAAAGTATCTACCCTGTAGCGAAAAACTCACACTGGTATAAAGTCGTGATGACCAGGAGCATCCAAGACCACAATGTCGTGCTTTGGTACTCGTATGGTTTCTATACAAACAAACAAAAAAGGACAACAAGAAAATAAAAGAATAGTTCAATCGTTAGAATAAATCAGTAACAGTGAAGGGATAGAAAGGGAGACAGATAAAATACAGATGAAATAATCGCAGTCATACAAATTAAGTCATTAAAACGTACTTGTGCCGATTTCCATCGTTACACCTCGAGCACGTTCAGATTCGTTTTCGTCTAAAAGCCAGCTCAATTTGGTTTGTTTTGCGGCTTCACGTTTGGTCACTTGACCAATCGAAACTAGGACTTGTCCCATTAGAGTACTCTTGCCCGCATCGACATGTCCAAGAATCACCATCGTTAATTGTGATTTTTGTTTTCGGACAAAATCTGGAATCGTTTTTGGTATGTAAGAAGTTATCAACGAAGTATTTCCTCCTCGTTTTGGACTTTTGCTTCGATTTTTCACTATCGGGCGTTGAGATGAATTATTCGTCGTCGTTACTGTTTTCGAGTTGGACGTCCCAGTTGTCTCTGGTTTTCCCCATCCGGTAGGAGGCGTAGTAATTCCGGGTGGCGCTGAAGATACAGATACCGAAGAAGGCTTTCCCCATCCCGGTGGCGCTTTCGTTACACCAGGGTTTGCTTTAGATGACACAGTCGTAGACGAAGACGCAACAGATGCTTTGGTGGTCGCTGTGACAATTTTAGCAGTTTTCGTTAAGGCTATAGGAGCGGCCTTCGGAGCTGGCGCATGAGCTTTATATTTATCCTCTTCATCGTAGTAATCGTCATCGTAATAATCATCGTCGTCGTATCCATCGTAATAATCATCCTCAACGAGGTTTCGAACGTTCCGATGTCTTGACATGACGTGTTATGAATCTCGTTTCTCTCTGTATCTCTCTCTCTCTCTCTCTCTCTCTCTTCTCCGACAAGATATTTTGATTATTTTTTAACAGCGGTACTTCGAGAAAAATACTAACTATAATTCAAATCGAAATAGAATTATGGTTTTATTTGATCGTCAAACTCCTCCCTCTGCAAACAGAAAGCTAACTTGGCTAGGCAAGCTAGAAGAAGTCAAGAAAGGAGGTTGTGTTCTTGCTGTAACAACTTACAAAGTAGTAGGTTCGAAGGTACAAATAAATAATATATATATGTATGTATGTGTAATGATGTAAAGTTGATTTGATTCAGAATTTAGAAATAATAGTGAAAGAAAAATAATACCTACAGCAGACCTACAGTACTGTCCTGTCCTACTGTACAGTAATAATCGATTATTGACATTGATTCGATTGATTCGATTGATTCGATTGATTCGATTGATTCGATTGATTCGATTGATTCGATTGATTCGATTGATTCGATTGATTCGATTGATTCGATTGATTCATTCGATTCATTCGATTCATTCGATTCATTCGATTCATTCGATTCATTCGATTCATTCGATTCATTCATTC
>Ga0115007_10002925_pt1 | contig 10443 bp, 7 predicted proteins | sample ArcOceMetagenome_2_FD_87166 | JGI IMG/M metagenome (GOLD analysis project Ga0115007, IMG submission 87166) | Marine eukaryotic phytoplankton communities from Arctic Ocean - Arctic Ocean ARC135M Metagenome | ecosystem: Environmental > Aquatic > Marine > Oceanic | place: Arctic Ocean | collected...
GATTGACCATTCAAAGTTGCCAGCTTCGATATCCGACTGAATTTCATTGAGGCCATTAACAATCAAATCACGCTCTTCAACAGTAAGGACACCTGCCATTTCCAACATAGTAGCGTGTGCAATAGAGCCGCGGATATCTTGTTTATACATGCGCTGATCAAATTGGACTGATGCAGTAAAACGAGCGACAAAAGCGTCGGTAGGTTCATTAAAACGACCACCCCATTGCTGGTTGGTTGTGTTGCTCATGACTAACCTCCTATAAAATCAGCGCTATGCTTCTATTAATTTGTAAACAAACCGCTATAAAACGAATAAAAAATTAGCCGGATTATATCAGTTTTCCATGCTGCGTGACCCTTTTTCCGAACAAGCACACGCAACCAAACCAATCTGTTACAATCCAAACACTGCTGGGCGTGCCGGTTTAGAATCGGCTTCTAACTTTCGTTATTGCCATTGCAGCCGGATTCGATTGTCAGGACATCATTATGCAAAATAATATCCAGAAAAAACGTGTACGCATCGCCACCCGAAAAAGCCTGTTAGCTCTATGGCAAGCAGAGTATGTAAAAGCCGAGCTAGAGAAACACCATCCTGGCATTGAAGTCGAATTGCTGGGGATGAGCACACGAGGCGATAAAATTCTGGATACCCCACTGGCTAAAGTGGGCGGTAAAGGGCTCTTTGTAAAAGAGCTAGAAGTCGCCATGCTAGAAAACCGCGCCGACATCGCCGTCCATTCTATGAAAGATGTACCAATGGAGTTCCCCGAAGGCTTGGGGCTGTCAGTTATTTGCCCGCGCGAACGCCCAACCGATGCGTTTGTTTCCAACCGATTCAACACACTGGCCGAACTTCCTCAAGGCGCTATTGTGGGCACTTCATCGTTACGCCGCCAAGCACTTCTGCGTGAGCAGCGCCCCGATCTAGAAATTCATGACTTACGAGGCAACGTTCAAACACGCCTTAGCAAACTCGATGATGGGCAATACGACGCAATTATCCTTGCTACAGCGGGGCTAATCAGACTTGAACTACAAGACCGGATTCGCACCGAACTCTCTGCAGACATTTGCTTACCTGCCGGCGGACAAGGCGCCGTTGGTATTGAATGCCGTTTAGATGACCACGAGATGATCGAACTACTAGCCCCGCTACACGATGCTCGCACAGCGGCTTGCGTGACAGCTGAGCGCGCCATGAACCGCCGTCTTGAAGGGGGCTGCCAAGTACCTATTGCCTGCTTCGCCGTCCTTAACGAAGCCGAAGATGAAGTCTACCTACGAGGACTCGTCGCCAAGCCCGATGGTACGACTGTATTGCGTGACGAAGAGCGCGGAGCCCCAGAAAATGCCGAGCAAATGGGGATAGCTCTCGCCGAGCGCTTACTAGACGCCGGTGCCCAGGAAATACTCAGTGCCGTTTATGCATCAGGTAACGCTCAGGCATAACACGCACACTTTTAAGGGCAATGGACAGTATGCCAAATGCATTAGCCAACTTAACGGGACAACGGGTATTAGTTACCCGGCCAGCTCACCAAGCGGCCCAACAAATACAACAACTGAGGGACTGCGGTGCAACTCCGATACCGCTTCCTCTGTTAGCCATTCATCCAATTGAAGCAGCAGACCCTCGTTATCATCTGCTCAAAACACAAATGATGAACATTGATGAATATCAGATCATTATTTGTGTGAGCCCTAACGCCGCTAAACTTGCCATAGAATGGATAGATGAATACTGGCCACAGCTACCTGTTGGCATTGAATGGTTAGCTATTGGTGGAAAAACGGAGGCCATGCTAAACGATGCGGGCATACCGGCTAAACGCCCCGCCGAAGGTTTTAACTCCGAAGCCATGTTAACCATGCCAACACTGACAGAGCTGAATGGCGCTAAGGTACTGATATTACGTGGTGATGGAGGAAGAGCTACGCTTGCCGAAGGGTTAAGCGAGCGCGGAGCTATCGTCACATATGCCAATTTATATGACCGTTGCTGCCCCACCTATGAAGATACGCTTATCCAAAGTACTATTTATCAATCTTCACTGACCTCTATCCTTATTACCAGTGGCGAGGCCCTTGATAACTTTGTTACAGTGGTGAAAGGTCGGCAACAACAATTCAGTATCAATTCACTACTCTCACTGTACCTTGTGGTCCCCAGTGAACGAATTGCTGAAAAAGCCCGTACAATAGGATTTACAACTATCATGGTAGCGCAAGGACCGGACGATGAGTCCATGATCAAGGCGCTTACCCTAGCTAATGACTCGGAAGCCAACGCATGAAAGAGACCGGGAAACATACGGACGATAAGCAGGATCAAGTAAAAAAAGACGATTCTGCCTCTAAGAAACCAACCGTAGAAGCGCAAACATATAATGACACATCTGATCCAAAACCGGATGTGGCAAAAGCCGCCGATACTGAATCGACGGCAGCAAAGGAACCCCAGTCTGCAGATAACAAGCCTGAAGTGACTGAGCCAACCAAACAAATACCGGCCGACAAACCCACACCGGTGGTTGCAGCGGTACCTCAAGCCGAAGAGAAAAAGCCAAGCACATGGCCTGGTAAGTTAGCGCTGGTTATCTCAATTATTGCATTAGGCGCAACGGGTTACATCTACTGGCACGATATGCAAAAACAGCAGCAAGAAAGTGCTGATATAGAAGCACTCAAGGCGCAAGTGTCTGAGGCTATCAACAGCACCAACGCCACCGTTGCTGACGCTAAATCGCTTGTTAGCACACAGGTTTCATCGGTTAACCAAAGTTTAACCATGCTGCAAAACCAAACAGCCAAAGAACAAGCCGGTATTGCTGAGTTACAAGAACGCCTGACGCAAAGCATTCAGCAAGTGCAAGCAAAACAAACCAATACCCGCAAAGATTGGCTATTGGCCGAATCAGAGTACTTGTTACGATTGGCAAACCAACGTGTCATGATGGAGCAAACTCCGGTTGGCGCCCTAGCACTTCTTAAGTCTGCCGATAAAATTTTAAAAGAGACCGATGACGTATCTATCTATGCCGTGCGCAAAGCGCTCGCTGAAGATATTGCCTCCCTCGAAGCCGTTCCAACATTTGATTTAGAAGGTAGCTACCTCAAGCTAGCGGCACTGAATAACCAAGTCAATAACTTACGCTTAATCCCGCTAACTGAAAAAAATCAATTGCCGTCTCTCATCGAAGAAATGACACCGGATACCATTGATACCTCATTAATGGATAATGTTCGCGATTCATGGGCAAAAGCGGTGGATAAGTTTGAGAAGCTTGTTGTGATTCAGCACCATGATAAGAAAATCGAGCCACTGTTATCGCCAGAGCAAAACTACTACCTGCAACAAAATTTGCACCTGATGCTGGAGCAAGCCCAACTGGCATTACTGCAACGTAAGCAAGTCGCTTTCGACCGTAGCCTCGACAAAGCAGAAGAGTGGCTTTCTACTTATTTTGAAGCCGACGATGCAACCACACAATCGTTACTGCGCGGAGTGAATGAGCTTAAGTCTCTTCAAATTTCACCGCAAATGCCTGATATTAGCGGCTCTCTTAACGCCTTAAAAAGCTACCTTCAAAAAATGACCGACCTTAAGGCAGAAGGAGCCGCTTAATGAAAAGACTACTGCTTCTTCTACTCGTCGTCCTAGCGGTTGGCGCTTGGGTTGGCGAAAAAATGGTTCAAGACCCTGGCTATGCCATGCTTGCTTACAATGGCACGACCATTGAGACAAGCTTATGGGTACTGATAGTCATATTAGTGCTTGGTTTTGCCATTTTACATTGGCTGATCAACTTTTTATTACATTCGAAAATGCCTCATACCCGCATTAAAGAATGGCGCGAGCATCGTCGTCATTCATTAGCGCAACGTAAAACCATGAAAGGGTTGCTGGCGCTTTCCGAGGGCAAGTGGTGGCAAGCTCAACGCCTACTCAAGCAGTCCGCCAATGACGCGCAACTCCCCCTCGTTAACTACTTGGCCGGCGCACGTGCGGCTCATGAGCAAAGGGAAGACAAAGCCGCCGATGAGCTGTTACAGCAGGCACGCAGCGCCGTTCCTCAAGCTGAAGTGGCCATTGGCGTGAGCCAAGCACAGATCCAGCTCGAACGAGGAGAATACGAAACCTGCTTAGCTAACCTCATTCGCTTACGACGTTTAGCACCTAAAAACACCTATGTTTTACGCTTGCTCAAATCGGTGTATGTCAGCCTCGAAGACTGGCAAGGGTTAACAAACTTGTTGCCTGATTTACGTAAGCACAAAGTATTCAACCCAGCCGAATTAGATAAGTTAGAGCAAACCTGCTATGCACAACTGCTTGGCACTGCACTGGCTAATATCCCAGCAGAAGCCGATGTAGAAACACGCTTAAAAGCCTTAAACCGTGAGTGGGATAGCTTACCGAACCGAATGTCTCAAGATGAGCTAATCGTTCGCCAATACGTTGAGCTGCTCATTGAGGCCCGCTCAGAGGAAAAAGCTGAAAGCTTCTTGCGCACTAAAATTAAGAAAGAGTGGGATGAGGGCCTTGTTCGACTTTACGGTCGTGTGCAAGCACCCGACGCGCATAAGCAGTTAGAAGTCGCTAAAGGCTGGCTTAAAAAGCACCCAGACAGCGCCTCTTTGAAACTGACATTGGGCCGCATCTCAATGCGTAACGAGCACTGGGGCAAAGCAGTAGATTATTTAGAAGAAAGCTTGGCGCTTGAAAAATCACCTGAGACCTACAGCGAACTCACACGCTTGCTGACTCACTTGGGCGATAACGAGCGCTCGCTTAGCATCATGCAGGATGGCATGGAGTTAATGAGCACTGACTTACCGCCGCTGCCATTACCTCAAAGTGATACAACTGCCGACACAGAATCATCGTCCGCGGCACCTGAAGCAGCACCTGCTGAATCAAAAGCATAACAAGAGCAAACCGCTCCCCAAAAGCCCTCTGTTGCTTAGCTGCACCGAGGGCTTTTAGCTTTTATGACCACTGCGACTTCGGTATTGGCTAGGCGTTAAGCCTGTTTGCTTCTCAAACATACGCCGAAACGCACTGACGTCTTCAGTTTTCGCTTACGCAGAGGTGATGGATACGGAAACGTTCACGGCTAACGCCTAAAAGCGTTGCAGACAATGAGGCTTTTTACAGGTAAACCTTAAAAGCCTCATTTTGATGGCCCGTTCAGCTACGTGCTTAGTTGAGCCTTAATCAACAAAGCAGCGCTTTTTAGCACTGCTTTTGTTACACCTGCCTACTTCAGCGTTTTTAAATAGCTAATCAAATAATCCTGCTTGGCTTTGTCGGTGATGGATACATGGCGCATGCGAGTGCCGGGTACGAGTGCTTCGTTATCGGCGATCCATTGGCGCAGGTTTTCTTCTGTCCAAGTTAACCCTGCTGCCGACATGGCGTCTGAGTATGCAAAGCGTGGTACAGAGCCTGATTGACGACCCACTACACCAACAAGGCTAGGGCCAAAGGTGTTTTTACTAGGATCTGCTGAGTGGCAAGCGGTGCAGTTTTGTTGAAAAACCTGCTCTCCGGCAGCGGCCATCGCGGCATTTGTATCCGCTAGCGCAAAGCTTGATAGCAACAGTGCAGCGCTGCCAATGAAAGCTTGAGTAGTTTTCTTCATCATGAGTGTTTACTCCCTTAACCAATAATAATTTCCCTTAGTATATTTAGGGTTATTGGGCGGCGCGCCGTCCTAAAGTACTGGTTTTCCGTCTAAGCCAAGTTTAAATGAGCGGATAGTGAGCCAAATCAAAAAACAAGACTATTCACGGTAATAATAGGTAAGCAATTGGCTTTAAAAAGGACAGGTAACTTAAAAATCGGTGAGGTTGTACTTCTCTGTAAGAGACACCAGCGCATCGTAGCATTCTGGATCGAGCTGAGTGCCAACCGATTTATGCATGATTGATAAGGCCTGAGGCACGGGAATGGCACCGCGATAAGGTCGATCCGCTGTAATAGCATCGAAGATGTCTGCGGTAGTGATGATGCGTGTATCCAAAGTAATGTCTTTATCTGTCAGCCCAAAGGGATAGCCTTTTCCATCGAGACGTTCGTGATGGGCTTGCGCTATATCGGCTAGTCCTTTAAACGCATCGATTCGTGATAAGATTTGTCCGGTAAAAAGAGCATGTTCTTTCATTGTCTCGAATTCATCGTCAGTTAATGGGCCGGGCTTATCGAGAATGCTATTGCTAACACCTAATTTGCCAACATCGTGTAACAGAGCACCCCGTTTGAGCCAACGACGATGTTCACTATCTAAGCCGAGTTCTTGTCCTAATAAATCGGTGATTAGACCGACACGATTACTGTGGCCTGCGGTAAACGGACTTTTAGTATCCACCACTTGCCCAAAAGCAGCAGCAATTTCATCTATGTAGTCATCATCCAACTCTACTTGATGTAGGCCCGGTGCTAAATTGATCACATCGGCTTCCAATGTTTCGCTGGCTAAGGTTTGCCAAAAAGCCTCATCCGCAATGTCATGAACAATATCGACCAACTCGGGATCAAACCACTGACCACGTCGTTTTCTCAGCTCTTTTAAACTAGCGTTAGGTCCTGATGATATGCAAAACACGTCGATCACTTGCGAGATGAGTGCGATACGTGAATACAGAGGGATACTTTCTGTAGCCCGGCCATAGGGTTTGCCGTTGCCATCCCAATGCTCGTCTAAGCCACGAATACCTTCTGATACGATGTCGCTAAATCGTAATTGCTTGGCGATCTCGGCGCCGCGTTCACAGCGGGTTTGCATAAGTTCGGTTGACCACTCGCCGCCATGACGGAGTACACTCATCACATTTTTAAACCGTTCGGCAAGTCCACTGTTAACGCCGGTGTGATCTAACACAAAATTGAGTACTTGAGTTAAGCTGCTATCGACCAGTTTGAAGTCGTGTTTGAAGCGCAGATCGTCGGTGGCCTACAACTCACAAATGCGGGCTGCATTGCTACTACAGCCTAAATCTTTGAGCATAATGGTGTAATAAAGCTCCCATAAGCTATGGTTGTCGAGGCCTAACTTAGTACCAATTTGTATACCAATCCAGCAAGCACGAATGCAGTGCCCCGGCGGCTGCCCTTCGGTCATATCTAGCGCGTGACTCAACGCACCAATCAGTTCAGCCATTTTCATGGATCGATGAGGAGCCTCTAAATATGATAAACAGATAGGCGCCGTGTCAATTGTCAAGGGATCAGAAATCATCACAATATATGCTTTCGCATATCACCAGTCAGATATATTAGGGTCTCATCAAATTATAGATGCAATTTTTGGCTTTTGTAGGCTCGATGCTAAGGAATTGCGAATATAAGCCTAATGCGTCAAAAAACCTTAAATTTGCGTCAAAGTCGGATACTTTTGCGGAAAGATCCAAAACCATCGTCTACAGTTTGTAATACGTGAGATGAGTTTCTACTATTTGATCTTCAAGACCTTTGTGGCGTTACGTCAATGTTTGTGAAGCATCATGACATTACATCGTTACGAACGACTCTCTTTTTAAAGGGCGGGGACATTTATGCTTAACACCCAACTCCCCCGCCTATTTTTTCTTACTTTCCTCACGTGCGTTAACTGTCAAACTGACATAATTTTTCGTCAGTATTTTTGTTATACCCTTGATCCGATGCGACGGATCTAACCTCATTCATTACGGAGTATCACCCTATGGACACCGATTCAGCCGATAATAATAAGCAACGAACGCTCTTTAAAATGAAAGATTTGTTCGGTAAGCGGCTACCGGATTCACAAGCGTCAGCCGTTGCACATTTTGCAGACCTGCTTTTTACATACGCGCCCGAAGATGAAGTCGCTCAGCGCCCTATTGAAGGTTTATATGGCTCTACGCTAGCCTGCTGGAGCTTTATCGAACAGTTTGATGGCGTAAACGCAAAGGTCCAAGTATTTAACCCAGACTTAGAGCAACATGGCTGGCATTCAAACCACACGGTTATTCAGTTGATGATGAAAGACTGCCCATTCATTGTTGATTCGGTGCGAATGTCCCTGAATCGTCTCGGTGTTGGGATACGTGTGGTGCAAAACGTCGTGCTGTATACCGAGCGTGATGATGGCACCTTGGTAAATACATCCGGACAGGAAGGTAAAGGAGAGGCCGAATCCCTCATTTATCTTGAGGTCGACCGCCATACGGAAGCCGACTTACTTAAGCGTATGCGTGAAGAGTTAATCATCACATTACGCGCTGTTGATGTGTCTGTGCGCGACTTTCATGCCATGAAAGAGCGTATCTCACTGGCGGCTAAGGAATTAGGAACGGCGGAGTATGAAAAAGAGCAGACTTTTGTTGATTGGCTACTAGATGACCACTTCACTTTCTTAGCCAGTGATGAAGTGAGCTACAAGGGCGGTAAAGCAACGCCAGATAAAGATTCGGCTTTGGGCCAGCTCAGTGTTCGTGGGTTACTCAACTTAGATGAACACGAGGTCAGTAATGAGCCACTAACTTACAGCCGCCACGGCGAACGTTCGCGAGTGCACCGCCCTGCCTATCTGGATATGATTATTCTTGGACGCTATGACAAAAAGGGTAATTGCATTGGTGCAACCCGTATTCTTGGTTTGTACACGTCCCCTGTTTACTTTGAGCGCCCTTCTCGCATCCCTCTAATCCATGAAAAAGTGCAGCGTATATTGACCCGCTCTGGCTTTAACAAGCACGGCCACAGTGGTAAAACGTTCCACCAAGTATTGGTTGATATGCCACGTGATGAGCTATTTTTAGCCACCGAGGATGAACTGTACCAAGCGGCCTTACGCATTTTCCATCTTCAAGAGCGCCGTAAAGCATGCATGCTCGTACGGGCGGATAAGAACGGACAATTTTACTCTTGCTTGTACTTTGTACCCCGTGACTTGTTTAGTACGGCGCTGCGCTTAAGCATCCAAACGCTGTTAACTAAAATGTTTAATGCCACTGATATTGAGTTTATTAACTCATTGGGCGAATCGGTATTAGCACGCACCTATTTTGTATTACGAGTACCACCTGGGCAGCCAACTCCAGATTTAGAGCAACTTGAAAGCGAAGTACAGGCACTCTCACGCTCTTGGAATGAAGACCTACACAGCGCCATGGTTGATGCGTTTGGTGAAGAGCTAGGCACCACACGTAGTAATTTATACCGTGAGGCTTTCCCAGCAGCTTATCGAGAGCATTTTACGACGCTGCATGCGGTGCATGACATTGAGAAAATGGAAGCGTTAAAAGGCTCTCCGCTAACCATGAGCTTTTATCGCTTGCTGGAGGAATCTCAAACCGTATTGCGGTTTAAGCTCTTCACCACGGCTGTGCCATTAATTCTTTCGGATGTGATCCCTGTTCTTGAGAACTTGGGCTTACGCGTCGTGGGCGAACATCCTTTTGTTGTACATTGTTCTAACAATGTAAAATATTGGATACATGACTTCAGCCTCACGCTTAAAGGTGGGAATGGTGTCGTTGAGCTAGAAGAGGTGAAAGAGATCTTCCAGCAAGCCTTTGCCGCCATCTGGCAACAAAAAGCGGATAACGATGAATTTAACCGTTTAGTACTTAACGCCGGTCTCAACTGGCGAGAAGTGGTCATGCTTCGTGCTTATGCACGCTACAACCAACAAATTCGTTTTGGTTTTAGTCAGCAATACATTGCCGAAACACTGTCACGTCATGCCCATGTAACTCGCTTGTTGGTTGCATTATTCCGTGCTCGTTTTGATCCCCAGCGCCAATCCAGCGAAAAAGTAAAAGCTCTGATTGGCCGTATTGAAAACAGTATTTTGGATGCGCTTGATAAAGTCGATAACCTAAATGACGACAAAATTTTACGTCGTTATCTTGAGTTAATTAAAGCAACCTTACGCACCAACTACTTCCAACATCTTGATGATGGCGAGCCTAAGCCTTACTTGTCATTGAAGACGAACCCGCACGAGATTGCCGAAATTCCTAAGCCGCGACCTATGTTTGAAGTGTTCGTCTATTCGACTCGAGTCGAGGGTGTACACCTACGGGGCGGCAAAGTAGCACGAGGCGGCTTACGCTGGTCTGATCGTTTAGAAGATTATCGCACCGAAGTACTTGGCTTAGTGAAAGCCCAGCAAGTGAAAAATGCAGTCATTGTACCTGTGGGCGCTAAAGGTGGCTTTGTCGCTAAGCAACTCCCAACCGATGGCGGCCGTGACGAATGGTTAGCCGAAGGGGTCGAAAGCTATCGCTGGTTTATTCGCGGTTTGTTAGACCTTGCTGATAACTTAGTCAATGGTGACGTGATTCCGCCTAAAAATGTTGTTCGTCACGATGCCGATGATCCTTATTTAGTTGTGGCGGCTGACAAAGGTACTGCAACGTTCTCGGATTACGCCAAGGCACCCGCGGAAGTATACGGATTTTGGCA
>Ga0115007_10002929_pt1 | contig 10437 bp, 5 predicted proteins | sample ArcOceMetagenome_2_FD_87166 | JGI IMG/M metagenome (GOLD analysis project Ga0115007, IMG submission 87166) | Marine eukaryotic phytoplankton communities from Arctic Ocean - Arctic Ocean ARC135M Metagenome | ecosystem: Environmental > Aquatic > Marine > Oceanic | place: Arctic Ocean | collected...
AACAACAACAACAACAACAACGTAATGTCAATAATAAATACAACTCATCGCCATCGTCATCCTACGAAAATAATAGAAACAGAAACAACAGAGGAAACAGAAACAAAAAGTTTGATAAAAATTCCTACTTCGTTGCGTCGTCGTCCAACAAAGATATAGTTAAATGGGACGACGAGGATGAAGATCAAAGGAATAGAAGTAATAGACCCTACAATAGATCGACGTCCTCCTCCTCCTCTTCTTCTTCCTATCATACTGATGGTATCCAATTGGAACGTTTCAAAGAGAAACAAAAAGATTTTTGTAACATCCTTAACGAATATCATAATTGTTGGTATCCCAGTGCCAGTGTTGATAATAATGATGATACAAATAACGCCAATGATGATTGTTCTGATGCGAGAAAGGTTATAGCAACATTTCAACATCCTGATCCTGATTCACCATGGACAACATGGGATAAAGTTATTGAATCAGAAGATTTATTTCGTAATGTGTGTACATTAAACCATGATTTATTCGTAGCATGTTCGTCATTACTAACGGAACAAAGTGAGAATAATAATATTGAAAATTTAAATTCAAATAATAATTACAATCACAATTACAATTACAATTACAACCACCGCGATAATAATAATAATAACAACAATAACAATAACAATAATGATGATTATTTGCGTGAATCAAGAGCATACCTGATTGATACTGCTACTGCTACTGCTACTGCTACTACGGACAACGTTGTTGGCGACGATGATAATAATAATAAAAAGAAAGAAAAAGTATATTGGAATAACAACGATAATAATCCTAGTATTCGGTTACGATCAGATTGTGAAGAATTATTAAGAACGATATTACCTTTTTGGGAAACCATAAGAAGGGAACGATCTGTCATAGTGGATCGATGTCGTCCGAAACCACTAATACCATCAAATAATATGAACACACAAATAATAGAAAACACCAATAAAGGAGAAGCTATCATGGACGAACACAATAATAAAAATAAGAATTGGATGGGATGGTTAAGAACTGTGATCACGGGGAAAGAATCATCATCGTCATCGTCTTCTTCTTCTTCCGTCGTTGGTGATGGTAACATCAATAATAATACTATTACCAGTGTCGTTACCGCACACCTGGATCCAGAGTATTCTCCTAACCAATTTCACTATACAAAGCTTGTTGGTCGTTTGTATTTCCATTATCTTCCTCTTGAACTTCATAAACGTTTTCGTCCATACAATAATAATAGCACTATTAATACCGACGACGACGATAATGAGGATGATGGAGAAGTCAATAAGGACAGTACTGCTACTTCCGATAGCGACAATGATAATGATGACACCGTTGAGGATGACAATTATAACTATACAAACGGTTATTTGCCATCGTATCCCGCTTGGGGACGAAAAAGGGCGGAAATCTTACAACAACGTGCTGAAAAAATCCAGTATGTCGTTGACCAATCATCTTACAATAATGACGCTTCTGTCGAGAGTAATAACAACATCAACAAAAGTGTTTTAACGGACAAAATCATTCGATTGTTGGTCCGGTCATATCTAGATATGTCAACCCTTGAGGCTGCACAGCAAGCTGAACGGGTTTATAATGGTTATCCGGACCATCGAAAAGGATTGTTGTGGTACGTGACGATGTGTTACCTTAAGACAATAACACCCTACACAAACCACAATTTGCCCGGTGAGAAGAAGACGAATGATAATAGTAGCAGTAGGAGAAGGAGATATAAACATCATCATACCAATGATTACGAATACCACAAAGATGCTGCAATTGCCGCCAAACGTATCTGCAAATTGGTTTTTTCCAAACACTCGAAGGATTCGAGAGGAGAGTTTAATAACTGTTCAATCATAGCATTCGAGGCACTAGCTAGACTACCTGAAAATAGTCGACGTCAATTACGAGGCTATTATGAACGAGTTCATTCTCTTGGTATTGTGAAGTTTGGTCCTAAGGCATGGGAAGCTCTACTGAATGGAAAAGCAGATGGTCGTGTTGACTTATCGCAAGCCTTGCATGCGAAAGATCACAAAGTTCTTAATTTTTTAATTCTAATATATTCCAACGATGATGAATATTTCGATCGAGCGTTACGATTGTTGGATGTGTCGTTTGACTTGTACTCACCCCACGACTTACAGGAATCTCTCGAACAATCTACTTTTCAAAAATTAATCAAAAAATTAGCGAAGCAGAAATCCAAGGCGTATAATAAAATGAAAAAGAAGAAAGAAAATGATACGGAGAAATTGGGAGGAAAGACATCCAGTCGGAGCTATGAGAGCAACAGTAACAAAAAAACATCAGAATTAGAAACCGCTTTCCGTCTTCTCGACAAGATGATTCAACACGAAAAATGGTTTCCTAATCACGAAACGTTCCGGAATTTGTTCCCTATGGTCTCATACGGGGATAATCCTGGACCGGATGCGGAGAGACTTAGAGCTAAACTGGAAGCCTGTCGTTTCCTGTCGAGTATCTCGTCGTCGTCGATACCGAACACTGCTGGTGTTGATTCTGAGTCGTTCTCATCAAACACCGCACCTGATCTATATAGTCCTGTTAAGGCATCCATGTATACTCTCAATGCTTGGTTGCAAACCGTCCATAATAATGAAGGCAGAGTTCCACCACGTGAACCCGATCCAGCTGAACGAGCATGGGAAATCCTTCGAGCACTTCGTGTAGGATCTTCACCTTTATTTTTACCAATCGAAAAGGGTATTTCTCGAAATTTGTACGATCCCGATCATATACCCGACAAGGTATTATATACACTCGCATTGAAGGTGTGTTCACGAGTAAACAATTCATCCAAATCGTTAGATGTTGCCCTCGATATATTCGATGTCGTTCAGAAGGAAGGTATCTTATTGGAGGGAAGTATATGTACGAGTTTGATACGTGTTATATCTAATTCAACCGATCTTATCCGTCGAATCGAGTACATGAAAATTGTTTATCTTGCCATAATAGAAGAAAATCCGAATTTTGATGATAACAAACCTGTTCTCGCACAGCAACTTAGGAAGCAATTCTCATACTTTCGAACACGCCATCCTGAATTGTACGAATTACATTTGGCTGAATTGAAATTTGAAAGTACGTATCCCCAAGATGCTACTACGACCGAATCCAGTGATGATGATGACGACGACGACCTTCATAGTATTAAATTATGATCGATGAACGAACCACCCAAATGAATTTCAGAAAGAGAGTCAGAATCAGGCGTCCAAAGGAAAAGATAACAAATGCAACCTTCAACACTTATAGGCTAAACCAAAAGTAGTACTACTAGTCTAAGATAATAAAAGTATAATGTAGTAGTTTATCTCCCCGGTATCATTGGTCGTTTATTATTAATATACTATTTTCTACCTACAACGTGATACTACAACCATCTGGAATTGTATCAAAGGGACAAGATTTATACTTTGTTCCGTCACGTTTAATAACACTACGAATTTCGTGTTCTAATTTTAATATAGGACCATCATCTATATTCAATGGATCAATTATATCTAAACAACGGAACATACATTGATCAATTGCATCATCGATTGTATACGCCTGACGTGAAAATCTTGTATTGACGTATGTAACACCTATTTCATTTGCTCTTTGATAACATGCAGGTAAATCGGCAACGTAAAGAGAGATATGTATTCCATAGTTTCCAATGGTAATGCTGCTGCTGGATTTTTCTCCTTCACTCTCTTCTTTTATTTCACGTAAATCGACGTGTGTATCAACCTCCACAAATTCTTTGGGAACAAACGTCAGTGTTTGGAAAGGTCCCATACGAATTTGCACCATCATTTTCTTCTTCTGATCGTTCTCCTGCTGCGCACCATCGTCACCTACCAATTCAGCTCCTAATACGTCACGATAAAATCTACCAATCCCATCTAGGTTGCAATTCATAGGAACATGAATGGTTAAATCACTTATTCCTATTCCCTCAGAAAGTCCACCTGGTTGACTCCCTCGATTGTCTCGTTTGTTTTTGTCGTTTTCCTCAACGATACGAAAGTTTGTACCCCAAGGATCTGTCACCATTAATGAATGTTTTTCATTTTCTTCTTCAATAATTTTCATTTGAAATTTACTTTCTTTTAAACAATTATTATTATTTTGATATTTCGTCGCCATGATGGTATTATAACGTTTTTTTAATGCATCTAATGATGGGTAAACAATTGTTACACAACCATCTAATACTTGTGCATCAGGTGAACCTTCCGATAAATGAAATTGATTGGATCCAATATTTGCCCATAATGTTTTACGTCCCAATTGTAAATTTTCTAATTTGCGTGGATCAAACACACATTGTAAAAAACCACCTTCACCTTCTTCGTTATTATTATCATTACCATAAAATGCTTTCAACCAATCATGACGACCCTTCTCATGATTCATATTAATATGATCAAGAATTAAAATATTATTCTCGTTGTTTGAAGCCGCCGACGACGATGCCGATGTCGACGTTGTTGACGAAGATGTACGGGTCGAAAAGCCATAACAAATAATGGAACATTGGCGAGATACTTGAAGTATCAGAAGAAAGCGGAAGATGCTAGAAAATAAGTAGAACATTGTGGTATTAGTGTGATACAATACGATTTCTACGCTCGAGTCTTGTCCTTCTTCTCTTCTTCTTCTTCAACTCGTTGAGTCTATGCCATCATTTTGTGTTGATCATTGCATGATCATTGTACTCACAAAACACAAAACAATCAATTTTTCGATGGAAAGATATTAAAAAATCGAGCGAAAAGAAGAAGATTTTCCCAGCCCCCCGCAATTTCGAAACGTGCACCACATTTTTCCAATGATCGCACACTACATACAATAAGTATAGTACTACTAGATGCTAGAGTACTAGAATAACTATCTTTAAAGTAGCAGCCCTACACTACATTGTACAGAATTAATACTTGCTTCCCCATTTTATTCTTTAATGTTATTTCTTCTTAGTTGTAGAGAAAAAGGAATGTAAAGTACCGGTACGTGATGCTGCTGCTGATGATGACCGTCGTATTATATCTATACTTTTCTGTTTTTGCTGCTTGTTATATGTATGGCCTTGTTGTTGCTGTTGTACCTTTGGTTGTTGCGAAACTTCTAACTTGATACTAGTATTAGTATTCGTTGTATTAGCGCATCCTCGTCGTTGAGATACACATTTATTCTTCCACCATTCATTAATAAGTTCCTTACGAATATCATCAGGCAGTGCCATAAATGTAGATTTGTCGATATTATTATTTTCTGGTGCAGATAAATAATAATCTTGTTGAGTAGTAGTACTAGTACTAGTACTTGTGGTTTTATTAGGCGTTGCTGCTATTGTTGCAGCAGCATCCGCACCACAATCATTGATAGCATCATTTTCGTCGTTGGATTTTTGTCTTATTTGTTTTGCCGCTGCTGCTGTACTTACATCATTACGATTATTGCTGCTGCTAGGTTTACCATTATTATTATTAATATCATTCGTCCGTTTATATTCGACCTTTCTCTTTTTATTGGCACAATCATTGTCATTATTACCATCAGCGTCGGTTGCAGCACTAGCACTAGCACTAGTACTAGCATCCTCGTTACATTTTGTTAGTATCCTCTTATTATTATTAGGCCGTAATGACGACGATGACATAAAATTCATTATTCCACCTCTCATTGCCAATATTGATTTGAAAGAATACGATTTCAGATTCCTCTTTTCATCGTCAAGTCTATCATCACCATGGACCATATATTTATAGTATGTCTTTTGACCACGTTCAGCATCTTTTCCTGGATTTATATATCGAAAATTAATATTGATTCTTGGTTTATTTCTGAAACCACCTTTTTCTTTAGGTACACGATGATGCCAATATTTTTGTGTCTCATCTAACATAACAAGCATATCACCATCCCCAATAATGAAATTATGCTGTGGTGTATTATAGTCGATACCATTATTATTACTACTATTATTATTCGCTTGATTATTGTTAACGTCATTCCCATTAACTGATGGCCATACATTTGTCATTCGTCTCATTTGAAAATTTGCTTTTGAACCAAAACTTAAACTAGCAATTGTTGGTGTATTGCCTAAAAATGTTCTCCCGTCAGTATGCCATGCAATTTCATCATTCCCATCAAAGTATAGTCTAACTAATATTGCATTGAATGGTTTTGGTACTTTCAAATCAGAACTAACTTTATCAACTAAGGGTTGTAACCAATTAGGTATGATATGATATGGTTTATATTCTTTACGTCCACCAAAGAATGTTGTCCAACACGGGGTCTCGCAATCCTTTTGGAACCGTCCTGATTTATATTTAACACGATACCAATCTGTATTATCAAGAATTGTATTCCACCAATATTCGGATTGTATTTGATTTTGATATTGACGAAATACCTTCACATGTAATCCTTTTGATTTGTCATGAATCTCTTCAATACTATTATTATTAATACTATTATTATTAATATTATTATTCATACTACTACTACTACTGCTACTACCGCTGCTGCTACTGCTACTGCTACTACAAACAGCTGATGATGCTGTTGGTAATTTTTCGATATCATTGTTCATCTTAAATAAGTTATCATGTTTGTTTTTGTTTTTCTTCGTTTGTTTGTGAATTTAATATTTTTGGCGCGAAGCAGTTGCCCCCGAATTTGAGAATGATAACAGGGGTGATAATGACCCCTTTTGTGTTTGTCGCATTCATGATGGTTTGGGGTTTTACTGCATACTAGCAGTAGCGAAATTAAAGCATTAAAGCAAGGTTTTTAAATATTTACAATAAAGCAAATCCGAATTGAGAATGATCAAGTAGCTACTGTAAGTAGCGAAGGATTGCTCCCCTCCATAATCTTTAGCCGGAATCCGACGATGAAATCTTTTGATCACTTATTTCACATTCGCCGCAATATTTATTTACCGGATCCGATGCATTCCATTCCAATTCATTCATCTTCTCACTTTTTTGGTTTACGTCGTACTACCGATGATATCTCCGAGTTGCATTACATTGGGATTCATTCACCTGTCTCAACAAACTGAACTTCAAACAATAATAATTAATATTTCTGTATAATAAGATTTTGTTTCATAAAATTGAATCTCAATATATTCTAAGTCGCAATTATTTCTTCTTTGAATAACCTACATCATCGTCGACGGCATCTCTCCTACGAACACACAAGAAAACAGATCAAATCCAAACCAACTCTCAATACAACAGCAGAGCAAACAACATTAAGACTGAAGTATCCAACGAAACCGACCTTCCCACTGACATTCATTTGAAAGAACAGCTTGCATTACTACCCGAGAAATATATTTCTAATGAGTCCAAATTACCGCTACTCTTTGCATACAACACTGTCAAAACAGCAGGCGAAACTGATACGAAAAAACAGATCGATTTCAAGTATGCCCATCGACCTATGTGGTATGGTGTAATATTCCTGCTTCTTTATCAAGTACCTGAATCTTTTGCGGACCTGGCAATCGCCACTACTGAAACAGAATTGCTTCTAGGAGCATACCAGCCTTCGTTTAGTCCTCATTTATCAGCAGGGAAAGCAACGACATATACTAATATATCGATTGGAGTTAAATATGTTGCCCCAATTTTTGGAGGTATCATTGCTGATGGATTCCTTGGCGACTATTATACAATTATATGTGCTGGTTTGCTTTACATCCCAGGCTTGCTTCTAATATCACTTTCAACATTTCCTGCTCTCCTCGGAGCAACCTTCAATATTACAGCATTAGGAGCAGGATTGTTTGTGTTGCAACCATTGGGTTATGGTATTAACAAAGCTGTTATGAATGTTTTTACAGCCAAACAATTTTATCCCATCCCTCCAGTCGGCGCAACTCGAGTCATTTTATGTCCTTCGGTACGTTGCTGTCAATATCGGTGCGGTTGTCGCACAAATCCTTGTGGGTATGTTAGCACAAATCAATCTGCAAATCGCATATGTGATTCCTGTCTGTTCAATGACTATTGGCCTACTTGTTTTTATATTGGGTTACAAACGATACGTCATCAACCCAATACAAAAGAAGATGGTTATCGATACTCTAAAGCTCATTGGGAGGAAGGCTGTCTATAAACCATTGGATGCCTTCAAACAATCAAATGGTGGCACCAAAGCTTGATACCTTTGTAAATGGAGTCAATCGACTTATCCAGATTGTACCAATTGCATTTCTGGTGGTACCCTTCAAAATTGGATTCTTCTTCACTTATTCTGTAACATCGTCCAGGCAAGTGTAATGAAACTAGTGGGATTGATTGGACCATCTGTGTTTCGTGTGAATCCATTCCTCGTCGTTACTTTTGGATACCTCGTTGGAAACATTCTGTATCCGGCTTAGCCAAGCACAATTATCGCTTAACAACCACACAAAAATTTGCTATAGGAAATCTATTTGCAGCCTTTGTGTTTGGTTGGTTATGGTTTGTTGATCGACTTATAACGCATGCTTACAAGAATGATAGAAGTTAGATATCCCTACCTTATCAGATTTCCTGATATGCAGCAATTGCTGCGGGTGAGGTCTTTACAATGGCTGCTAATAACGAGATAGCTTTTGCCGTGGCTCCAAAAGAACAGAAGGGAAAAACTTCTGGACTAAATTTATTTTTGACAGTCGGTATAGCAGATTTTATTTGTGTCGTACTAAGTCAATCATTCGAATTTTGGTTCCCAAAAGAAAGTACTAGTTTGGATCCAACAGAAATATATGCAACTAGCGAAATATGGTTCCCAAAAGAAGATGATACTACTAGTTTGGAGAGTAATAATCGGACAGAAGAATATGCAAACAGCGAAATGGGGTTATTTTTTTCTTATTGCTTCTTGGCATACAATTATTTGGTATTATTAATTCCTAATGTATCGAATTGGGTGGAACGTGTTCGTCGTGAAGCTGCTAAAGCCGAAGCAGTAGAAGCATCTACTATGATTGAGAAACCTGAATCTTTATCCACGATGAATGCCAATGTGATTGAATGACTTCTTTCAACGAAGAATCAGCAGGAGGAGGAGGAGATCATAGCCAAGGTACGGAAGAATCGCTACCACCCAAAGATTATAATGGAGATACGGAAACTACTGATTTCTAAGAAAAGATGACGCATCACATTGTACGACGATAATACGATACTACGATACTTATAACTCTCTAGCTAGAAATAACGTCTATAAAATCAAAATAATATATAGGAAAAATCTTCCTCTTGAGATAAGATATGGAAATGAAATATACTTTTATAATAATGTCCTGTTTTATTTATTTAGTGAACGATTATTATAAATATTACTATTATTTACTGTTTATTAGCATCAGATAATCGACGTTGTTCGATCCATTCTATATGATTAGTAAGAGACATATATCCAGTTTCATCTACGGGAATAGAATCTGATGATATACCATGTGTCATAAGTACGTACTTGCATTCTTGATCGGTTCCATGATGGATTCTCATTCGTAATCTAACAAGTTTACACATTGTAACCAAAACAGTATTTAATATACCAACCCATTGATGCGAATCGGTACATAAATGATACCCAGCAGGTCGTACGGGGACACTTAATGGTATACTAATAATTTCTCTTGCCATTTCACGATCAAATCCACCACTATTCATATCGTCAGCATATGATATTTCGAATCCACCAGCACCACTACTACTAGTAAAGTCAATATCATCCTCACCACCACCACTACCATCGTTATCGCTATTATCATCCTCAATTTCTTCTCCTTCAGAGTCTTCTTCCGTCCCATTCATACTATGAAATTTATCAAGTGGTACCTTTCCGACTTCGTACCCAACAGCTACAACACCTTTCATTTGATTAATCGGATCTTCTAACATTGACATCCATATATACCATAATGCACGTAACATATTATCAATAGTACGATACTTCATGGATGTATATCGTCCAAATAATACTGACCGACCAGCTGCATCCCGGTCCTTCAATACTTGAAAACCACCCGATAACAAAGATTCCATATCATTATCATTTAAATCATCTAATACTATATCTCTAACCAGCTTATCTTCACCGAATAAATGTAGTTTTGTTTTAAAATGTCGCAATATACGTTTCGCTGCCTTCTTTACATTCCCCTCTGTACATCTTAAAAACATTAATCTAAATTGTGATTGATGTACATACGATGATGATTTTGATACAGCAAGCCGGTATGCATAATATGGGATATCAACATGATCTGTATCTGTATCAGAACTATTATTACCAATATGATCATTATTCTGATTCATAGCATTCATCGTTTCTTCTGTTCTTCTCCTTCTTATTGCTGAATCATTTTCAGCA
>Ga0115007_10002930_pt1 | contig 10436 bp, 10 predicted proteins | sample ArcOceMetagenome_2_FD_87166 | JGI IMG/M metagenome (GOLD analysis project Ga0115007, IMG submission 87166) | Marine eukaryotic phytoplankton communities from Arctic Ocean - Arctic Ocean ARC135M Metagenome | ecosystem: Environmental > Aquatic > Marine > Oceanic | place: Arctic Ocean | collected...
AGTAGATGCTAATGTACATGCTCTTTTTCGTTCGTCCAAAGCAGATGAAGATGGACGTGATGTTTTACGTTTTAATTTAGGCATCGATTGGGAAAAACAACGGACTTTAAACAATGGACTGATTGCGAAATCTAATGTTGGGTTTACTGTGGACTCATTTAACGTTGGCCAAGACAGTAATTATAAGCGCAGCGAAATGGGAATTAATCCTTACGGTTCACTAAGTCTGAGGTACCCTTTAGTCCGCAAAAGTGGAAATATTACTCAAACTCTTGAACCGCTTTTACAATTCAATAGTGTTGGAGGGAACCATCTCGATATTCCTGTTGAAGAAAGTACCCACGTTGAGTTCGACGAAGGCAACCTTTTTGCGTTGTCCAAATTTCCACGGCCTGACCGACGTGAGCGCGGTCAGTCAATTGCGATCGGTTCTAGCTGGGGCCGTTATGATCCAAACGCCTGGAGCACAACATTTACAATTGGCCAAGTTTTACGCAATCAAAGCGACAATATGTTCACCCGAACATCAGGACTAGCCGGATTGGCCTCAGATTTCGTGATTGCAGGGCAATTTCGAACTCAATCTGGCTTACAACTGGTAGGCCGTGGTCTAATCAATAAAAGCTTAGATATTGCCAAATCTGAGGTTAGAGGCAGTTGGCATGCGCAAAGGACATCAATAAGTGCAAGCTACCTTTGGATAAACGACGACGTGATTGAAACTATCCCTATAGATGAAATTTCAAATCTAACATTTGATGGAGTGTATCAGATCAACGATCATTGGTCCACAAGCAGCAATTGGCGTTACAATTTGACTGAAGACCGCGCATCTAATGCTGGTCTTGGATTAACCTATCAAAATGAGTGTGTTTTGATTGATCTGTCAGTTAACAGAAGCAATACATCATCAACAAGTGTTGAGCCCTCAACCAATCTAGGGTTTAATATATCACTGCAGGGCTTCTCAGCCTCAAACGGAACACAAAGATTTAAGCGATCATGCGGAAAGCAAATAAAATGACCGGTAAGGCAATGCTAAAAAGATTTGTGATAACGACAGCGACTTGCGCGGCATTGGCTATGCCTACGGCAGCACAGAACTTATTTTCTACAGTTGTTACCGTCGATGATGCTGTGATCACCGAATACGAAATCGGTCAGCGCGCGCGTTTCTTGCAGGTGTTGGGCGCACCAAGCGCCAGCCGTGACGGTGCGATTGAAACTCTGATTGAAGATCGTTTGAAGCGCCAATCCGCCAATTCTGTTGGATTGAGTATAGATGCCGCTGGTATAGCTGGTGCGATGTCTGATTTTGCTGGACGTGTAAATTTATCAACTGAGGAGTTCGTTAAAGAATTGGCTCGCGCCGGTGTGTCGGAAGGAACGTTCAGAGACTTCGTATCCATCAATATCCTTTGGCGCGACCTAATTCGTAGCAAGTATGGTAATCGCGTACAAATCACCGAGGCAGATATCGACCGTGCTTTAGGAACCTCTGGCGGTGCCAGCAGTATACGTGTTCTTTTATCCGAAATAATTATTCCCGCACCGGAATCAAGCGTGGCTCAAGCTCGAGCTCAAGCCGAGCAAGCATCCAAAGCAACTTCTGTTGCAGAGTTTTCGTCTTTTGCCAGCCGCTTCTCTGCAACGGCAACGCGTGTTCGTGGTGGACGACTAGATTGGGTACCACTCGCAGAATTGCCACCACAGTTACGCGGTATCATCTTATCATTGGCACCGGGTGAGGTCACCTCACCTATCCCATTTCAAGGCTCCATTGCCCTATTTCAACTTCGTGACATCCAAGAAACAGATGCGCCAGCTGTCGAATATTCTGCAATCGAATACGCTGCTTATTACATGGCGGGCGGGCGATCAGTTGAAACTTTAGCTGCTGCAGAAAACCTTAAAACGCAAATTGACGTTTGTGATGACCTGTATGGTGTTGCCAAAGGCAAGCCACCCGAGGCGCTTGATCGTGTGACACTTGCACCAAAAGATATACCTCAAGACATCGCGATAGAATTGGCCAAGTTAGACCCAGGCGAAGTTTCAACAAACCTCACTCGCGCGAATGGAACATCTTTGGTGTTTTTGATGATGTGCGGACGGACTAATGTACTAAATGAAGACATCGGTCGTGATGCTATTTCAACGAATCTACGCCAACAACGTCTTAGCGGTTATGCTGATAGCTTGATTGGTGAACTGCGTGCAAATGCACGCATCGTTCGAAAATGATCAAACCCATCGTGGTGAGTTGCGGCGAACCAGCAGGTGTTGGTCCTGAGGTGGCTGCTAAAGCATATGCCTCACTCTCTGGTGAAATCCCGTTGGCCTATGTCGGTGATCCTCGCCATTTACCCATTGGGACGCCTTTGTCCATGATCGATGACATTAGCGAAGTTAGACAGGCGATGAAACATGGCATGCCTATTCTACACCATAACTTCTCCGGCAACAGCGTGTCAGGGCGTCCAGATCCTTTAAACGCACAAGGTGTAATTGATGTTATAGCACGGTGTGTTGATTTGGTGACCTCTGGTGCCGCTTCTGGCTTATGCACTGCACCCATCCATAAAAAAGCGCTGAAAGATGGAGCACAATTTGCCTACCCAGGCCACACCGAATACTTACAAGCATTGGCAAAATCAGGACAGGCAGTGATGATGCTGGCTAGCGATGAATTACGCGTTGTTCCAACGACAATTCATATCGCGTTAAAAGACGTGCCTCACCAGTTAACTCCAAAGCTTTTGCGCGAAACAATTACCATTACAGATGCCGATTTAAAAACACGATTCGGGATTGATGCGCCACGCATTGCAGTTGCAGGTTTGAACCCGCACGCGGGTGAAGATGGTGCGATGGGTGCAGAGGAACTTGATTGGATTACTGATCTGTTGAAAGATATGCGTAGCGAAAGCTTCAATCTTGCAGGCCCCCTACCTGCAGACACAATGTTTCATGCGGCTGCACGCGCACGTTATGACGTTGCTGTATGCATGTATCATGACCAAGCGTTGATCCCAATCAAGACACTCAATTTTGATCGCGGCGTTAATGTAACACTTGGATTGCCATTTATTCGCACTTCACCTGACCACGGTACCGCATTCGATATTGCCGGAATGGGAATTGCTAATCCCACTAGTATGATCGAAGCACTTAAATTGGCCTACCACTTGGCCCAAAAGCAGGCAGCATTATGAACGCGATAGATGACCTTCCACCATTGCGTGACGTGATTGAAACTCACGGATTAAATGCGCGTAAATCCCTAGGACAAAATTTCCTTCTGGATTTGAACCTGACCTCAAAAATTGCCCGTCAGGCTGGCGATGTAACAGAATGCGATGTGCTCGAAATTGGGCCTGGACCTGGTGGTTTGACGCGGGGATTGCTGTCACAAGGTGCGCGTCGCGTCTTAGCTATTGAAAAGGATGCGCGTTGTTTGCCGGCGTTGGCTGAAATTTCCAATGCTTATCCAGATCGTTTGCAAGTAATCGAGGGCGATGCGCTTGAAATTGATCCGCTAGAGTATCTCACACCACCGATCCGTGTGGCAGCCAACCTACCCTACAATGTCGGTACCGAGTTACTGGTACGATGGTTAACACCCAAAGAATGGCCTCCATACTGGCAAAGCCTAACATTGATGTTCCAGCTTGAAGTTGCGCACCGCATCACTGCCGCCCCCGGGTCTAAGGCCTATGGACGCCTTGCAATTCTAGCGCAGTGGCGTGCCGACGCTCAAATAGTTATACAGCTACCGCCAAGTGCGTTTACTCCACCCCCTAAGGTCTCAAGCGCGGTCGTGCACCTGACAGCACTGCCCGAGCCCCGCTTTCCCGCTGATGCAAAGGTATTGTCACGTGTTGTGGCTGCGGCCTTTGGCCAAAGACGGAAAATGCTGCGCGCATCGCTTAAGGGCGTTGCACCTGATATCGAAGACCGTTTGATCGCTGCAGGTATCAAACCTACTGAACGTGCGGAACAAGTGCCACTTGAAGGTTTCTGCGCTTTAGCTCGAGCCGTTGCACAAAAGTAAACGCTGTCCCGATCAGAACAGCGTTCTCGTTACTTTTGCGTTTTTAGAAACAGATCACTCTGCGGCGTCAGGTGTCTCTGATGTAGGCACTGTCACCTCTGCGGCTGGTGCCGGATCAGCTGTTTGTTCAACTGGTTTTGGAAGCGGCTTGCGACGTTGGCGCGGTTTTGGCTTTGGTTGAGTTTCTGGCGTCTCAACCAAACCACTTTCAGCACTCGTTTCAATCACATCTGGTTGTGGTACCGATGCAGGATCCACAGGCACCTCTGTCTGTTCGACAGGCTTTGGCTGCAACGCTGCTTGCTGTTCTTGGCGGGCAACACGCTCTTCGCGCTCACGATCACGTTCAATTTGACGCTCGCGATTCTGACGTTCTTGCTCCTCGCGGCGCACTTCCATCTCACGGGTAGCTTCACTTAACATACGCATATAATGCTCAGCATGCTGCTGGAAAGTTTCCGTTGCAACGCGGTCATTCGACAGCTGCGCGTCGCGAGCAAGTTGATTGTACTTGTCTATGATCTGTTGCGGCGTACCGCGCACCTTGCCCTCTGGGCCAGAGCTATCAAACACACGATTCATGACATTGCCGCCACTTGCGTTGTTGCTATTGGGACGGTTGCGGTTGTTCTTAGAACGCGAACGAGATCTTTGCGGTTTCATGTATTAAAATCAGCCTTCGTGATTAACATATAGTCTGAAATTCGGCAGCGCTTTTTGCTTCAAATATAACCGAACCAGCAAGTGATGGGCTTAATGTCGTCTGGGACGTCCTTTAAAGGAATCTAACTATACGACACGTTTGAATAACCATGCTGTTACGTTTGGAGCAAGTAAAAAATAGCGAAGTTCAAAAAATACCATAAATATGCCATGATTTATCTAGTTAGTACGGTTTATCAGCACAAATAACACGATCTCGTCCATCAATATCCTGCAATAGACGTGGATTCGTCCAACCAGCACTTACAAATAGTTCAACAACTTCGGAACCTTGTTGCCAGCCAATTTCTGCCAACAACCGACCTTGTGGTTCAAGAAAGCGTTGTCCAATTTCAGCTAGGACACGGTACCCTGTCAGACCATCGGCTTCATCTGTCAGCGCCATACGTGGTTCGTGAAGGCGCAACTCAGGACTGACCAGCGCCATTTCTTCTTCGGCCAGATATGGTGGATTGGAAACGATCAAATCATATTGACCGCGAACTTTGCCAAACCAATCCGATTGAAAAATATCTGCACGTTTTTCAACACCTTTAAAAACAGCATTGGCAGCTGCCTGCAGACACGCCGCTTCGCTCAAATCTGTTCCCACACCAACCGCACTTTCGCGCTCGGCCAACAGCGTAACAAGAATACAGCCAGAACCAGTCCCTATATCCAAGACGGTAGCAAAAGGTTCAGCCAGAGCTGCCTCAATCAATGTTTCGGTATCAGGGCGCGGGTCCAACACATCACGGCTGACCTTGAAGCGGCGACCATAAAATTCACGCTCACCAATCAAGTGGGAAACAGGCACACGTGCCTCACGTAGTCTGATCATATTTTCATAGCGTTCAGATATTTCTGATGAAATATCTTCAGGTGCAATTAGCGTGACCCGTGACGTATCAATTTTTGCGGCATGCGCTAGGAGGATGCGGGCATCACGTGCAGGATCATCTACACCAGCCTCACGCAAACGACCTGTTGCCGCAGCCATTGCTTGGGCCGCAGTGGTCATTCACCCATCTCAGCCATCAGACGGGCCTGACCATCAGCCGTCAATGCATCTGCAATCTCATCCAAATCACCGCCCATAATTGCATCCAGTTTATAAAGCGTAAGGTTGATCCGGTGATCCGTCATGCGCCCTTGTGGAAAGTTGTAGGTACGAATGCGTTCAGAGCGGTCACCACTACCGACCTGTGAAGCACGATCCGCACTACGTTCGCCATCCACACGGCTACGTTCTTGATCATAAAGGCGTGCACGCAACACCTGCATCGCAATCTCACGATTGCGGTGTTGCGATTTTTCAGAGCTGGTGACGACAAGACCCGTTGGTAAGTGGGTGATGCGCACAGCACTGTCAGTTGTGTTTACGTGCTGGCCACCTGCCCCTGATGAGCGATAGGTGTCTATGCGAATATCATTAGGCTCAATCTTGATGTCCACGTCTTCTGCTTCTGGCAGTACCGCGACAGTCGCTGCTGAGGTGTGGATACGACCACCACTTTCAGTCGTGGGAACACGTTGAACGCGGTGAACACCACTTTCATATTTCAGACGGGCAAAAACGTTTTCACCTTTAATATGTGCGACCACCTCTTTGACACCACCCAATTCGGTGGTCTGTTCTTCTATGATCTCAACTTTCCAACCATTCGCTTCGGCATACCTCTGGTACATACGAAACAAATCACCTGCAAAAAGCGCAGCTTCGTCCCCGCCGGTACCAGGTCGGATTTCAAGCATAGCAGGTTTAGCATCAGCCGCATCTTTGGGTAACAATGCAAGCTGCAAAGCGGCCTCAGCATCTGGCAGAGCAGTCTTAAGACGTGGTAACTCTTCGCGCGCTAGTTCGGCCATATCGGGATCAGCCAACATTTCCTCCGCCTCGCTCATATCATTTAGGATTTGGCGATAGGCCATAATTTGTTCAACAACCGGCTTAAGGTCAGAATATTCTTTAGCCAAAGCTGCAATGTCGCCCCCACCAGTCCCATCGGACATGGAAGCCTCAAGAAATTGAAACCGCTGATTAATCTGTTCTAGGCGATGTGCTGGGATCATACTTTGTTCCTGCGCGATTGTTGTGATTTGGTCAATAGCCTAGACTGTAATACAATCGAAGCATGAAGCGTTTAACTTGCATATTGCTACTGTTGAGCCAACCCGTTCTTGCGGTTGTTACAACGCCCCAAGGGCGCTAGATTGATTGTTTTTGTACCGACAAATCCGGCAGTAGGATTGAATTGGGACAAACCATCTGTTTGCAAGTAGATGGTAGGATGTTCATGGCACAGTGTCAGATGTCCCTTAATGTGCCAATGTGGCGTGAGATGCAGCAGGAGTGCTTCACCAGCTCACTCGAGCGCCCCTTTCAGTTGCTCCAGTCGCGCAGCATTGACCCCGAGATCGCTTTTTCCAAATCGTAGACGGGCAAATAATTTGATATTTTCACCAGATTGTTCAATCGTTGTGTAGTCAGGATAACCCATCAGTTTTGTTCGTGTGATATAAGTTATACGACCTTGTTCGATTGATCCCGCAAACACCTTTGTTCTTGGCCTATTTAACATATTTTTGTTCAAAATTGTCAGCGTTTCTGGGCCACTGGTTATAATACGGACAGCACCACCTGCCAAATTACTCTCAGTTTCAGCTGCAATCGCAACATGCCACCGGTTTGGGTCAGACGGTGCAACACGTACATAAGCCGGGAAAGCTAACACTAGGCCAATCAGTATATAAAAGAACATTCGCATTCCCACTCAGTGTTGGATTCTGTCCTCTTCGTCAAACCGTTATAGCGATCTACTTCCTATCTATATGTCACACCTGGCAAGACACACAGCATTTCATAAAGCAGGTTAGCCCCTGTCAAAGCGGTATTTCCGGTCGTGTCATACGGCGGCGAAACTTCTACCAGATCGCATCCAACAATGTTTAACCCCTTTAAACTGCGGATCAGTTCCAGTGCTTGCGGCGTTGTAAGGCCGCCAATCTCAGGGGTTCCAGTGCCTGGTGCATATGCTGGATCCAGGCTATCGATATCGTAAGAAATATACGTAGGGATATCACCAATATCTCGGCGTATTTCTGCGCCAAGGTTTGCAAGCGGCTTGTGCCAAAGCTCATGCGCAGGAAAATGTTGAAATCCCCAACCTGCAGCTTCGCTAAAGTCTTCAGCTGAATAGCCAGTTCCACGCAACCCAATCTGATAGGTTTTGGCTGGATTGATCAGCCCTTCCTCGTAAGCACGGCGAAAAACCGTGCCATGGGTTTCGCGTTCGCCAAACATTTCATCGTTCACATCAGCATGCGCATCCACATGCACCAACGCGACAGGTCCATGACGCTTTGCTATCGCACGCAGGATTGGCAAGGTAATTGAATGATCCCCCCCAATAGCCATCGGCACCAGATTGTGCTTTAGGATCACATCATAGCTATCTCTAATCAAACGCAAACTATTACTTAGAGAAAACGTGTTGATTGCCAAATCCCCGATGTCAGCCACTTGAAGACTGTCAAAGGGCGCAGCGCCGGTCTGTAAGTTATATGGACGTAACATTGCCGATTCAGCACGTACTTCCTTTGGTCCAAACCGTGTGCCAGAACGCCAAGATGTTCCGATATCCATTGGGATACCCAGAACGGCGACATCCAAACCAGCAAGTTCCTTGGCAGATGGCAACCGCATGAACGTATTAGGTCCAGAAAACCGCGCAAGGTCGTTACCACTTATCGGTTGGTTCTTACCCGCCATTGCGCAATCTCCACGCCAGTAAACAACAAAGCTCTGTTGCTACATGTGCACCCGCAATCGCAGTGGCACCAGTTGTGTCATAGGGTGGTGAAACTTCCACCACATCCCCGCCTTTAATATTGATCCCGGCGAGGTCGCGTAGCAGCACAGCCGCTTGGGCCGATGTCAAGCCACCCCAAACAGGCGTGCCCGTGCCCGGCGCATAAGCTGGGTCCAAACCATCAATGTCAAACGTCAGGTAAGTTGGATGGTCGCCCACAATTTCTTTGACTCGTCGTGCGACTTTAGTGGCACCAATCTCATGAACCTCGCGCGCATCAATGATGTTTACGCCCAGTGTATCCTCGTTATGCGTTCTGATCCCAATTTGGACAGAGCGCGCCGGATCGACCAGCCCCATCTTGACTGCCTTGTAAAACATTGTGCCATGATCAACGCGTTCCATATTATCATCTGCCCAAGTGTCGGTATGAGCGTCCACTTGGATCAAGGACATCGGGCCATATTTTTCGGCATATGCTTTCAGGATTGGAAAGCTGATGTAATGATCGCCTCCCAATGCAATCGACGCCGCCCCTGAATTTAAAATGCCTCGGATATGATCGGTTAATGCCGGAGGAAACGCTGGGATATTAGCGTAATCAAAAGCCAGATCACCGTAATCAACGATTGCCATTTCAGTCAGTGGATCAAATGGCCAACCATAGACAGCATCGGGTGCCTGCAAAGCTGATGCTTCGCGGATCGCACGGGGTCCAAGCCGTGTGCCCGGCCTGTTTGTAACTGCTTGATCGAAAGGTATACCCGTTACCGCGATATCGACCCCAGTCAGATCCTTGGTGTAACGACGACGCAAAAACGACAGAGCGCCACCAAAGGTATTTTCGTTTGTCAGCCCTCGTAAATCTTCGCGCGTGAATGCATGATCAACTTGTTCTTTCGCGTCCTCAAGTCCCATGCTCAGCTCCCAACTGGTTGCGCTGTCTCAACCAGGCGCGCAAAAAATGATGCACCAACTGGTGCCACATCATCGTTAAAATTGTATTCAGGGTGGTGAAGACCGGCACTTGGACCCTGCCCCATGAACAAATACGCACCGGGACGTTTTTCTAACATGTATGAAAAATCCTCGGATCCCATAACCGGTTCAAAATCATCCACTACAGCCTCAACACCGGATACATCGCGCGCGGCTTTGGTCGCCGTCACAACACCCTCAGCTGAGTTATACGTCGTGGGATACCCACGATTATAGACCACCTCAGCTTCACAGCCATAACTTGCGGCTTGGCCCGCTACGATCTCTCTCAAACGCCGTTCAGCAAGTTCGCGCACCTCAGGAGTAAAACTACGCACAGTACCGTTCATATAGGCCGTATCCGGAATAACGTTGTCCACGGAACCTGTATGAATTTGCGTGACAGAAATCACCAAACGTTCAGCTGCGTCCACATTGCGACTTACTATAGTTTGGATAGCCTGCGCTATGGAACAAGTCGCCAAAACTGGGTCAACAGTGCCATGTGGCATAGCGCCATGACCGCCACGCCCTTTGATATTGATATCAAACACATCAGCGCCAGCCATCAACGGACCTGTTGTTGTAAAAAACCCTCCAACTGGAAAATCAGGCATATTGTGGATGCCGTAAACTTGAGAAATGTCAAAGGTATCCAAGATACCCTCTTCGACCATCGCCTCCGCGCCACCGGTTGCTTCTTCATCAGGTTGGAAGATCAGCGCAACGCGGCCAGAAAAGTTTCGTGTTTTGCACAAGTATTTTGCCGCCCCCAATAACATTGTTGTATGCCCGTCATGGCCACAAGCATGCATGCGGCCTTCGTGAGTAGACTGATAATCTAAACCTGTCGTTTCGATGATCGGGAGCCCGTCCATATCTGCACGTAA
>Ga0115007_10002936_pt1 | contig 10423 bp, 8 predicted proteins | sample ArcOceMetagenome_2_FD_87166 | JGI IMG/M metagenome (GOLD analysis project Ga0115007, IMG submission 87166) | Marine eukaryotic phytoplankton communities from Arctic Ocean - Arctic Ocean ARC135M Metagenome | ecosystem: Environmental > Aquatic > Marine > Oceanic | place: Arctic Ocean | collected...
AACAAGTTAACACTGGCACTAAATGAACATCTATTGGAATTTAAAAAATAAAAATAACAAAAAAAAAAAGAAAAAGAAGAGAGAGAGAGAGAAAGAAAAAAAGACATCATCAACAGCGTGTACAGTGCCGTATAGAAAGGTCTTTTTTGACTATTATTCTATCTGATTATAGTAACAAAGAATAATAGTGATAAAAGTAGTATACAATAATTTTTTTACATAATCTATCATTCTATCTTATATTATACTTGTATTCAAAAATCAATCGACATTATTATTCATCGTCGTAGCTAGTAGCAATACTTTTATATAGTTCTCTTCATCCATTACTTAGTACTAAGATCAGTACTATCAAGCAGCAGTGTTATTGATCCACGATAAGTAACTTTCTTCCCAAATGTTGATATGTTGTTTTATATCCTTTTCTATATATTTAGTAATAATATTACTCATTAAATTTTCTGATCGTTCCTTTGCACTAATACGTGAAGTTTCATCATCACCACCTCCTTTTGATGATGACGAAAAAGCTAATTTTCGTATCAATGTTGATATTCGAAATTTCATTTCCATAGTCCCAATACAACGGAGAACTAATAATTCTTCATCTTCATCTTCATCTTCATCTTCATTAGGTCCAGACGGCGAAAATCCAAGTCTTGTGTAAAGTTTCGTATCTATGCTATTGTTATTATTATCGTTGTTGTTGTTATTCTTCTTGGTATTTTTTGATAATTTCATCAACCTATTAAAAATCCATACAATAGGCCTTGCCCCACTTGAAACATTAGTTTCATCTTTGATAAGTACAAGTTCCAACTCAGGGTAGTGATTATCAATATCAATTAAGTTGGTACCAATTAAAGCTGACCATTCCACTGTAAGTCCTGGGATAGAGATTCCAGCAGTTCGAACTGATACAATAAAACATTTAACATCATCATCATCGACATTGGGAGTAGATTGCGGTGATGGATTTGCTGCACCAACACGATTGCATGCAATAATCCATTCTTCTAATAGTTCCGTTGTGGTTGGAATGATTTTCATTTGTACAGATTCTCCTGCCCGTAATAAATGTTGAGGATCTATTAGAAAATCCCCTAACGTTAGATCAGATGATGATGATGATGATGATGATGATGATGATGAAAGTTGTGGTAATAGTTTTGACATGGTTTGAAATGTTGATTGAAACGTTAATATATTCTTTGTGTCGTCGTCGTCGTCGTCGTTTTGATCATCATTGTCATCATCGAGTAAATTATTCTCGTCTATTGTTTCGTCTACGTCACCTATTGTCTCAAAAAATACTTGCAGTCGCTGTCGTTGTCGAGGGCTAGTACTTCGTCTTGGTGACAAAAATGCCGACGATGACGAGAAAGCCAACAAGAAGAAGAGAAGGCATATAGAAATCGATCTAACAAGGAGACATATCATTTTAATAAGTATCGTGAATGTAATAGTATGATAGAATAACTTCTTTACAAGCTACAACAGATATAAGATAAGATGCGAATGAATATTATGTGTGGAGGTCAATTCGTTATTGAAGTACAACTTATTATTGATGATAAGGTACTAATGTTTTCGATCGAGCGCAATCATTTTTTGTTTGGATTGGATTCCTCTGTTTGAAGTTTGAAGAACGTATCAATTTCATACTTCGAGAAAAATGTGTCGATACGTGGAGTTTTTAATCTTAGTTTTTGACATTTATTTAACGAATAGTGTCAGTATTTATTTTTAGCATTTTTTAATAAATAAAAAGTGTGTAAACTGTCTACTAAAGCGTCCTACAGTAGTACCAATAATTTCAACTCTTCGAAAGAAAAAGGTTTACAGTTGCAAACAATTCTACCCCCACATACATTCGAAGACAAGAAGAACGATACATTTTAATTATTATTTACAATTTTCTATTCTATATATCCAACAACTGTCCGTTCTCCACTTCTATTAGAAAACAAATGAAATGTCTCTACACCAATCACATTGACAGACGATGTACTCCGCAGTTTATCAACAACTTTTTCAACCTGTGAATCAAATGCACCCTTTGAATGTCCCATTACACATTTCAATGTCAGAACAAAGAATGCTTTAGGTGCCAATAATCCTTTCTCCTTGGCCAGTAGTAGCTGATCAACTTGTTCCACCATTTCATGGAGGCACATATCACTGACCCAAATCTTGACTTGGCCCGCAGCAGCCTCTTCCTTCTGTAGTAGTATTGGCAATGCATCCTGAATTTTCATTCGCATATGACGCGTCTCATCCAACTTTGCGACAGACGGTGCTAACGAGCCAGGATCAACACTGTATACTTTTGGACATTGAAAATGCTCTATCAAATACTTCGTCCAGCCTCCTGGGGCAGAACCGCAATCTAAGGCTATTGATTTGTACAAGTTTTGATCTAATGCACTACCACGGCTAGCCTCGTACGTTTCTTTTGCCTCTTTCAGCTTATAGTAGGCTCGGGATACGTCGTCTCCACTATTATCACCAACAATAATATTTTTTGTATTAATCACGTCCAATTCCAATGACGCTGTTGATATACCGATCATATAAAGCCTATTGTCCTCTTGAAGTTGCTGTTCTTCCCACCCCCGTCCCCTGTATTGATGCACTTCGACCACAGAAATCATATGACTAAATCCCTTGGGAGAAATCGTAAACTGTTGCGAATCATCCTCATTTATTATACCATCAAATGATTGGAGAAGACGAGATTGATGCTTTGGCGGAAAAGCTTGCACCCGAATCGAGCTTACATCTTTGTTTTGAGATGACATATCAAAAAGATTCTTTGCGATATTGTTACATCCCTGTTCTGTTGCTAGATTTCCTTCTGTTAGCCCTGGCTGTACGATGTATGACTTGTTGATGGCTCTTGCCAAAAGTGGATCCGTGTTCAGCATTCTTGATAATTGGCTTGGATTGACACAAGATAGGAATAGTATGGACATGTTTCTACTGGCGGTGTTGGCGGATCCGACTACCCTGCAAGAATTATCAGATGATATGTCCCCCTTCGAACGATTGTTGTTCTGATTATTATTATTCCACCGATGAAAATATTCCACCAACCGATCAAGATGTGTCGACTGCACCTGCAAAATCAAATTAGTCTCTCTACTAAACTCCTCAATTTGTGTTCTACCTTCCAATTCCTTTGCACGTGCTGCATTGCTCCTCTGTCTAGTCTCTTTTGGCATGGAATACTGAACCTCATTATACAAACTAACATCAGCATCAGTTTCAGTCGAAGATGGCTTTGGCGCTTCAATTGCTCGTTGGGCAGAGTCAATATCATCAAACGTCACAAAGCAGTAGGGCAATCGTTTTCTCTTCTCCGTTGCTTCGTCTTGTCCAACTATAAGAATATTCTGGACTGCTCCAAATTTAGAAAAGGTGGCTTTGATGATTTCTTCAGTACATGTGTGGGAGATGCCACCGACGAATACTCGAGAGGATGGGGTGGTCGTGATTTTATGTTTGATGGGTGATAGTGTAGAAGATGCTAGACTACCTACTAATGATTCAGCGAATTGATGGTTGCACGATAGCGAGAGGAGTATTGCAATGAATGATACGTTTATCGTGGATAGAGAAATGAGAGCCATGTTGGAGTATGAGAGCATCGATAGATGATGGAGGCTACTAATAGCTAGCTACTTCAAAGTAGTAACACGATAGCAGCGATTCTGTTATTGTGTGTTCTTGTTGATGCTCTGTGCTCTGTGCTCTTTAGCTTCTTTATTTCAAATTTTTAACTGTGGCGAATGTTATGGTTCTCGTGCGTCGTTTCTATCGACTTCATTCGTGACTTAAAATCTACCATGACTTATGTAATGCGTATGTTGTACTTGATAATGTGAGAAGGGAAAACCACCGCATCTAACTTATTACAACAGCAACAGGCATACATAATTAAGATATGAATTATAACAGTAGTACCAATGATAGGCTTCTCTCTGCTAATGTGTTAGATCACAGGATGGGGTCACCCATTATTGTTGAGTTCCTCTCCCTCCCGTGCAAAATAATAGGCCCCCTCCTTGAAGAAATATCATTGTGTTGCCATTCTTGATCTTCCTTCTAACAAAAATGAGCTTGTAGTACATCAGCAGTATACATGTTTCAAATATGCTTGTTGTGCCGTCTAGTCTTGTCTTTGGGCATGAGAGCAGCTTTAATGATTGCTTCTTGGTGTACCTCATCAAGAGATTGCATATTTTCTGTTTTTCTGTTTCTGTTCTGCTAGCTGCTGTGCACAACAACGCACACATCTTCAACTTTTTGACGATATACAGTATGATAGGTTGAGATTGAAGGAAGCGTTCGTGGTATGATATATCAGGTTGTGCGTGGCAAGGAATCCAATTTCAACCCTGATTGACATGCTTGTTTGAAGAATCCTGTTTGTACAAATTTCACAAATTTATCACTACCACTTTTGCTTTCCGCGAATTGCTGTACAACGGCAATATCACAAAAAACAGAGATGAGACGTACTATACGGGAATGAAGAATCATTTAACGGACAAGGGCATATTATGTGCTCGCCATCTCACGTTCAGATACACTCGCATTTGTAAATAATGAGAGCATGTGCGTTTTACTTCACATAATTTGGCCGCGGTTATCCGATATCTTAGCATCTACCGTATCTATCACTATCTATCATCTACTGCTGCATGCATTCTACTACTACTATGATATTATTGCTTGTTATACGATGCAATGCATTGTAGCGACGAACATGGACATCCCTCATGTACAGAATCACAATTCTATATCATCAACAACAAGAATCATGGGATCCACAGGGAATGTTATGAAGATGGACAACTGTATTGAGTTAACACTTCAAAGTATCCGTGGCATCAGATATGGCAACGGTAACGGGATTAGCAAGGATGATGTGTCAGGGATCAAAGCATATGTATCTTTTTCTGGATCGGTGCCAAATATGAAAGTCTCGTCTTTTGCAATGTGTCCAAAGCGTGGAAGCTTGGTGGTTGAATCAAATACACCTGAACTAGATGAAGAAGCCGGATCGAATCCAGCAAAGAAAAAAATCCTCAGTATTACATTTAACGATCCTTTAGAAGAAAAGAGGACGAGTCAACGCCTACCATCAAGTAATTCATCTTCTTCTGAAACTTCAAGCACCTCATATCAGCCTCATTTACAATTCGATCTTCAAAAAGGCAATAATGTAGATACACATAAAAGCGAGACCGAGACCGAGACCGAGGCCGAGGCCGAGGCCCAACGCACATCTAACAATTATCAGCATAATAAAATCATAAAATTACACATTACAATTAGATCAGTCGATGATAATGTGATCGAGGGGGTATCAGATCTAACGATCCCTGACAATATCATTAATGACTTTCCTTTGACCCTGGATCTTCCCATCAAGAAAAACAAATCTAAAAACAATTATGAACAACCACAGATTTACTTCGAAGATGATGCATACATCCGTGTCCATCTTAACGATACCCTGAAGCACCTACATGGCTTGCCTTCTGAAAGCAACGCTTCGCAAGAATTTGTTCTTTCTGATAATGTTGACGAGATTCAACTTGGTGGTATGGTGAAAAAGATTCACGAGCAAGAAGAAATGGGAAAAGCGCGTGTCAAAGCTATCAAAGTTAACCTCTTCAAAGAGGGAAAGGGCGCTAAACGTTTCAGTTGCAACGGACCAGTAGATATCAAGCATTCTTTTATAGCATTCCTTGACGGAATACGAGGATTGAGAACGAAGTGCGTGGATCCGGAGGAGGAACTACTATTCACAGGTATTACAATGGCATCCACCATCGATACGAGAGATTCTTTAAAAATATAAAAGATTATGTATTTTTCCAATCTTGATATTCCATGTTGTTCAAACTATCACCAGCAATCGATAATTCTATCCTTATCCTCGCCCCGATCAAAAGATGTTGCATTGAGCATTCAGGCTACAATTTTGCAAATTGTAACACTTCTTATGCAACGATCACATCATGTGCAAAATACTTCACACTTGTATTGAATGTTCAGTATTTTTATGCCACTAATGATAGTAATAATAATAATTATTATGTAGGTTCAGAAAGAAAAATGATACAATTTTGTTCTCTAATTTCAAGTTCTCATTCTCTATATTGAATGCGAAAGTTGTAAATAACAAAAACTAATATAGGACTAGTAGTCCTAGTTGAATAAAATTTAATAAGGTAATAACACTATAGACAAAACAAGAAGTAATATTACAGCCAATTAGATTTCTCGTTTAACTATATCGTACTTGATATAGACCACTTTTAGTAATATTCCTGACGCCCTTGTAGGGTTGGTAAGACTCCCCGGTAATGCTCAATCCACTGACCGTCAGACCACTCACAGACGTTAAAGGAATCTTCCAGTGAAGTGATAAATTAGGAGGTTGGATTTTTTCATCTTCTTCTTCATCATCGTCTTGCTTGTTATGTTTTTTGGGTGGGATTAGCTTAAGCGTTGCTGTGAGCTGTGCACGTGGCATGGTTGGGTCGTCCGCTAGTTTGCCAAGTGTCCATTTGGCGACCTTCCCCGCTTCATCATAGACGATCGATCCGATCGATACCTGGAAGGTAGCAGTTCGGACTTGTTTTGGAAGTGGAATAGTTATGGCAACGTCTTCTACCATCATTCTTATATTACTGTTCCGCGAGGCGCTAGTAATTAGGGAAGAAAGAGATTTCACCCGAACAGTGACTAAGAGTCGGGCTGATAAGTCAACTTCTGAGCTGTTATTGGTGCCATTACTAAAATCGTCCGGCTTAAAAACATTCCATTGGGAATGACATTCTAAAGGTGGAGAAAAGTTTGACTTTCGATCAGCGCTGAGAGAATACTTCATAAGTTCAAATTTGCCATCAGGAGGGACAAAGCTAACAACTTTGTCTCGATCGAAACGTCCATATCGAACACACGGATGAAAAGAACAATCGTCGATCAATCCAGGGTCCCTAAAAGTTAATAATAAATCGGGAATGCCACTTAGACTACATTGGCATTGAACAGATCCGGATACATCCGAATATACGATATTCCCCGTCACAGCATCAATGATTGCGTCGATCTCCTCCACAATATCCATATATATTTCATTTTGAGTATAAACAACCCCATCCGCTCTCCAGGGCATATTATTAATCATTCCAGTGGGGAGTGCATCAGAGACATTCGTGTTTGAAAATACTGCAGCAGAAATTTTTGACATTACCGTTGGTGGTCGAATCATAGCTTTTAGGGCATTCGGTTCAGTTGTGAGGGGCCAACCATAGTCTACCATTTCTTCCAGGAGCTGGTAAACAGTAGAGAAGTTTTCCTTCACGGCTGATTCGTCCGCCGGACTACCAAAATAATCAACAAATATATCCGCAATTCGATGCAAGAATTCGATTATCATCAACGGACTGACTTCTGCTGGAATAACTGCAAGATATGATAACCCATCGCGTAGGATACTTATGATGTATACCGTCCCATGATTACCATTAGGAACCTCCATAACGGGAAGAACGGCTAAGGGTAACAACAATTGTTGTTCTTCGTTGTTCAGAAGTGAGGTGGTTGTCGATAAACCTCCATGGTGTGAAATCCCCTTTGATGCTTTATCCCAAAAAAAGTCACAGACTGATCGTGAAATGGTGGTACCACGAAAATGGCGTTCAATTAAAACTTCACCGGTTGGTGATAATATAAATATTGACTGGATCATGATGGATGCCTTTGCTGCTGTTGTTGTGTTTCGTTTAAATTATACAAGCGATCTTTTGTGTAGCATTGTGATTCCCTCTCTTCCAAAACTTATGCCAATTAAGGTTGTATCTTACAGAGCAATAAAATATGTTGATGTTTGTTGTTTGATGTGCATGTCCCCGAGGTGAGATACTACGATACTACTGTACTATAGTAGGGTGAGAGAAGAAAAGGTATGGACATTAGGACCAACACGCAAAGGTAGAATACAGTACAAAATGTACATACTTTTTACGTATTTTCACGTTTTTGAGATTCTGACATTATTAGCGTAAAATAACTTCTTTAAAATTTAAATTTAAAAAAATACCACACCCTCCTCTATCATTTCATAATTTTGGCGCGAATCGATAGATTGATTCAAAAGCAATGCTTTCCGTCACACAACACAAATATAATCGAAAGCATTTTGCTACAGTATTAACACATCTCATCATCTTTGTAGTTTGGTCTACTTGCAACTCCTTATAGTACCGTCGATACAAGTACCCGATATTACCATCCACATCAGACTACCATAAGCCTACGAAACTACAGAATTGCTTTGCTACCTCAATCAGAAAAAAGAGAAAAACAATTATCGCAACAAACAAATAATGGAAGACCAAAAGCATGAATCCGACAATGAATCATCTGCCCCTGATCAAGTAGAAAAAATTGAAGAACAGAAATCAAAAACGAATAATGACGACAAAGGGAGTGATGAAACTAAAACGTCGGCGGTTGTCGTCTATTGTACGTGTCGTCATGCAATGTTATGCGAGAAATGTGGCATTCCAATGAATACAAAAGATGATACCAAAAAAGTTATCAAATCATTGTTAGTTGATGAACGTCCACCACTCGCGAGCGTATATGGAAATGGTCCTTTAATTGTATCCGATGTTCCAAAATCTGCTATGAAAAGTGAGGTTGTCCTCGGTATTGATGAAGCAGGAAGAGGTTGCGTCCTGGGTCCGATGGTGTATGGATGCGCTTATTGGAGCGTGGACGTTGATGAAACCAAAAATATTCCCAGTGGTTTTCGTGATTCAAAGACACTCAATGAAAAAGGTAAGTTAGTAAAGTAATAATATGTTCGTTCCTTGTTATGGTTCTCGGAAAAATATTCTAATACTGTATTCAAGTTTTTTGATTTTGATTCTTATCATTTTATTCATTCTCTCGTTTTTCTCGTTGGTTGTAGATAGGGAACGTCTTTTCGAAGAATTAAGTGGTAAGTTACGTTTAACGTTAGCCAGTCTGTTGTTGTGATTTGTTATCGATGATTCAATTCTAATATGCTAAAATGTTACCCTTTTTTTCTAACTCAATCTTGCTCATTTACGATAATTATTAAATAAATGGAACAAAAGAAAATAAAGATATCGGGTTTGCTTTAAGGTCAATTTTGCCATCAGAAATTTCACGCCACATGCTTCGTAAATCATGCGATGTATATAATTTAAATGAAATGAGTCACGACGCAACTATAACATTAATTCGAAAAATTATTGAAAATGGTAAAGTTAAAGTTAAGACGGCGTTTATTGATACAGTTGGAAATCCAAATTCATATAAAAGAAAATTGGAACGAGAATTTCCCGGTGTACAGTTTGTTGTTGAAAGCAAAGCTGATGCAAATTATGCACCGTGTTCGGCGGCGTCCGTAGGTAAGTAAGACAAAAAAAAAAGCATGGACAAATGTAAAATTAAAGTAACAAAACCTCGAGCATGAAACTTGATTTTGGTTCTCATCTCTCTCAAATTTTTATTTTGGTCTTTTTCTCTATATCTATACATTCATGCTGATGATGCAGTGGCCAAAGTCATGCGAGATAGAATGCTTGAAAGCTGGAAATACTCGGAATCGTCTTCTGGATTCGATTGCGATATCACTCGCGACTTTGGTTCTGGTAAGAGTTAGTTTGTCTCGTCTTCTTTATTCGCCGTTTATTTATTATCTTTACAGAGGATAACTCACTCTCTTTGTATTATTTTCCGAACGAATTTGTCTACTACTAGGATATCCGAGTGATCCGAAATGTAAAACATGGATGGAGAATTTGCACGGGGGAAAGGTTTTTGGATATAACGATTTTTTACGATTTAGTTGGGCACCTACTAAGAATCGATTAGAAGAACATGGTGTCCCTGTTGTTTTTCGTGCAGATTTGGACGACGATGATGAACTTGAACAACAGAAAGGAATGCAGGATTTTTTGCAAAAGAAACGCAAAAGACTAGGATATTTCGAAAAAAGAAACATTCGAGTGAAGAATTCTCTTTTCGAATAGAGCAATGACAAAGATTTATTTTTTTAATTACTCTGCTTTCGAACAACTACTAGTACTTGTGGTGGAATCAAATATAGATGAATAAATCTGGCTTAATAGGCGTGATTGAAGATATAAATATGTATAAATAAATATATATATATATAAAATGCATATATACGGTGATGCAGAATCAATGTAAATCATTAATTTTCAAAACCTATCAAGGTTTTCAATCGATCACCCACTACCCGTAGTTACTTCCACTTATTCTAGGTTCAACACGCACATTTTGCGACATAATATGGTTGATATGATTTTTTCTTGGTGCAGCAAGTACAACTAACTTGTCCCCA
>Ga0115007_10002938_pt1 | contig 10419 bp, 10 predicted proteins | sample ArcOceMetagenome_2_FD_87166 | JGI IMG/M metagenome (GOLD analysis project Ga0115007, IMG submission 87166) | Marine eukaryotic phytoplankton communities from Arctic Ocean - Arctic Ocean ARC135M Metagenome | ecosystem: Environmental > Aquatic > Marine > Oceanic | place: Arctic Ocean | collected...
GCGGCCACGACCGTTGTCGTCAGGTCTTGATCTGGTCAGAGATGCTCTGCAAGAGCAGCTCGCGCAACTTGCCCTCGGGGTCCTCTAGGTGAGGCGGCGTGTTCTGGAGCTGCTGATGTAGCCGCACCAGCCGCTCCCGCTCCTGCCGCTGGTGCTGGTGCTGGTGCTCGTGGTGCTGCTGGTGCTGCTGGTGCTGCTGGTGCTGGTGCTGCTGGTGCTGGTGCTGCTGGTGCTGGTGCTGGTGCTGGTGCTGGTGCTGGTGCTGGTGCTGCTGCTGAACCAACTCAAGAAGATATAAATAATGCTGCTTCTGCTATTATTGCTAATGATCCTGATGTTAAAAGTCTAACCCAAAATATATTTGATAAATTAAAAGTTTCTTATAATAATGCATTATCAAAAGAACAATTAAAAGAATTTATTCGTCAAATAGATAATAAAAATTTACCACCAGAAGGAATAGAAGCCACAGCAAGGATTTCATTAAATTTAATGGATTTTAATAAAAATGATAAACTTGATTTTAATGAAATGTTAATATTATTAAAAAGTATGAAAGAGAATATGAATGATGATTTTAAGCGTATTCAAAATATTTTTTCACTTTTTTCTTCAAACAACAACAACAACAACAACAACAACAACAACAATAATAATTATCAAACATTACCTAATGGCAATATTGTATTACCATCTACAGGTACTTGTCCAAATGGTTGTAAAATGCCAAATTATGATTCACCAAATTGTGAAAATACCCTTCACAATGGTAAATCTTATAGACAATGTCCTTGGAGTTCAATCGAAAGTAACCACGATTGTGGTCAATGTGGTGCAGTTTTATTACCAAAAAATGAACACGGATACGCAAAAACTCAAATAGGATACAGCGATGTCCGTAGTCTTGAAATAATATCAAAAAGAATTGAAAGACAAAGGATGGAATCTACAAAACAATTATCAAAAAGTGATTTTTTTAACATTGGAAAAGAATTTTTAAAACAACATGGAGAATTAAAAGGCTATGATGTACCTGATAATATAACAGTAAAAGAATATACTTTATTAGGAAAAGTTCTTTTCATATATTTAGCTAATAAAAACAAAAAGAACCAATCAATATTGAAAAATTATATAGATTCTTTATACTTAGAACATTATTTGAATAATAAATGTGATAATTGTGAAAATAATGCAGAATCTTCTGTAGATAAAGAAACTAATTTTACATTAGAAGAATTAAAAAAAAGAGATGCTTATGCATACACAGAAGGTATAGTAGAAACAGAAAGTGATAATAGATTAGGAGGTTCAAAAACTCAATTTGATAATCGTACTGCATATAGAAGTAATTATAAACCAACGGATCCAAGAAAATTCCCTAATCCTTATAATTCTATGTGGGATATCTTTTCAACAAATTAAATAATTAAAAGATATAAACACTAAGTAAAATTATTTATTAATAATGGATAATTTTGTTATAAGAAAAAATACGAAACCCTTATCAAATAATAAAAATATTAATGTTTATACGGATGGAGCTTGTACAAATAATGGAAAACCTGAAGCCAGGGCTGGCTTTGGAATTTGGTTTGGTGATAATGATGAAAGAAATATAAGCGAATCTTTTACAGGACCTCAAACTAATAATAGAGCAGAATTATTAGCAATTATAAAAGCATTAACAATTTTGCGAGATGAAATAGAACAAGGGCAACCAGTAATGATTTATAGTGATTCTTTGTATTCTATAAGATGTTGTACAACATATGGTGAAAAGATGTCAAAAAAAGGCTGGCAAACAAAGGGAGAAGATATTCCCAATAGACAATTAGTAGAGGTAGCTTATAATTTTGTAAAAAAATATAATAATATAAAATTTAAACATATCAAAGCACATACTGGTTTAAAAGATGAGCATTCAATAGGAAATGAACACGCAGATAGACTTGCAAACTTATCTATTGGTGTAGAATCTTGTCCATATCAACGTATTAAAAGTAAGATTTATTTGAATGTTCCTTATGACGAAAAAGATGAAGCAAAAAAAATGGGAGCAAAATGGGATAAGAGTAAAAAAAGATGGTATATTACACCAAAGAACAAGTATAAGGTACAAATGATGGGAAGATGGGGATTAGAAAATTGATAATAGTTAATCTAACATAATTTTAGTATATATCAAATATGACCTCTTATCGATTACGACCTCTTGATTGTTTAACTTGGAGAAGAATAATTTTGGACAAGGGTAAATTTGAAAGAACAGTTAATGGAGCCTGGTGTAGAGCAAATCCTGATAGTTATGAAATTATTTATAAAGAAGTTGGTGCTCAATACACGCAGATATCAACTCTATCATCGTTCGAACTTATATTTAGCGGGATTACCAGAATGGGAAACCTTGGAGAACAAGATTTACCACAACATAGGAGAAATGTCATGTGGGAAAATCATCCTTTAGTTAATAAAGGATTAGCTTTTTGGATTAATAACAGAACTCTTATTACAGGGTATAGATTATTGGGGCGTCCAGAAAATAAAGAAATTTACAGACCTATATTTCAAATAGAAAGGGAAAACCTTAATTTTAAATTAAGAGATGAAATTAGAAAATATGCAAAATTTCTTGTCGCAGAAAAAAGACAAATGTTGTATCAAAAGACACTAATGAACATAGAAGAATTAAAAAAAATACCTGAATTTGTTATTATGAAAATTGCTCTTTTTACATATGACCCATTTTCATATTTGAAATTATAAATACTTCAATGTAGATTGGGACAATTTATAAAATTAAATCTTTAATACCAGAAAATTTGGTAAATAGTGTAGAAGTTACTCTTCTACTCCATTTATCCAAGGAACTGCTACAGAAGTATCACTTTCCGCACCACTTTCCTCGTCACTTTCTGTCTCATCATCTTCGCTATCCGTTTCACCTTCCTCATAATCTGCCCATTTCCACTCTCTACGATAATAAGCGCTCCAATATCCTCGACATCCAGATGCAGTAACTTGTTTTGTAAAATTCCATCCATCGTCTGCATTATGCTGCAATAAGAAGTCGTCGTGGTCTCCAGAACTAAAATAAGTACAACAACTCCATTGATATAATTTGTTTTCATCTTCTTTTGGTTCTGTTGGATTATCTACATCATATCCTTTTCGTTTTTTTTCATATACTCCTTCTTCTTTATGAAAATTCTCATAAAACAAGTCAAACGAAGGAATACCTCCTAATTTATTACAAACAACTTCTAATCTTTCCAAATAAGAATTAATACAAGTAGAATATTGTCCTTCTTTTTTATATTTGTCATAATAGGGTATTTTACCATTCTTTAAAAATGTTATTAATAAATTCCAATCTTTAGAAGTTATTCTCAATTCTTTTAAAATAGTAAGATTAAAGTTTTCATCAACTTCAATACCACAATGATTGAAAGGATTATTATCACTTATGCCTAACAACATTTTAAATATATTTGCACCATCAAGTCTTTCGTTATATTTCAAACTATTAGTATCTATTAATATTAAGTTTCCGTTAACTCCTCGAGCTTTAAGCAAAGGTTCTTGATTTTCAATAACAGTTATAATATCATGAAGACATTTGTAGATTTCCATTTTATAATTGAAGTAATATAATTTATATCAGTTCAATTTTCAATTAAAAAAATTAAATAATTTTTTTGAAAAAACTCCATCACTAACATAATGAAGTCCTGCTTTTACTCTGCATTCATCACATTTATATGCTAAATCTTCAAATAATTTTGTTTTTTCAGGATATTTTTTTGATAAATATTTAGATACTAATAATGCCTGATATGCGTGTCCTGCTGGATAACTTGGTGTTTGTGATGTTTTTGTACTTAATGGATTTAAATTCGTATCTATTTGATATGGTCTTCTTCTATTTATTAAATATTTAAAAAATAAAATTATATTATCTTGACTTTCTGATACTTTAATTAATTCTTCATTACTTTCGGTAACATAAGGTAAAAAAGCAAAAGTTACAGAGTCATTTGTTTTAAAAAATAATTTTTTTTGTTTTGTTGTTATGTGTTTCATATCTTTTTTTAAAATTAATAAATCTTTTTCATTATTTGGATAAATAGGTATTGTTGGATAATAACTATAATATCCTTTTAAAAAATTTGTATAAATTAAATATATTAGTAAAATAAAAACTATTTTTTTAATATTAATCTTCATTTAATATTAAATACTATAATTTTATTTGAATAACATCTTTTTTCGTTCCTCAAATGTTTTTTTCTTGCTTCTTTTACCTAAAAACTTAAAATATTTATTTGATAAAATAAATCTTTCTCTTACCTTTTTAGCATTTGGATATTTTGTTTTTTTATGTTTTAACATAGCTTCTAATCTTACTTTCATTATCATACCAACTTGCCATATTCTTTTATGGGGATATTTTTTTGTTTTAAATAATATTTCCAGTTTTTTTATTGTATCCCTAACATCCTTGACAGTTGTATATTTTATAGGAATAGTATCGTTAGGATTTTTATCAATATAAACATCAAATGATTTTTTAGGGTTATTTGGATTGTAAAGAAATTGTTTTTTATTTTTACGCGTTTTTCCTTTTTTACTTCCTCCTGTTATTTTTCCACAAATGTTTTTAGTTTTACCTAAACCAAATTTTCTATCCATATAACGCATATCATGAGTTATTTTTTCACATTCCTTAATTTTTTTGTTTTTTCTATAAATTCTTAAAATATTGAAACGTCCCTTTTTTGCAACTGCGGCTTTTTTCTTAGTTTTACCAGTTTTTTTAGATTCCATATTTACACCTTCTTGAATTGCTAATTTTCTTTTATCAAAAGAGTCTTTTAATTTATAATGGTGTTTTTTGTTTTTATAGCTAATTTTTCTTAACTTAGGTAATTTTCTGGTTTTTGCCATATTAATATTTAGTTAGATTTTCTTCTACGCGTTTTTTTTCTTTTTCTTCGTCTGGTTTTTCTTTTTCCACCCATTATTAATATGGGCATACCATCAGGACCTTTACTTTTTTTAATATATGTTTCGAACCGATTTCCCGTCGTCAAAATTTCTTGTATAGATTTACCATTATCCAAATCTAAAGCAATAAATCTATGTTGTCGGGTAAACTCTATGGGTATGGGACGATCGTGCCATTTGTAATAATCATTAAGAAAATTTCCTGCCCGTACAATATTGTCATCTGACGGAGTTTTTCCAACCTTCCCACCACCTTTTTTTCGTTTTGTTTTTCTTTTTCTTCGGCGTTTTTTACGAGTTTTTCTTCGGCGTTTTCGTCTTGCTCCACCATTAAAGCTAAAGCTAACAGGAGCAGAAGCATCTTCACATGCCAATATTCGTTGAGGCATACCAGCTTTATAACCAGTCTCTTCCCCTCGATGTTGCCCATATATGTGATATAATAAATCACAGTATAATGGGATTGCTAGTTCATCACCCGCATTTCTTCGCCTACGGCAGAGATTTATCTTTGCTGCTAATTTTTTTATTAATTCTTCAGATAAAGTATAATATACTTTTCTTTCTGATACTTTATATCTTACTTTCCTTGTTTTCCTTCTCCTTGTTTTTTTATTTCTTGTTGTTTTATTTTTATATCCATAAATTGGTATATTAACTTTAGTTACTTGTGATATTCCCTGTTCAACGTCGGAACCATCTCTAATTGGTTCAACAAATGGTGTAGAAATACACTTAATATAAAATATCATATCATTTCTGATTTTTTCCTTCTCCGCCGGCGTCCGCGCAGCTTCAATCCATTTCGGATAAAAATGTAAAAATCCATTCATTAATTTATAATTATCCTTTCTTTCTTCGTCATCCATCATACCCCATACTGTGTCATTATCGGGGAATTTTAGGACCTTCCCACCGCGATTGGACCAATTTTCGGCTTTCAAATGTTTGAAATTTTTGTTACCATTATGATATAATTTTATTCTTTTATTATACATTGTTAATGTGTTTCTCCAGAAATTAATTGAGCTAGGTATTGTACCATATTCGCCATCTCGTGACCACTTACCATTATTTTTTCTAACTAATCGCTTTTTGGCTGACATATCTTGAGATACTGGTGAACAATTAGCTACATAAAATTCAAAAGATTTGTCTTTACCACATTTTGTTCGTATCATTTCAATAATATCACCAAGTGGAACTTCTTTTGCCCCTCCTGTAATTGCATTAATTAGGCTGTTATCATTTGCACTAAATTCAGCACTCCCGGGAAAGTCTTTTCCTGGTTCTGCAATCCAAATACCAAACTCAGCTATATCTTCAGCAGTAGTATAATCTGTTTCTAACCTTTCATTCGTAATTTCATCACCAGTTATAAATAATTGAAGCATTTTATTAAAAATAGCCCTCGATCTGTTATACGTTTGTGTTTCAGGATCTACACTATTGTGATCTTTTAAAGCTGCTGCTTGTTTTGCACTTACACTAAGAGAGGGAGAATGCATAAATGTTTGTATCCATTGATTTAATGGTTGTTGAAAAAAATCTCTTAATTTTTTATTAATATCTATATGTGACATAAATACGTGTCCTGGTGGAACCATTCTAACAACTTTAGTTTTTTCTGGAACATGAAAAAAATTAAGAGCTCTTTCACCAGAACTGGTACCTGTATGAACATAACCTACATCAGAAGAGTCGGGACTTGCTCTTATTCCTTGGCCATGTAAAACAATATAAACTTTATATGAATTATTTTCATCAAATTCTGCTACTGGAGCTTCTTTGGTCTCTCCTTGTGATAATGATGATGACATATTAATATATATTAAGTAAATATTTAATATATATATATTCTAATTTATCTGGCATGTAATAATCCAACTTTACCGCCCGTAATTATCATTACATTATATCTTTCTTCAAATATTCTTAAATCAAAACTATATTCCTTTAAATTGGATGATTTTTTACGAAACCCCACAGCATTTCCATCACTATCACAAATATATTCAACATTATTGCCTTCTGAATCAACAGGAGGTTCTATAGTATTAAATTCAAAAAAAACTTTTTTAAACTTATTAACATTCATAGCTCCATTGGGTTGATATTTTCTTCGGTTACTGTCTAACCCAAAATTGTAACAGTATAATCCATCTTTGGCTCCACCACTGGTTCTCATATATTTTTCCATATATTCATAAACTCCTGCAGGAAATACTTTTTCTCTATAAACGCCGTCCATAGTAATACCTAAGTCAATCATAATATTTTTTAAATTGACAGGATATTCAGTATTATCACTATTTACAATATTTCCAGAAATAAAAAAATCAGCAGGATTAGGCAATGCAGGATTATTACGAAAGGATTCTAATGTTTTTGGTATAACATCTTTATAAGCCCAATTTGTATAATTTATCCATTCATTTCTTAAAAACGCATCACTTCTTCTAAATCTCCACATGTAATTACTAACCATATCTTTACTTTCAATTTCAATAATTTTGGAACCATTTACATCTAAATGGTCATATTGATAAACTTGTTTAATAAGTATTTTGTGTTCCTTGGCGGCAAAAATTCTTCTTTCATCTTGTCCTAAAAATGCATATGTAGATACCAAATGAGGGTCAGATTTCCAATCAATAAAATTTTGATTATATAATATTGTGTTTGCAGAAGCATCTTTAGGAGGTTGTAAAAATCTCCATAATTGGTGGTCAAGAATATTTTTATTAGGTTGGATTCTATAACTAATACCTGATTCTAAATCAGGTGTTTCATTAACGTTATTAATGGTATATAAATCCATGAGTGGTTTTAATATTATTTTTATAGATACTTCTTGATATTGTAATGCAACCAATGGTAAAGCAGTTTTACTTGATTCACAAAAGAAAGCATCGAGTGGAATATATAATTGTTTTCCGCGAATAGAGGGTTCCATAGAATAATCGTCGGTAGTCCATTGTGCATTTGGATAAGTATTAACATTACCATTAGCATTGCCTGGATCATTCAATTCAACAGTATTTCCTGTCATTCTATTCCATAAATCCTTTTTTTCTGTAGTAAAATCTCTTTCTTTTAAACAACTCAAATATTCACCACTATATTTTGCCAAACTTACTCCTCCACTATAAACTTCTATTTCTTCAATCATTGGTGACCCTACTTCTTCAATCCATCTAAACTCATATGGAGAAAAAAAATGTCCATTTTTTTGTAATACATTTTCTTCGCTAAAAAAATTATAAAATGGACTATAAATATCGGGTAAATTTATAACAAAATAGGTATCCATTAATAATTCTGAATATCTGGGTATGTCAAAATGTAAAGTAGTATTAGTTTTATCATTTAATATTTTAGTTCCTTTAAAATCTATTCTAAATCGTTGTAATCCAAAATTAGTATATTTTTGATATGTAGCATTAAAAAACGTTTTTTTAGGATTACCATTGAATAATAAATTTTCACTTCCATATGCTACTAAATTCATTAATCCTCCTGTCATTTAAAATAATATAATATAAAATTTTTAAATATTAGATTGTTTAAATATTTTAACATAATAAATTATTGTATTAAGATATATATATATATGTCTATGTCTGAACAGAAAATGGTTGAAGTAATGGGGGTTAATGGTCAGTCTGGTGCCGCGTTCGCAGCCACCGCTTTAACTAATGGTTTAAATAATGCTAAAGAAGAATTTATAAAAACAGTAAATGATAAATCAAAATGGGCTGCTCTTTTCTTATTCGCAGTTTCTTTTTTTCTTATTTGGGTTATAATATATTATATTTATAGTAAATTATCTTTAGAATCTTATAATAATAAACGAATGAAAGCATTCTATAAGTCATTAGGAGGAACAAAAATATCCGAAATTACAGGTTGTAATAATGAAAAAGACTGTGAATCAGGAATGCATACTAATAGATTGGATGAACTTCGTCCCAAATTACGCGATTTTTATGTTATGAGTAGTTACAATACATGTTGTGGTGGTAATACAAAAAAGGATTGGGTTAGTATGAAACCATTAGTAGAAGTTATATCTCAAGGAGTTAGATTTTTAGATTTTGAAGTATATTCTTCAGGTGGAAAACCTATTATTGCTGCTGGACCAGAAGCAAATCCTGATGGAAAATATTGTATAAAAGGTACATATAATCATTTAAATTTTGACCAAGTAATGAATAAAATAAATAATGCGGCATTTACAATACCAAGCAATAAAAATGACCCTTTATTTTTGAATTTCAGAATAAAAACAAATAGTAAGGGTGTTTACGATAATATGTATGAAAGTATCAATAATTATTTTGGTGGAAAAGGTCGTATAAATAGATTAGTATCTGAAAATTTAAGATATGATGGTGGAAAAATAAAATCAGTACAAGATTATAGTATATCAAATGTTCCGTTATACCAATTAAAAGGAAAAATTATAATATCAGTTAATGATGTAAATCATGGATATACTGGTAAAAAATTTTCTGAATTAATAAGTATATCAGATAAAAGCAAAGCGGGAACTGGTATGCCTTATATAAATTCTTATAAAAATTTACAGGTAAAAGATGCATATGATCCTCAAGAATTAATAACTGAAACTAAACAATATTTAGGTATAACATATCCTGATTTTACAAATAGTACATCAAATTCATCAGCTGCATTACATCATACACTGGGATTTCAATTTGTTACTATGAACTTTCATATACTTGACCATCATCTTAAATATTATATTAATTTTTTTAGCGACGGCGGAAGTGCTTTTATATTGAAACCTGAAAAACTTAGATATAAACGCGTCACTATTAATATACCTGATGAAGCTGATAAAAATTTAAGTTTTGCGCCCAAGGAGGTGAGTATTTTGGGAGGAGAAGCAAAACTTTCTTTATAATTTATTTAATATATATTTTTTTATAATTATATATTAATAATAACATTATGGAATGTGATAAAAATATGTCATTTGAAGAATGCGAATTAGCTGTTTTACGTTCAGCCGTTGATAAAATAGAAAAACAAACAGGAAGAAAAAAAATTGAAAACCCAGAAGTCAAAGAAATAATAAATGTTGTTGAAGGTTTTTTAAAAAAAACCAAAAGAATATGTTATGGAGGAACCGCAATCAATAACATATTACCAATTAATGACCAATTTTATGATAAATCTGTAGAATTGCCAGATTATGATTTTTTTTCACCAAATCCTTTAAAAGATGCTAAAAAATTAGCAGATATATATTTTTTTATAATTATACATTAATAATAACATTCTGGAATGTGATAAAAATATGTTATTTGAAGAATGCGAATTAGCTGTTTTACGTTCAGCCGTTGATAAAATAGAAAAATAAACAGGAAGAAAAAAAATTGAAAA
>Ga0115007_10002939_pt1 | contig 10417 bp, 10 predicted proteins | sample ArcOceMetagenome_2_FD_87166 | JGI IMG/M metagenome (GOLD analysis project Ga0115007, IMG submission 87166) | Marine eukaryotic phytoplankton communities from Arctic Ocean - Arctic Ocean ARC135M Metagenome | ecosystem: Environmental > Aquatic > Marine > Oceanic | place: Arctic Ocean | collected...
CGATCCATCACGTGACGCAAAATCAGCTGTTAGCGTAGCATTACTTGTACATTGTACAGTGAACAGTCTTCACAACAACATACTGTACCTCAAATCTTTCACATCGCTTTGATTTCTTACCCCTACAAATACTAAAGTAATATTGCCACCATGAAGTTTACCATTGCCTCCCTTATCATCGGTTCTGCTGCTGCTTGGTCTCCCATGACACCGAAGACTGGTACGTAAGCGTTGGCTTTCCCCCAGCAACGACACATCAATGAATAATATTATCGATCGTCTCACAACATACTCACAATAACACGACTGACTCGTATTATCTTCTCTTTTATCTTCTTTTTTATATTGGAATTTTCAAGATGTTACCACTGCTAACAGTCGTCGTGATGTCATTAGTAAGACTCTTGCGGTTGGATCTGCTCTAGTAGTTCCGGCATTAACTAATGCATATGATCTTCCTGATCTTCCTTATGCCTTCGACGCCTTAGAACCGTTTATTGATGCACCAACAATGAAGATTCATCACGATAAACATCATGCTACGTACGTTGCAAACATTAATAAGGTACGTACAGGAGTAAACAAAATTCGGACATTTCAAGTAGACATGCATAGCTTTTTTTTACTTTAAAATTTTGTATTATTCTGCTTGTGGTCGGTCACTTATAAACTCTCTTTATTTTATTTATATTTACTTTTTAATAGGCCATGGAAGGTAAGGATGAAGTTCCTATTTTAGATCTTATGGAAAATGCACTTGATGCTGGTCCAGTTCGTAATTCGGGTGGTGGACATTACAATCATGCATTTTTCTGGGAGGAGATGACCTCACCAGACAAGGCTAAGAAAACAAAGCCATCCCCACAATTGGAAAAACTTATTGACTCATCCTTTGGATCTATGGATGAAATGAAGTCCAAGTTTGAAGCCGCAGCTGCTCCTGGTGCCGTTTTCGGTTCTGGATGGGTTTGGGTTTGTGCCAATAAGTCCGGTACAAAGTTAGAAATTGTTGGAACTCCCAACCAAGATAATCCTCTCATGAAGGGTGTATCAGATGAAATCAAGTTCCCAATTCTTGGACTTGATGTTTGGGAGCACGCATACTATTTGAAGTACCAGAACCGTCGACCTGAGTATGTAAGCAATTGGTGGAACGTTGTGAACTGGGACAAAGTGTCTGAAAATTGCGAATATGTCGTTAAGAACCATAAAGGTGTTTCGGTCTAAGGCTACAACAAGACAAGTACCGCAGTACTTAGCTAGTAGAGTACATGTGTATACACAATGAACATGCAAGCAACATGAAAAGTAAAAAAATTCTTATCATTATATCGTCAATTTGAATTTTTAGATTATCTTTTTATAAGCTTATTGATACGAATTTTGCCGTAACACTTACGCGCTGAGGTGACAGAGTAATCTGTTTTGACCTTAGCTTGTTTAGAACCTACATAATTTCGACTTTAGTTCATTTTAACAAGTAAATATTAGAAGAATAGCAAGTGCTACATTCAAAAGTCTAGGTATACACCAGCATCTGCTGACATTAAACATTGTGTTGTTACATTGTAATAATTCCAGGACTATCAGCTAGTCTAGCCAATGTAGATCTTTGGCTAGCCCTCATCATGGTGCTTGACTTACACCATATGGTGCTATGGTGCTACTACTATACTACTACTACTACTACTACTACAGAGCCTTACATATCATATTGTTATGCTAGCTACTGTAGCCACATTTAATATCTTCTACCGGTACAATGGCTTTTTGTTTTGTTCGCTTTTTTATAATTCCAATGCGCTATATTGCGCGCCCTTAAATTACTACAGCCAGATCACTACTAACAGATCGGCAGCGTGCATTTTTTTACTGAAGCCGGTACACGCACCATGCATTCACATTAAAACCATTAACAAGACCTTTTGCTCATAGTTTTGAAGAGAGAGAGATAGTTCTTTCTTTAGTTGTTGTACTTGTAAGAGCTCTTTTATCTGACTGAAAGCTTTCGATGAACGAGAGAATACAGTGGGTCGCTTATTACAGAATATAGATTACGAACGAAAAGGAAATAATTTCTAGATAAAACAAACAAACAAACAAACAAACTCATTTAAATTAAACTATATAAAATTAAAATATATAAAATTAAAATAATATGTCGAGTGGAATTGCACGTGGTCGACTGGTAGAAGAGCGTAAGGCTTGGAGACGGGATCACCCATACGGATTTTATGCACGTCCAACAAGTAAAGGTGATGGGAGTTCAGACATCATGAAATGGGAGGCAGGAATTCCAGGAAAGGAGGGTACAGATTGGGAACACGGTGTCTACAAGGTGTCAATGGAATTCACTGAAGATTATCCATCAAAGCCACCTAAATGTAAGTTTTTATTTAAATTTTAAATTCCAACAGTGCAATTAACAATCGATGATTAAACAACGCTTGCCGCGATTTTTACCTACTGCAAGTTATTTATTTATTTTATTGTTACCCACAGCTCTCTCACCCTTTTACAATTTTGGCGTTTTGGTCTATTTTCTATTTTCGTTATTTATTACTGGTTTTCCCTTTTTTAAAACAGGTAAATTTGTTCCTCCTCTTTTTCATCCCAATGTCTATCCGTCTGGAACAATTTGTTTATCCATTTTGAACGAAGAAGAGGGATGGCGTCCAGCGATTACTCTTAAACAGGTACTTATTGGTATTCAGGATTTACTTGATGATCCAAACCCCAACAGTCCTGCTCAATCTGAAGCCTACCAGCTTTACATGAATAACAAGACCGAGTACAAAAGACGAGTAAAGAACGAGGCAAAAAAAAATGCGAGCGAATAGTAGAAAAAAAAAATGAGAATAATGATGCGGATGAATGAATTGAATTGAAATGTATGTTGATTTTATTCCTCTTTTTGGCGTGGTGTGGTGTGAATATTGAGTATGTTTCTATTAATAGTACATGGCTAAGCATCAAACGGACGGACGGACGAAAAAACTTTAAAAATTTAAGCTTCGTTGTTTTTTCTTGGGGGATTTGTTTTATTTGGTTTGTTGACAAAAACACATTTTATTTAAAAACAATATATATAACTATAAACTTTGAGATATTTCAAGTTTATGCTCTTTCAACATCTATCTTCCTTCCTTCATTTCCTTTGTCGGCGGATGGATGATTTGTAAAACTGTCTAAATCAAATGAATAGTGTGACCTTAAACCAATCCGCCAGAATTCTTTCTTGGTATCTTTTTTCTATAAGACATCAGCTTCTTCTCTTTCTAGTCTATAATTCAAAATAGAAAAAGACACCTGATCTACTGTATTATAAATTTTAAAAAAGCACTACATCATGGAGATTCGCAAGAATAATATTAACATTTCCATGCTAACAAATTTAAAATATTTATCTACCGGTTGAAGGTTGGATGAGGTGCGTTCAGAAATCTCTTTCTCTCGACCCTTTTCTCCCCGTCGAAAATAATTACAGCGAATTCCAAAACAAATTTCTAGTAGTTTTAGTAATAATATCTAAACCGTCTTGAGAATCTTGTAGATTATAAAACAAGTTAGCAGAATTCAAATTTTGACACCACATCAAACGCACGTATGATATATATTCTGTTATTATTTATAAGAAAGTTATTATCACTACTACAAGCTATAAGAATAGTATTTGATTTAACGTTCATTCATTATTCTCAAGCAAGACCCATCGCCTCTAGCATGGTTTTTCCTAATTGAGCAGGGGATCGAGAAATGTGTACTCCAGCAGATTCCAATGCTTCAAACTTTTCAGCAGCTCCACCTTTACCTCCCGCAACGATAGCTCCAGCATGGCCCATACGACGACCTGGTGGTGCAGTTGTTCCAGCGATGAAACCAACAACTGGCTTGTTTGGATCACCATACTCCTTAAGCCATTCAGCAGCTTCCTCTTCTGCGCTACCACCAATTTCACCAATCATAATGATTCCTTCTGTTTCGGGATCATTAGTAAAACGTTCCAAACAATCAATGAAGTTTGTACCATTGAATGGATCACCTCCAATTCCTACAACTGTCGATTGACCTAATCCTGCAATGGTCGTTTGATGGACTGCCTCATACGTGAGGGTACCACTTCTAGATACGACACCAATCTTTCCTTTTGTGTGAATATATCCAGGCATGATACCAATCTTACATTCACCCGGCTTGATAATCCCAGGACAGTTAGGTCCAATTAAACGAGTTGCGGACTGTTGTCGGAGGACGTATTTAACTCGAGCCATATCTTGTTGCGGGACACCCTCAGTGATAGCAACTACCAATGGGATTTCAGCTTCAATAGCATCAATGATAGCCGCAGCACAAAATGGAGGGGGAACATAAATGACACTAGCATCAGGTTTAAGTTCATCGACAGCTTCAGCGACCGTGTTGAAAACAGGTAGGCCAAGATGTTCTTGGCCACCCTTATTTGGTGTTACTCCTCCTACCATCTTGGTTCCATATTCGATAGCTTGAGTAGAGTGAAACGTTCCCTACAGTATATATTATAATGGTGCCCAAAAACGAAAACAAAAATAAGCGAGGAATGAGAAAAGCAAATTCCAAATTGGTAGGTAAAAAAAAAGGTATAAAACATCAGATTCTTGCTTGCATTGCATTGCAACATACCTGTTTTCCGGTAAATCCTTGACAGATAACTCTCGTATTCTTATCGACCCATACTTTCGCAGTGGATGACATGGATCGAGCACTGGGTCGGGAGACCGCAGTCGCTATTTTCGACGCGAATGCACTACTTTTATTCATGGTATATATATATATATATTTATTTAAATCTACGGTCTAGCTAGTGACAGTAGGCGATACTATTTATTAATTGCTTGGGTACAAGAGTAGAGCGTTATCTATTATTAAAGTTGTAATGTAGTCGAGTTGATGAATGCCATAGAGGATAGGCGAACGTGAAGAATCAGACACAACGAGAAAACAGCAGGCAAGATCTAGCTTCGCCATCTGAATCCCCCCAAAAAATCTCATGATTCTCTATGGGGAAACGAGAAATTGTTTATTGATTCGATTTTTATATTTTAAGTATTTTGATCGAATGAATCGAACGGATAAAAAGTGTGTACAACTTTCAACTTTGAACTTGAACGACACAAAACATACCTATTACGTATTACGACAGTAAGCTACGTTCTGTATTAATATTGTTGCTTCTATTCTTGTTCTAGCATCGGTCTAAACATCATGTCTCTCCCCTGTCGAGTTGCTCGAGGAGCCCTAGCTCGGTCGCGATGGACTGTGCCTTCTACCACGTCGGCGGCGGCGAAAATTGTTTCCCCTATTATCTCCTCCCGTTGTTCTCTCGGCTCAATTAAATGTATGTCCACTTCGACGAGTGGAGGATCACTATTGACAAAACTTGCCACGGATAACCCATACAAGGATGTTGTTAGATATGAACATAAAAATAGAAAATGGAATCTACAACACGTCGATTATTATTCTGAAGCCCTTGCTATTGGTTTGTTGGAAAATGGATTACAACCTGGTGATGTCGTATTAAGCTGGTTGTCACCACACTTTTCTGAGTCGGTAAGTTAGAGTGCGAGCGAGTTGTTATATTGTGTTCTAAATCTGACATCGTTAAATGCTAGGTAGAAAGAAAAAAATCAGATACAAAAACAAAAAATCTCATCACAGCGTATTTCATTTATTTATTTTCTTCTTCTTCTAGATGGCTCTCCAATTTGCATGTAGTAAGTCTGGTTTGATTTTGTATAATTTAGATCCTTCCCTTGCTACCACAGATCCGGAAGCTGCCAAACAAGCGTTGGCACAAGCATTAACATTGACGAAGGCAAATGTTTTGATTTCTCAAGAGGCTGGATCTGATGTAAATTATGTTCGCTTGTGCGAGACGGTGATTCCTGAAATCCGTTTCTTTGACTTTGCGGAAGGCAAACCCTTTGTCACTCCTCGATTCCCTCACTTGAGACTTCCCATCCATACTGGATTTGACCAAGATGACAAATGGGGTATGCTTCTTTTGAAACAATTTATTGTTCCAGCGGACAATTTAAAGGAACATTTGGATGGATTTACTGTTACCGGAAAGACCCCTTTTCTCGGGGAATTGGTCTTGGACGACAAGGGCATTCCTACTGGAACTGGAAAGATTAAAACGAATGATGATGTCACCAAAAGCGGTGTCCTTGAAACTTTTTCAAAGATCCTTAGCAAAGATTTCCATGTTGTAGAAGGCGAGGGAGTTGTGTGGTAAAAGGAACAATACATTCAAATACATATATCTTCAATTTCTAATTAGCATGCCGTTTTTAAAATCTGTACTACTACTGCTACTACCGTAAGGAACCGAATTCATATTATTACTTCATTTATTTTGCCGCTGTTCGATTTGTATGTGATGATAGCTAGTCATTTTATCTTATATTCAATTTTTCTATAAAACATCTATTCGTCATATTATATGTATCCAATATTATATCCATAACTAAGTATACCTACCGCTCATCGAAAATCATGTTATTTTGAAAAAGGAAGTTCTTCGGAAAAATTGCACACCGATGTCAAAAATGATTTAAAAAGTGAAGAATTGACTTTATCTTGGAATATTTGGTATTGTTTTTTTTAAATAAATAAAATAGAGGATTGTGTTTGTTGTGTAAATGATTACGTATATAGTTTGGCAAATAAATCACTCAAATAATAAATGAATTAAAATATAAATTATAATTTTAGGCTATTGGATATGCCAGTATTGCCAGGAGTTGGCACCCGGCAGTTACATATAAAGCAACTAAGATCATTGCTTGATGTATGAGAAATAAACTAGAAGAGGAAAATAATGTTGCTATAAAAGATAGATTTCTTCTTTCCGCTATTATTGCGAATCTTAAAAAATAAATGAAAACCAATCCATAATAATATAAATTAACAAAGGTGTCATTCATATATGAAGATAAAAGTAATAGATCATGCAATTTAACAAAAATACTAAACAACATTGTTATTCAAAAATAAATATATCTAATTAAAAACCATGTAGGCTGTGAGTTTATTGTTTGTATATTATACATATGTAGCATTGCATTCGACAAAATTGCTGCAAGGTTTTTTTTGCTTATTTTTTGTCTACCGCACCAAACTCTGCTTTCAAAATTTCTATCAACTCAGGAAGGAGAGATTCATCATCCAATGGAATGCCTGACTTGTATGGTTCCAACGACAAATGAGCATCCTCTCCGATCCTTCCACCAACAAAAATCTTACATCCTGGAACTGCCATCATTTTGCCAGTTTCTTCATTCATCTTACGAGCAGGTCCACCCATGATGCCTATGTCAGCGGCCTGAACCTGTCCACATGAATTTGGACACCCTGTCCAGTGAATTCGGATAGGACGATCGATAGTCACTAGTTTCTCTAATTTCTTTCCCATTTCCTCAGCATTACTTTTAGTTTCGATCATTGCAAGGCCGCAGAATTCTGCACCCGTACAGCTAACAACGTTACCTTCAATAAAACCAGGATTGACTCTGAAACGACTGTCGCCATTCAAAGTTGGTTCTTTCAATAATTCCGCAACATCAGCTTCCGCAACATTAGGAAGAATTGCATTTTGTTCTCCAGTCAAACGGATTTCACTATCCGAATACTTTTCTGCCAAGTCCGCCATTTGACGACACTCTGTGGCACTAAGCCGACCAGCAGGGATCATAATTCCAACACGAACTTTGCCTTCTTGCTTCTGAGGGTGTACACCAAGTAATTCACGTCGTTCAAACTTCTCAGTTGGACGTGGTTGTTCATCGAAAATCTCAACACCTCTATCATAGCTTTTAACCTCAGCAATTACTGCCTTCTTAAAGTCTTCAACTCCGTACTTTTCTACCAGCCACATAAGTCGAGCCTTCTGTCTGTCCTTACGCTCAGACTCGTCACGGAAGATACGAAGAATTGCTTCACAGAATGTAACGACAGATTCTCGGTCTGCTTTGATCCACATACCAGATTCGATAGATTCTGCTACACGTTTAATCGACATAAAGCCACCCAATACTACGTTGAATCCCATTTCACCAGTTTCGGCATGAACGCAAGGCCTATTATTAAAAAGATAAAGAAAGAAGAGGAAAAATTCCACGGCGGTTAGAGTAGGATTAAATGATTTTTCCAATTAAATGTCTTCCGTGGCGTGTATGATATGATGGTCAAACTTTTGTTGTCGAGAAGACGGAAAAAGAAATACTTACTGTAGTCCAATATCATTGATGTGCGTGTGAGCAAAGTCATCACGACTACCACTAATTGCGATATTGAATTTACGGGGAAGATTAGCCCACTGTGGATTACCACGAGTTTCTGTTACGGGGTCCATACTGATCAAATCATTGACGGCGTTACATAGCACTCGAGTATCAACCATTTCATGATCATCAATCCCAGCCAATGGACTACCGACCATATTCCGTACACTATCCAATGCAGATTGGAAGGATGTTTGATTTCTAGCATGTAAACCATCAATTATATCACCTGCATCTTCAAGCTTAACACCACGTAATTGGATATTGGCACGTGTTGTAATATCGACGACACCAAAATCTTCACCATATTTTTCTACACTATCTGCATAAAATCTCATTTGATCAGAATTAACAATCCCATTTGGTACCTTAAGACGCATCATAAATTGACCAGGTGTTCGCTTATTTCTGTGAAGCATACCGACATATTTCACACGCTATTTTTTATTTTTTATGAAGTGTGTACAATGTACAATAAATAGGTGTTAGATATGAAATGACGACGACAAAAACAGATAAATTACTGAGACGTCGAAATCAATATCGAAATACAACCCAACCAGTAAGCTTTTGTCATTTATTACTATTATTATCTCTCATCCAATCACACACCACACCATACACCACACCACAATACTTCACAATATAAAATTGTTGCTTGTACAAATAAAATAAAATAAAATAAAATAAACTTACAGTGTCGATATCAGCCTTTTCCATATCTTTCCATGTCATTTCACCTTCTCGAATTTTTCGAGCATATTCATAAATATCAACCCAAGCATTGATAGGATCGTTCTGTAATTTGACTTTTTCAGTTGGATTTCCTTTTTCACATCGTTCTACAGTTTCTTTAGGAAGAAATGATGTACCCGTTGGCTTCTTGACGGTGGTAATGTGAAGCTTGGTCGTCGTCAAATAATGGGTAGGAGGTTGGAGATTAGTCGGTACAAAAGCTGAAACCGAAGAACAAACTATCGCAGCAGTAGCAGCAACAACCGAGAATTTCATTGTGCAAAAATTGTTTATTGGTAGGGTAGCGATACCTGTAACTTAATATTTTATATTAATAATATTAATAATATTATAAAATGGTAAAGAGTAAAAGTATTTATGTGTGAGTATGATGTGTCCTGATTCTTTGTCAATATTAAGAATTGTGTTGACAAATTCCAAATTCGAAGAAAAACGAAATTTTGAAGTGAAGGAGGATGAACAATAATGTTTGTGACGAAGAGAATTATGAAGTTCCGGCCTCGAACAGCCACGTGTTTCGTTCATCTTCGACAAAATCCGGAACCATGAATTGTATGTATCTGTGCTGTTATTATTTTAATGTTAAGTAGATGTCGCGGCATCATCGTCGCGCGACTGAAGAAGCTGGACTACAACTAGTACTGTAGTAGCCAGCTGCTGCTAGTAGTAGCAAATTTGAAACACACCCATCTTGGTTATGTACTAGTATGTACAGTATGTGTGTGTTAATGTTGCAATTTATTTGTATCTTCATACCACCCTCTTGGCAAGTTTTTGTGTTCATTCAGCATCTGCTTATTGCTTGGATTTTTTTCCTAAATGTGATAGTTAGTAGGTAGGGTCATCTCTCTGAGCTATTTTTTATTTTTCACTTCTTCTACTGTATATGTAGTGTGATCCCATGAATTCGCAATGCAGAGCACAACTAATATAATTCTGAAATAGATATGACTGATGATGTGCTCTGCTCTATATTGGGTGTTGTGATGACATATATCTTTAGCTATTGTCAAAGTGTTATGATGTATGAAAATGACAGAGAAAAACAAAAACTCAACAAAAAATAAATATTGGGCAAAATATAATATATGAAAATTATTTATTTTTATTTTTCATTCCCTATTTCGTTCAATTAGTTGTTTAATTGTTTTTTTTCTTTTTTATGCCATGAGGAAACCAACAGCACCCTCGTTGATAGCATACATGAGTTTCTCCTTCAATTCAGTTTCTGACGCATAAGGAGGTAGATCAAGGGAATTGAAGCAAGTGTGGGCCGATGGAAGGGCCTTACCTCCCACTCCCCCTCCTGTCTTATGAATTGAAAACTTTTGGACACC
>Ga0115007_10002943_pt1 | contig 10411 bp, 9 predicted proteins | sample ArcOceMetagenome_2_FD_87166 | JGI IMG/M metagenome (GOLD analysis project Ga0115007, IMG submission 87166) | Marine eukaryotic phytoplankton communities from Arctic Ocean - Arctic Ocean ARC135M Metagenome | ecosystem: Environmental > Aquatic > Marine > Oceanic | place: Arctic Ocean | collected...
GTGATCGCTTACACACCCTGACACTTCGGCTATTGAAACAGTCAGTTGCAACACCCATAATAGTCATACATTAATCATTTGGCTGTGGGTGTTTGTGAAGGTATTTTTTGCTCTTCTTTTCGTCGTGGGAATCTCTGTACTGGCTATTGGGATTGCAAACCGCGACGACCAAGAACAAAACATTGATGACTGGGCCAAACAAACGGCTCAATTATTTAAAGATACAGCCAAGTTTTTGTCTTCATTACCATCGGATGTTCCTGCTGGCGTTGACGATATTGACGAAAAACTGCAAACCTTATTGCCCAGTGATGACATCGATCTTCGTTACGAGCCTGATTTAAATGAGACCATTAATCTAGCAGATGGCCAACCCATCAGCGTTTCTCCGGATGCATTACTGCCCAATCTATTTGATCCTAAACAAAAATCAGGAACCTCTGTTAAAGGGCAAATATTCACCGACGAAAAAGACAAAATAATTGGTGCCGAAGTTCAACTTGCCATTCCTACGGATATGTAACTATGAACGCCCTTTTTTGCGTCATCCTTGTTTTCTCGATTATCTGCTTAATGATTTCTTTTGGTGTCGGTCCTTTTGCAAATGAACCGTTTTACCAATGGCATCTTCGCTTTAAACGCTTACATGCATTGACTCAAAAATGCATACAGCTGACGGCCTTTTCCATGAGTGCCTTTTGTAGCTTGTGGATCATTGGGGTGTTTGCATGATTAATGTTGTATCAGGCCATCTAGGCTCTGGCAGCTGGTGCTTTAAAGACATTGAGGGTGTAACGATACTGGCTAACGTGCAACACTTTAACCGTCACGGTGAATTTCACATCGGCCCAGATCAAGTGATCAATTACGAAATTGAAGCGTCCGCCAGCGGCAAGCAACCTGCCAAGATAAAAATCAATTTCACCCATGATCGCTACTGCCGAGCACTGATGACCTCAGAAGACCTCATCAAGCTTGACAGCATGGTGGCATCACAACACAGTGCGCCCACCCTTAAACGAGACAACCAAATCTGGATCAGTGTGTTACTCGCTTTTGTCGTTGCATTCATTGGTTTTCAATTCATAGAATAAGCTGATAGGAAGCGCGTTTTGTGGATAAAAAGCCTTTCTTCAAGATACGCCCAAAAATGAACTACAATTTAGCCATCAAAGATAATTGCAGAATGCGTCTAACGCTGGATTCATTCTAGAACTATTTTAATTGGACCCATCCCATGAAAAACATTGTTATTGTCGGCGGCGGCGCAGGCGGCTTAGAACTCGCAACAAAATTAGGCGACACATTTGGTAAACGTGGCAGTGCACAAGTCCATCTGGTTGACGCGAACAACACACACTTGTGGAAACCACTTCTGCATGAAGTGGCCACAGGGTCACTAGACAGCGGCATCGATGAACTCAGCTATCGTGCACAAGCGTATAACCATTATTTTAAATTTCATATTGGCCGTATGAACAATCTTGATCGCGACCGTAAAGAAATCATTCTTGAGGCGATTCATGATGAAAACGGTTTAACCGTTTTGCCAGAGCGCCGCTTGCAATATGACACTCTGGTTTTAGCCATTGGCAGTCAGACCAATGATTTTGGTACTAAGGGCGCTAAGCAGTTTTGCTCGTTTTTAGACAGTCGCGAACAGGCTGATAAGTTTCATCAGAAACTATTAAACACCTACTTAAAAGCCAACAATACAGCAAGCCAAAAAGGCAATTACAAGCTGAATATTGCCATTGTGGGTGCAGGTGCCACAGGCGTTGAATTAGCAGCCGAACTTCATAATACGGCATCTGAACTCTCTGCATACGGGTTAGACACACTCGGAAAAGATCAACTGAAGGTAAGTATCATTGAAGCCGGTGATCGCATTCTGCCAGCCTTACCACCAAGAATTTCCACCGCGGCTCATCGTGAACTAGAAAAACTGGATATTCAGGTTAAAACCAATACCTTTATTAAAGAAGTCACCGATCAAGGCTTCATTACAAGTGACGGCAACCTAATTCAAGCTGAATTAAAAATATGGGCTGCCGGTGTAAAAGCACCAAACTGGATGAAGGATTTGTCTGGCCTTGAAACCAATAAGGTGAATCAAATTGTGGTGAATCCCTCCTTGCAAACCACACGGGACGAATCAATTTTTGCTATTGGTGATTGCTCATTCTTATTACAAAAAGATGGCTCGCCCGTTCCGCCTCGTGCTCAGGCGGCTCATCAGCAGGCTTACCATGTATATAAGAACCTAGTGCGCATTAGCGAAGCTCGTACACCGCTTGACTACGTTTATAAAGACAAAGGCTCACTGGTTAATTTGAGTCGTTACAGCACAGTTGGTAGTTTGATGGGCAACCTAAGCAGTGGCAGTATGATGGTAGAAGGTCGCATTGCTCGCATTGTTTATGTGTCTCTGTACCGCTTGCACCAAGTGGCTCTGCATGGTTATTTTAAAACTGCGTTAATGAGCTTATCTGGGCGCATTAATAAAATTATCCGTCCTCGTCTTAAGTTGCATTAACCGCAATCAAAAAGGCATAGCGAAAGCTATGCCTTTTTTATATGCCTGTTACTTATCTAGTGTTTATTTAACACTTTTAGTGAGAAAACACTTTATAAAAACTGGACTGGTCTTGTACATCAATGTCGACCCCCAATTGTCGTGAGATGTCATTTGCCGAGAACACCCCCCGTATTTTATTGCTCCCTTTATCCACCACTAAGCAATACTGCTGTCCATTGGTTTTCAAGTGCTCAATGACGGTTTCAATATCTGCATGCTCGACCTGAGTATAATCCAAGCCCTGTATATTCGATTTAGGCACCATCAAATCGGCAACGGTGATCGTGTCACGTTTTATGTTTTTAGATAGCTTAGCGGTAATGCTTTGGTCGGAGACTTCTTCAAGACTGACAACGCCCAGTACCTTGTCATCACTATCCACTACCAGATTCAGCTTTGCATGGGCTTTTAGCATTAATAGTCTTGCTAGGTCGGCACTGGTTGATGCATCAACAATCAGCGGCTCGGTTTGATCAAAGTCAGTGAAAAACATGGTTGCCGGTGATGTCATGGACATATCATCTTTTTCAGTCGGTCTTGATAAATAGGTAATATTACTAATTTCATTCAGTTCTAAATTTTTCATCATAAATCTCGCATATTCGCTCGACAGCTCAGCGCTATAAAACAGCCTGTTATGCTGTACTCATTATATTTCAATGTGTATTGGGATTTATGCTGAAACAGGTGGCGCCCGGGTTCGATAGCTATGGCGTATTTCACCCACAACAATCGAATGAACGCCATAAGATTGTGAAGGGTAACTATAGATAGATGACGCTTGGCGGTATTCATCGACCTGTGAATACATATCGTCAGTATCAGAATAATCCGCTTTGCTTGACAGCATCGCGCAGGTAAGCGAGAGGTCAGAAGGCTCAATTTCGACACCATCAGACGACGCGTAATTACCAGCCAACAAAAGGCCGGTGAACGAGCACAACACGGTGAATAATAAAAGTTTCATACCACTTCAGCTCAAAATACCTAATCACTATATTGAGCCGAATCGGAGTAAAATCAAGAATTAAGCCGTATCTTTACCTTTCATTACGCTTTGTTTATGACCAGAGCAGCCACTAGACGGGATCGTGCCAAAGATACGCTCAACCCCTTAAAATGTTGATTAAGCACCTGATGACTTAAGGCGATCAAACCCTGCATAGATTTGGTCCAGATTAAAGCCACGCCGCTGTAAAAAGCCCATGACTTTGTTTTTACTTTTCATGTCGCTCAAATCTAAGGCATTGGCTTTCTTTTCAATTAATCGGTCCACTTCTTCGGACCAGTTAATTTCATCTTCAATGTTTTCAAAGCCAAGCTCAATAAGGTCTGCACCTATGTGCTTTTGCCTTAATTCCATGCGAATACGCACCGGCCCATAACCTGATACGGCCTTACTGCGAATAAACATTTCCGTAAAGCGGGTATCGCTTTGCAACCCCATTTCCACAACCCAGTCTAAAGCTCGATACATGGCGGCTTCATCTTCGGTTAACGGTAGTAATTTCTGTTCAAGCTCCCCATAACTGTATTCACGTCTTGCCAGCAACTCGATGACTTTATGACGTAGACCTTTTTCATCTAACAGTTTTGTGGATTTCTTTTGTGCGCGCTGAAACATAGCAGTCCAGTTTTTATGGCCTAGTGTGCATAAACACAAAAGGCCAGCATAGCTGACCTTTTGGTTGAAAGATGACGTATGGTTTACGCTTCTTCTGGTTTCGCTTGCTCAGCCTTACTTTCTTTAGCCGCTTTAGCGTCTTTTACTTCTTTCGATTCTGGCTTACTTATATCCGCCACGACCAGTAATTGGTCACGAATCTGAGCTTCAATTTCTTCTTGAATGGCTGGATTTTCTTGTAAGAACACACATGCATTCGCCTTACCCTGGCCAATCTTATCGCCTTTATAAGCATACCAAGCGCCAGCCTTATCAACTAAACCCAGTTTTACACCTAGGTCGATGATTTCAGCACCGCGGTTAATACCTTGGTTATACATGATCTGGAATTCGGCTTGTTTGAATGGTGGCGCAACCTTGTTCTTCACCACTTTCACGCGGGTTTCGTTACCCGTCACTTCATCGCCATTTTTCACGGAACCGGTACGACGGATATCCAAACGCACAGATGAATAGAATTTAAGCGCGTTACCACCGGTTGTGGTTTCTGGATTACCGAACATCACACCAATCTTCATACGAATTTGGTTGATGAAGATCACCATGCAGTTAGCATTTTTCACATTAGCTGTTAGCTTACGTAAGGCTTGAGACATCAAACGGGCTTGTAAACCAACGTGGTGGTCACCCATGTCCCCTTCGATCTCTGCTTTAGGTGTCAGTGCGGCTACGGAATCGACAACGATGAGATCCACAGCACCAGAACGAACCAGGCTGTCGACAATCTCAAGTGCTTGCTCACCAGTATCTGGCTGCGACACAAGTAGGCTATCTAGGTCAATGCCCAGTTTCTCAGCGTATAAAGGATCAAGAGCGTGCTCGGCATCCACGATGGCAACGGTTTTGCCTTGTTTTTGCGCCTGCGCCATGGTGGAAAGACACATGGTGGTTTTACCTGAAGATTCAGGACCATAGATCTCAACAATACGGCCGTATGGTAAACCGCCTATACCCAACGCGATGTCTAAGGACAAGGAGCCAGTGGAAACCGCTGGAATGGCTTCACGGGGTTGGTCACCCATTTTCATGATGGCGCCTTTACCGAACTGACGTTCAATCTGGCTTAGGGCGGCGTCTAGGGCTTTTTGGCGATTCTGATCCATGTTTTTCTTCACCTTATTATCTTTATCCGATTTAGGTCTGCGAGGCAGATTTTTAAATTACTGTAAATATAACCAGTATTTAAACACATGAATTAATTTTCGCAAGAATTAATTTAGAACGTTTTGTCATAGTAAGATATGCGTGTTTTTTAGACTATAGTAAACCAATATTTGCTCAACAGGCACTTCCCACACGGGTCACGAGACTTTATAAGGTCCTGTATTCCAAACACATTATTTCATGCCAAGTCCCCATAAAGCACTACAGATATCTGTAGAAATCTATAATATTCACCCACTTTTCACCTAACTGTCATTAAACTTTAAAGGATCATCATGGGCGAGCGGAAAACCCTCATCAATTGGGGGATTGGATTCAGTGCGATAACCGGTTTCATTTTAAGCCTTATCGCCATTCGTTTTATTCATTACATGCCCGCCATCGATAGTGCGAAAGCGGTGTTTTTTCTTTCGACAGGCATATTTAGCCACTTCTCATCACTGTCACTTCTGTTCTTTGCTTTGATCATTTTACCTTTGGTATTACTTGTACCTAAGCTTGGTGGAGCGATTCGCCATATGGCCGTTCTGGTGGCCACGGTTGGCACCGTCTTGTTAATCGCAGATACATTTGTATATGCGCAATACCGTTTCCATATTACCGGTTTCGTGTTTGAGATGCTGATTCAAGGTGGGAATCAAATTATTGAACTGTCATGGGTAACCTGGCTCATCGTTATTGGTTTTTTACTAGGTATCTACGCACTTTATTTCAAAGTTGATGCTTGGATTTGGGCAAATAAAGAGCGAGCTATATTTAGCCTACACAAAAAATACTACTTTTTAGTTTTCTTTGTAGCGCTACTGGGGAGCAATATATTGCACCTGTACGCCGACGCTCAATATGACCAACGCATTACCTCTTTAGTACGTCATGTACCGATGTTTTCGCCCGCCACAGGTAAAGAAGCCTTACTAAGCAATGGTTTAATTGACGCACAAAGCATTCGTGAAAATCGTCATGAATTTAAACTATCAAATTCGACCAATGTTAAGTATCCCAAGGTTCCTATGGAGACGACGCCTTCAGAGTTAAATGTGCTGCTTGTGTTACTCGACTCAACCCGCTTTGACGTGTTAAATAAAGATGTCATGCCAAATTATTGGGCATTGAGCCAAGGACAAAACAGCCGTACATTCAATCATCACTTAAGTGGCGGAAACTCGACTCGTACAGGTGTGTTTAATATGTTTTACGGCATTCCTGGAACATACTGGGATGCGTTTTCTTCCAGCCAAACATCCCCTGTCATCATCGATGCGTTTCAAAAACATAATTACGACATCAGTATTCATGCAGCGGCACCACTTACCCAGCCAGCCTTTGACCGAACCGTGTTTGCAAATTTAAATGATTTCCCATTAACCACGGAGGGCGACACACCTTGGCAGCGTGACGAAAAGATCACCAATGACTGGCTAGCGTTTATTCAAGCACGCGAAGACAAAAACAGTGAAAATCCGTTCTTCGGATTCCTGTTTTACGATGGTATTCACGGATTTTCAATGCCTGAAGATGCAGAAAAGCCGTTTCAACCAGCGTGGAAGCGTATTGACCATTTATCACTAAACAGTGACTTTGATGCCACGCCGTATTTCAATTTATATAAAAACGCAGCCTATCAAGTGGACAAACAATTAGGGCGCGTGTTACAGCAATTAGAAGAAAAAAACCTTTTAGATAGTACCGTGGTAATTGTCACCAGTGACCATGGGCAAGAATTTAACGATAATGGTTTAAATTATTGGGGACATGGCAGCAACTTCACCCCTGCTCAGATTCATGTACCACTTGTGATTCATTGGCCTGGTAAAACACAATCCATATACTCTCACCGCACCACACACAGTGATTTAAGTGTGACCATCATGGAAGACTTATTCCAAACCAGCACACCTAAAACCGCTTACAGTTTAGGTCACAATCTACTTGAGACGCAGCGCGAATCCTGGAGTGTAGTGGGCAGCTATGTGAATTACGCTGTAATCGAAGAAGATTATCAGGTGGTCACTTACCAAACTGGACATTATGAAGTACTCGATAACACTGGGCGTGCGCTACCAGAGAAAAAAGTGAATGCAAAAACCTCAGTGGAAGTCATGGAAGCCTTATCTTATTTCTATAAAGATTAATCGCTACTGGCTCTAAAAAACAAAAAAGCCACTGCTAACCATAGCAGTGGCTTTTTTGTTTTTACCAAGGTTAACGATTAAGCCAGATCAAAGCGATCTAGGTTCATCACCTTATCCCAAGCTTTTACAAAGTCGTTGATAAAACGAGTCTGTGCATCGCTACTGGCATACACTTCTGCAATAGCACGTAGCTGCGAGTTTGAGCCAAACACCAAGTCAGCTCGTGTACCCGTCCATTTGGCTTTACCCGTGTTGCGGTCCACACCTTCAAAGGTTTGCTCATCTTCAGACGTCGCCTTCCAAGCGGTTTCCATATCCAAAAGATTCACAAAGAAGTCATTGGTTAATGATTCAGGTTTATCCGTGAAGACACCATGCTGAGTTTGGTCAGCGTTGGTGTTCAGCACTCGTAAACCACCGGTTAACACCGTCATTTCTGGCGCGGTGAGCGTTAATAGCTGCGCACGGTCTACGAACAAGTGTTCCGAAGGCACCGTAAACTGAGTTTTAAGGTAATTACGGAAGCCATCCGCTTGAGGCTCAAGTACCGCAAATGATTCAACATCTACATGCTCATCCGTGGCATCAACACGCCCTGGTGTAAAAGGCACTTCGACGTCATGGCCGGCTTTTTTCGCCGCCATTTCAACACCTACACAACCGGCTAATACAATTAGGTCGGCCATGGAGACATCCCCAAAACCCTTTTGTATACCCTCAAGCACCGCCAATACACTGGCTAACTGCTTAGGCTGATTCACTTCCCAATCTTTCATAGGCGTAAGACGAATATGGGCACCATTAGCACCACCGCGCATATCCGAGCCACGGTAGGTTGAAGCCGAGGCCCAAGCGGTGGATACCATCTGCGAAACCGTTAAGCCCGAGTCTGCAATTTTAGCTTTTAACGCAGCAATATCGTTTGCATCCAACACCTTGTCACTGGCTTTGGGTAATGGGTCTTGCCATAGTAACTCTTCTTTAGGCACCAATGGGCCAAGGTAGCGCTCTATCGGACCCATGTCTCGGTGAGTTAACTTATACCAAGCACGGGCAAAGGCGTCGGCAAACTCTTCTGGGTTTTTATGGAAGTGTTCTGAGATTTTGCGGTACTCAGGATCTTCACGCATGGCCATGTCAGCGGTGGTCATCATGATGCCTACTTTCTTAGCGGCGTCTTCTGCGTCCGGCGCGTGGTCTTTGTCAGCAAGGCCTTTTGCTTGCCATTGATGGGCACCGGCTGGGCTTTTGGTCAATTCCCAGTCGTAACCAAACAACACATCAAAGTAGCCCATATCCCATTTAGTTGGGTTGGCTGTCCAAGCGCCTTCAATACCACTGGTGATGGTATCACTGCCTTTACCACTGCCGTGGCTGCTGATCCAACCAAAACCTTGCTCAGCCATACCTGCGGCCTCTGGTTCTGGACCCACTTTGGCCGCATCCCCTGCGCCGTGTGCCTTACCAAAGGTATGACCACCTGCGGTAAGTGCCACGGTTTCATAATCGTTCATGGCCATACGCGCAAAGGTTTCACGGATGTCTTTCGCTGACGCCAGTGGGTCTGGATTGCCATCTGGACCTTCAGGGTTCACATAAATCAGACCCATTTGCACAGCCGCTAATGGGTTTTCTAGATCACGCTGGCCGGAGTAACGGCTATTTTTTTTGTCGCTGGTGGCCAACCACTCTTCTTCTGCCCCCCAGTACACATCTTCTTCTGGCTCCCAGACATCAGCACGGCCACCGGCAAAACCAAAGGTTTTAAAACCCATGGACTCAAGGGCTACATTACCGGTTAAAATCATCAAGTCGGCCCAAGAAATCTTACTGCCGTATTTTTGCTTGATAGGCCAAAGCAGGCGACGGGCTTTATCCAGATTGCCGTTATCGGGCCAGCTGTTAAGAGGCGCAAAACGCTGCATGCCGGCACCCGCGCCGCCACGACCATCCGCTGTACGGTATGTACCAGCACTGTGCCACGCCATACGAATAAAGAATGGACCGTAATGGCCGTAATCAGCAGGCCACCAGTCTTGGGAGTCGGTCATAAGCGCGTGTAGGTCTTTGCGCAGGGCCTCTAAATCTAGGCTGTTAAACGCTTTCTTGTAATCAAAATCAGCATCCATCGGATCGGACTTTGCTGAATGCTGATGCAGAATTTTTAAGTTCAACTGATTAGGCCACCAATCGGTGTTACGTTGGCCATCACCTGCGGTGTGATTAAACGGACATTTACCTTGTTCTGCCATGTGAGCCTCACTTATATAAAGTATTTATTGTGTGTATATAGTTTTAGTCTTTAAGAGGTGAGTTGGCTAATTTATTCTGGCTAACAGGGCGATAGCGTCAAGGTATGAGGCCCATGTTTGCTGACCTGTAGCGCAGTAATCGATTATGAAACAAAAGTACAAAGTAGTGCTTTAAATTGATGAGGTTAAATTCATGAAACCTTAACCATCAAATTAGGCTGGCGAGAAACACCCAAAAGACAACCCAGCATTATACCGGCCACTTAATTAAGTCTATTACATTTAAGTTTTTACGCTTGTTTGGCCGCATAAAACAGCTCAGTATTCACACCATGCATGGCCTATTATTAACCTTGTTAATACGGCAAAAAAAACCATGCTTTTTCGCTTAAAAATCATCGAACCGTTAAAGCATTCACACTACAGTGTCTATCATGAGTTGATGCTTTTACTGGAACAATCCTTATCTAAATTCGCTCTTATACACCCTGCCGCTTATCTACTAACATGTGAGCACTAATCAATTAATTTTCATTAATTGTGAATGGTTTAAATGCTTTGGATATCCAAAAGATAAATCTAAACAAACCTTCATTTGTAA
>Ga0115007_10002944_pt1 | contig 10411 bp, 4 predicted proteins | sample ArcOceMetagenome_2_FD_87166 | JGI IMG/M metagenome (GOLD analysis project Ga0115007, IMG submission 87166) | Marine eukaryotic phytoplankton communities from Arctic Ocean - Arctic Ocean ARC135M Metagenome | ecosystem: Environmental > Aquatic > Marine > Oceanic | place: Arctic Ocean | collected...
ACCCTGCTAGGATTTGAATAATCCCCGCGTGGTTCGACGTGTGTGTCACGAGCGCGCTGTTCTTTTTCAGGGACCCGATTGTGAGTTTCCGAGGTTCGAAAACCGTAAACGCACCCGCGAACGGTTCGCTCACCTTGACGGATGTCAAATCCTCGACAAGCACGCTCACAACTTCGTCGCCCGTCTCGAGGGACGCGCCGGGCTGAAGCAGGTGCGTGATGCATCCCGTGCTCGTCGCGATCAGGGGCATCACGGTTTTCATAACCTCGATTTCGCAATACGGCGTGCCTTCCACCGCGCGTTCGCTGTCTCCCACCAGGTACCGCAGCAGCTTCCCCGTGCCGGGCGCGGTCATGCGCGTCGGGTCGCGGTCGTCGGGGAAGAAACAAGGCGCGCCGTCGATGTGCACCTTCAGGCCTATTTTCGAAGGCTCCGCGTGCACCACTCGCGCGCGTCCCCCGAGAAGCACTTTCAAGCCACCGTTCGCCAGCGTCAGCACCTCAGCTTCGCACGCGGCGACGTCGTTGACCCTGACGTAAAAAAGAGTGGGCGACCCTTGCGTCACCCGCAGCGCGTACTTGACGTCGTTGAAAATCAAGTGGAACGCGTGTTCTGAGAGGTTGGTCATCCACGCTTCGGGGGGTACGCCGCGGGTAAGCGCGTCCACGACCCGTTCCTCGAGCTCGTGATGCCTGGTGTGCGCGCGCATCACGGCGCCGCACATCACGACGGCGTGGTCGGTCAGCGCCAAGTCAACCGGTTTGTCTTTCGCCGCGATTAACCCGTCCAGCCACGCCGTGCTGTGTTGGTCGTTCCGGAACTGCTCCTTTTCAATCAAGCTGCGCAGGTACTTGATGTTGGTGTGGATCTCGCCTCTTACGCCGAGCTCACCGAGGGCCTGCGAAAGAAGCACCCCGGCTTCGTCTCTGGTGGGTTTGTGCGCGAAGACGTGCCCGAACTGCGAATCCGCAAACTGGTGAACCCCACCGCTGACGCCGACGCTGAAGTTCCCGGTCACCCCGGGAAGCGACCGGAAGTGTAGCTCGTGAATCGCACCGGAGGTTGGTTTGAAACCGGTATCCGGGTCCTCCGCGGTGATGCGGCCAGCCATGCAGTGCCCGAGGGGCGGGTTCTGGGGGCAGGTGTCGAAGTCAATCGGCGACACGCCGAGCGGGTCGGCTTGGCCGTAGAACTTGCGGATGTGCGGCATTTTGTGCAACGGGATGCCCATCGCGATTTGCAGTTGCACCGCGGGGAGGTTGACGCCGGTGATGGTTTCGGTGACCGGGTGTTCCACCTGTAACCGCGGGTTCACCTCAAGAAACGAACACGCACCGGTGGTCAGGTCGTACAAGTACTCAACGGTGCCCACCCCGGAGTACCCGACTTTCTTCGCCAGCCGTACCGCGCCTTGTTCCAAGCGCACGCAGGTTTCTCTCGGCGCCACGGTGACCGGGCCTTCCTCGATGATTTTCTGGTGCCGCCGCTGTACCGAGCAGTCCCGGCCGTACAGCGAAATCGCGTTCCCGTAGGAATCTGCCACGACTTGCACCTCAAGGTGCCGCGCGTTCGTGGAGAGCTGCTGGATGAAAATGGGCGCCCCCGGGACCTCGGCCTGGACTTGGGTATACCCCACTCGGAGCTCGGCCATCGTGTGTACCCTCCGGATCCCCTTACCCCCCCCCCCTTCCGAGGCTTTGATCATCAGCGGGAACCCCACTTTTTCGGCGCTCACCTCGGCTGTGATTGTAAAAGAAAGTGTCAGTATGGTGTACGCGAACGCGGAGGCGGGATTTGGCGAAACACGACGGTACGTACCTTCCTCCACCGTTCGCAGCGTCGCCGCCCGAAACGTCTGCTCTGGAATCGTTGTACCGTCAACCGTCAGACCAGAACCGCTCCAGGGAATCACATCCACGTCACACGACTGCGCCAGGATGTTGGCACAGATTTTATCCCCCACCGCGTCCATCGCGGCGGCTGAAGGGCCGAGAAACGCGATGTCGTGGTACGCAAGCGCGCTCGGCAGTTTCGGGTTCTCGCTGGCGTGTCCCCACCCCGGCCACACCGCATCCGCGCCGCACCTCCGCGCCACCTTCACGATCAAATCAACGTTCGCGTAGTTGTTTCGGTTGCTGCCCGACTCCACCACAATGAACTCATCCGCCAACCGGATGTACTCCGCGTTTGCGTTCAAATCATCCTCCGTCGCCATGCACACCACGTGCAGCACCTCCCGTGAGCGGAAGGTCTCGTACTCCCACAAACGAAAACTCCGGATGGCCTTCACCGCGCCGACTGATGGGTGGCGTACGGGCAGCGTGGTTGGGGGTGGGGTCAGTTAACGTGTCGCTGGCGGCACGGTAGATTCGGACGGTAGGGAGGTCGTCCCTTCGAGGGGTGTCGTTTGGATCGGTTTGGTTGTCAATGGAAAACGTGCGACTCGAGGCACGTGAGATGGGACGAAACGCGGTGACCGGGAACGCACGTCCGTTATTCGCGATGAGGATCTTGCGGATGATCCGCGTCCCTCCTCGGGACAGCACATAGTTCTCGTATTGTACATGGGCTCCAGCCACTACGGAGGGGAGGGAGGGGAGGGGGAGGGGGTCAGAACCAGGTGGGAGCCGAGCAGGTTGCTTTTGTTGACACCCGATCGTCGTGATTCATCGGGCACGCGATGCACGGGGAAGGGTGACGTACTGTTGCCAGAACTCGGCCCGCAATTCGCGCGCCGACCGACGAGAGGACCACGCACACGCGTTTGCGTCCTCGCGTCCGCGCCTCGCGTCGCAGCGCCGTGAACAATACCCTTGGAGCGTTCGATGCTCGTCGGGAAACGCTCAGGCCGCCTCTTCCCAGCCCAGCGACTGTACGCCTCCCAAATTTTTCTCGGCACCTCGCTCGCTTTCCCTTGCGAAAGGCAACACCGTACGACACAGGCATTTAGTGTTGACCGGGAAAATTCACGAGCACAACAAACCCCCTCGCTTCCCTTGTGCCGTAGCAGTGCCGATGTCGAAGCGCGCGCTCGCGACACGAACAAAACGAGGCGACGCATTCATTTATAACGCCACGCGCTTCTCCATCGTTCCCTGTTCCCATGCTCGGTCGTCTCCTCAGCGCCGCCGCGGGCGCGGGCGCGACTGTTGCGCTCGCGGATATGTACCCCGATGCCCTCCCCACGCTCGGTCTGACCAAACCCAAGGACATCAAGCTGACGTACTTCGATATCCCCGGCGCGGGGGAAAAGATCCGACTCGCGTTGTTGCTTGGAAAAATTCCATTCAAAGACGAGCGCGTCGGGTTCCAGGAGTGGGGCGAGCTCAAGCCCAAGACGCCTTACGGACAACTCCCGTTGATGGAACTGGACGGCGAGGTGTTCGGACAATCTGGCGCGATGTTACAGTACGCGGGTAAACTCGCGGGGTTGGGTAAGCACCAGGACGATGACGCGCGTTCGGATTAGATCTAATCTTTTTGGTTCTTCACAGAAAACCGGAAACGACGCGTACCACACGACAACCCAATCCGTCTGACCTTTCTTTCGGTATTTTTTTACCACCACCACCTCACAGTGCCGAAGGACCCGAAGCAGTGCATGTACGTGGACGTCGCTATCGGTTTGGACGAGGACTTACGGGGTAAGATTCGCCCGTCCGTGTACCTTTCCATGGATGCGAGCGTCCCCGCCAAAACCAAGGCGAAAAAAGTCGCGGAGATGCGGAAAGTCGTCGCCGAGAAGGATATCCCGTACTACATGAACTTCTTTGAGAAGATGCTGGAGGGTAGGCAATTTCTGACGGGGTCGAAGCCCACCGTGGCGGATGCGCAGTTCCTGGTCACCACGCGGTACCTCACCGGCGGCGTGCTGGACGGCGTTCCGAAGGATTGCTTGAAACAATTTCCCAACGTCGTGGCGTTCAAAGCGCGCATGGAGGAAATGCCGGAACTCAAGGAGTACTTCGCCAAGAAGTGAGCAAAGACAGGAACGAATATCCTGGTGGTACGGCGCACCCGAGAAGCACGCACGCGCGAGTCTCACCGAAAATAGCGTTGTAAAACAACCGATACGCGAATCGCTTCAAGAGTATCGTCGCAATCGTGAAAATCACAGCCTTTCCATCGCAAAGTCCACGTATGATGACAGATCGATCTGGCGCACAACGCGCCGCGCTTGGGCGCCTGGGCAAGAATGGGTGGTGCGGGCCCCATGGATGGGCGATGGCAGACCGGCCGCGAGATCGAGGCTGCGTTGCCGCCTCCGTCTGAAGTGGATGATCCCGAAAACGTGTTCGGGGAAGGCGTGGTCGTGGATTGCCTTTCGCGTGTCGGCGTCCTCGCGATGCCCGCCGACCTCCCAATAGGGCTGAACCTCACGTTCACAGGCTCGAGCCATTTCCGGCTCCGGGTGGACGGTTCAGAAGACACTTGGGAGTTTGCGCCACACGCGGCGACGCTTCTGCGGACGTATTTAGATGCGCACCCCGCCTTGGTCGCCGCGGTCGTGCGGTCCGCGCACAAAGCGGACCGGACAAAAAACGGGGCTGTTGGTGAGTCGCAGCCGCGATTCGCGTGTGGAAAGTTCATCCGAGGCGTATCGCCCATGGCCGCCGCAGAGGCGAGGCAGTGGAGGGAAAAGAACCTTCCAGCAAACCTGCTCGCGATGGACAAGGCACACGAACCTAACGGCAAATCGTCATTCGCGGCCGCGGCCACGGGCGGGCAGGGCGGTAACTCGCGGACGCGGCGTTTGGAGCGCCGGCGGGACCCGAGTTCGGGTTCGGGCGATGCCGTTTCGTCCGTAGCGGAGGCGCGTCCACCAACCAAGGAACCCAAAGCGAAGCTCGAACCGAAACCGAAACCGGCTTTGATCCTGGTACCAGCCTCCGCGCCTGCCGTGCCCGCGTGGGGTGTCCCGCGCGTACACACGAAGGGCGGTACAGAACCCAAAGGCGCTCAGAACATGGCGGACATCCTGGCGGAGGAATCGTCAAACGCACACAGACACGAAAACGAAAACGCCGCGCCGCGCGCCGTGCGCACGCGCGACGGCGTGGTGTCTCGAGATCCGGTTTCACTTTCACAAAATGCAAAAAGTTCTTCCGGCGGCGGGTCCTTCGCGGACCTGCTTCGCAGCGGCAGCTCCGGTGCGTCGCGAGATTCAAGTGGCGGGTGGGTCACGAAGTGGGCGGTGCGGGACGGTTTTCGGACGGGTACGGGTTTCGAGTCGTCGCCCGGTTCCGTCCAGACCCAAACCCCGTCGGCGCCCCAACTCCCCAAGATGACGCCTGAGAGTTTGTCAAAAGAGGCGCGTCGGTCCAAGATCGATCAGTTCGGCAAAATCAAGTGTTTGGTGTGCGGCAGGATGTACAAGAGCTACGGCCCGTTGGAGCAGCACCTCGCGGCGTCGCATTTCGGGCTGAACAGCGCTGAGGCCAAGGCGATTGAGGCGGCGCTTTTGGCGAGCGGCGCGGCGGTTCCGGGGGACGGGTCGGGGCGAACGAACGAAAAAAAACGCCCGAGCCTTCAGCTGGGGCAAATTCTGGAACAGCCGCGGGGGCGTTTGGCGGACGGCGCCGCGTCCCTCGCCGCGTCCCTTTCCGCGTACATCCGGGAGGCGAAGCCGACCAAGGCGGCGAAACGAATCGCGGCGGCGAACGCGGGGGGGCCCAAGGGCAAGGGGAAGATGGTGGTGAACCCGAACCGAGCCATGTCCAGTGGGATGGTGATGCGCCGGGGGAAGGAACGGGAAGGGCCGAAAAAGAAGAAAAGGCCGACGAAACTGAAGCGGATCATACTCACCGCGCGCGCGGTGCGGGCGGAGACGGAGGAAGACGCGAAGCACAAGGCGGACGAGGAAGTGGAGGTCACCGTGGAGGTTGGCAGGGTGTACGTCAACCTTTTGTTCGACAAGATTGGCCTTCACGAGGCAAGCGACGGGCGCGTTCTGGTGGATCTGATTTACCTCGAGGACGAGGACGAGGACGAGGATAGGGATGGGGATGGGGATGGGGATGGGGATGAGTGGGAGGTTTTGGAGAGTGAAGAAGCTCAAGAAGCGGAAGCGATTGATGCGCGAGAAATCGACGAAACCCAGGATGAAACCGAAGAAGCGAAGGAAGAAATTTCAGTCCCGGAAACGTCGCCGCCAAAGCCCGACCCTCCGTTGACCGCAGTCACGCCAGTCACGCTCCCCACGAACCCGTGGGCGATGGCGGGCGGGTTCAAAGGAGCGCTGCTGCGCGCGGAAACGCTCGCTGCTGAGGAGGCGGCGGCGGCGGCGGCGGCGGCGTCTGGCGAAAGCGAAGCCGCCGCCAAGCCGAAAAAGAAGAAGAAACAAAAGAAACGCGACCCGACCGACGGTTCTGGCGAAAAAAGAAAGCCAGGCGTCGCGCGCACGTGCGAAGTGTGCGACGTGACCTGTTCCGGCGACGACGCGTGGCTCGACCACTTGAAAGGCAAGGCACACGCAAAAGCGGAACGGAGGGTGGAACGTGATACGGGTGAGGGAATCGGCGAAACCGGCGTCGGCGGCGCGAAGCCCCACAACCAAAACGCCCCAACGTTTATAGGCACGGACGTTTCCATTCGCTACGCCGACCAGGTCATCACCCCCGAACTCAACGCGGTGACCACTGCGTGCGTTTCCGAGCTGAAGCGGTTCCAGGACCGGGCGTATTTCAAAGACCAGGTTAAGGCTCGGATGCGGCGGCGCTTGGTGTTCGGGTTGCGCGAAGTCGCCAAGGCGGTGCAGTTGAAGAAAGCAAGAGCCGTGGTGGTGGCGCCGAACATCGAAGAGACGAACGACGCGGAGGGCGGGCTGGACGACGTGGTGGCGAAAATAACCGCCGCCGCGCGGGAAAACGGCACCCCAATCGTGTTCGCGCTGACCAGAAACAAACTAGGCCGAATCGTGGGGAAGCGCATGCGCATAAGCGCGCTCGCGATTCTGGACCAGGACGGCGCGGTGGAGCAGTTCCGCGAAATGCTGGCGTGCGCCGCGGCGGGGCGAGACGCGTTTAGGGACGAAGCGGAAAAGAAAAAAGACGAAGCGGAAAAGAAAGCGGCGGACGCGGAGCGGGCGTCGGCAAAGGCGGAGGAGGCAGAATTCAGCGGGAAGGATGGCGAAAACCTTGGAGTGCAGGATACGCGGCGTCGAGAAGAGTCAAACCCCGGCGCCGAGCCCACGCTGAATCCAGCCGCGGCGACGTTCGTGCCGAGGAACGCGACGGCTTCGTAGGCGTTTTCAACATTTGAGAAATGGTCAGAAAAAAAAAAAAGTATCCTTCAAAGAAATCTCTTTTCGTTGTTATCAATAGACCGTAGTCTCGCGAGTCCGCAGTGGGGCAGACGCACGGCCCCCGCGTTCGTGTGTCGCCATGTCCGACTGGTTCGGGGGTTTGGCGGCGAGCTGCACACCATCGCAGGAGCCCGAGGAGGAGACGAGAGAGGAAAAACAGGCACGACGCGCGCGGCGACGCGCGGCGAGGGAGTCTGAGGAGTCGGCAAAAAGTAGAAATCGATGGGGCGACGACGCATCCGAGGTCTCGGACAACACCGAACGGAGCGCGCGGAGCGGGCGAACAGCCGTTGCGTCCGGGCGTACCACCGCGAACGAGGCGTTTCAAAAACCTCCCAAACACAACAGCGATGCGCGAAAGGTGTCGTACGAGATGGACGGTTTAGATGCGTTCGACTCGGGCGAAGAAGCGACGTTTGCACCACGGAAAAATGTTCCCGGGAAAAAAGGAACCCCGCCATCCAACCATTCCATGGTCGCGCGCGAGCTTCGTTTGGAAAACGAACGCCGGGCCGCTGCAAAGAAAGCAGCGCTGTTCAACCCTGAGGAAGCGCATCGTTTAGACGACCCGACAATCGTGGCCCGGGTCAAAGGCGCGGCGGATGGGAAAGGGTGGAAAGGCGACGATGGATCGTCGTCGTCGTCGCGAAGCGCGGGCGGCCTCGACGCGAACGACCCTGAATCAAAATGTTTCGGTATGGACGTCGTGATTCTTCCCCAGGCGTGGTACGTTATGTACTGGGACGGGTTCATGATGCTTTTGCTGTTTACTATTATTTTCCTGCTCCCGTACGAAGCCGCGTTTGTGGTGTCGTACACGAATCTGGCGTGGGACGCCATGAACGCGACGCAGCGGGCGTTTATGGTGATGAACCGGCTGATGGATGGCTTTTTCGTCATAGACCTGTTCGTGCAGTTCGTGCTGGGGTACGTGGATAACGAAACCCAGAAAGTGGTCACGTCTTTGCCGAAAATCCGGGAACGGTACCTGCGATCGTATTTCGTCATCGACGTCGTTTCGCTGTTCCCGTTTGACCAGGTCGTCGAGTCCTCCAGCACGCCGTTCCTAAGGGCGATTAAGTTCCTTAGGATGCTGAAGTTGCTGCGAGCGATGAAAGCCAACCGGATCATGGGGCGGTTATTGTCGCACGTCGACGTGAGCAACTGGTTCATCAAGGTGTGCAAGGACTTGTTGGCGCTGGCGATCGTGATGCACTGTTTGGTGTGCGCGTGGGCGTATCAGGCGAGCGAATCCGGCGTGGACGACGTGGACCGGTGGATTTACCTCAACGACGTTGACATGTCAAAACCGTCGTACGTGTACACTAGTGTGATTCAGTTACTGTTCACGAGTGACATACAGGTCGCGCTGATTGATGACCAGCAGCTGAAAATCGCCACGTCGGCGATTATTTACATCTTAATGGCGTTCACAATAGCGGAGCTCACCGATATGGTGGCGCAGATGAACGAAGGCGACGCCGCGTTTAACCGGATGCTTGATGAGTTGAACTACTTGATGCGGGAACGGAACTTCCCCATGGATCTGCGGTTCCGGTTACGTGACTTTCTTCGGTTCAAACACGACGGGGAGGGCGATTTAGTCACGTCTCCGGAACGCCAGGAGCTGATGAAAGCTTTGTCGCCGACCCTACAAACGGAAGTCGCGGATCAGCTTTCGAAAGTCGGGCTGAAACAAGCGCCGTTGCTCAAGAACTGTAAGTCGGAAATCTTAATGCGCATCACCATGGCCGCCACGTCAAGCCTTTTAGGCGCCACGGAAGTCGTGAGCCGCGAAGGCGAAATCGCGGACCACCTGTGTATTTTGGACCGCGGGTTTCTGATCGCGGCGGGGCGCGTGGTGCGCGCCGGGAACGTGTTCGGGCACGAGTGCTTGCTGAGCGGCGGTTTCGAGGAAACCACGAACGCGCACTCCACGCACACGCTAACGTTCAGCACGATCACCAAGATTCACGTACACCAACTGGACCAGATTGTGAGGAAAGCCGATCCCGCGTTTTGGTGGTTGATGCGGAAAAGAGCGCTCGCGTCCCTAGCGGCGCGCGGGCTGGTGATGTGCACGCAGCTGGCGAAGCGGTTCCGTACGGACGGTACGCGAGGCGCCCGGGCGCTCGCGTCGGAGATGGTGAGTCTTGGTGTGGGTCGTATCGTGGTGTATAAGATGTTGCTCGCGTTCAGGTACGTCAACGGCGAAAGCGCTACCATCGAACACGCGGCGAGGAAAATCCAGAGCTGGTACCGCGGCGTGCGCGTACGGTTCGCGTTTAAAAAAATGGTGTTCCGCGCCAGGGTCACGAGCGCGTACTTGCCCACGGATTTGATCAAGGCGTCAATCGCGGCGAACCAGAGCGATTTCGGGAAGCTCATCGCGAGGTTCGGCGGCGGCGGGGATAAGGATGACGTGCCGATGAAACTAGACGCGCTTTCAAGTTTGTGCGAATCAAACGCGCAGCAAATCGGGATGTTGCTCGTGGAACACCGGCGGATGTCCCGAACCGTCGATTCCGTGGCCCTGCTGGTGAGGAAAATCGCGTTAGGGTTGTGACGTGTATATATTTGTTGTTTTGAGAACAACAGGGCAGTTGTCGTGTTAGCGAAATCACAGTACAACAGGCTAGTTTTATTACAAATTTACAATCAATCAAGTGCGTAGCGTCTCGTTCGTGTCCCGCGGCAGTCAAGCTAGGGTAAATAAGAGGACGTTTACCTACCCTACCCAACCACCGCCGCCGCCACGACGCCAACCGCGCCGAGCGAAAGCCTCGCCCCCGTGTACACCGCGCACACGATGAGTCGTGCGATCCAGGGATTGGTGAACGTGGAGAGCGTGGCGTACGTCCACGACGCTCCCCGATACACCCCAACACCGTAATCCCAAACGCGGCGCACTTTACTCCGATCGTTTCCGCGAAGTTCGGAAAGCGCCACGCCCAACGCTTTTTGAAGCGCCTGCGGCGACGCCGACGAGGCGGCAGGGTGCGACGTGACGTACGCGGCGACGAACTCGGCAATCGCAGAGATGACATCCTCGGTCTCCACGAACACGTATTCAGCGCTATCGTCATTCGTATGGTCGTCTACCCTTAG
>Ga0115007_10002945_pt1 | contig 10410 bp, 12 predicted proteins | sample ArcOceMetagenome_2_FD_87166 | JGI IMG/M metagenome (GOLD analysis project Ga0115007, IMG submission 87166) | Marine eukaryotic phytoplankton communities from Arctic Ocean - Arctic Ocean ARC135M Metagenome | ecosystem: Environmental > Aquatic > Marine > Oceanic | place: Arctic Ocean | collected...
CATGTAACCGGATCTTTTGTTGGGGTTCGATGTCCTGGATTGTGTTGAAATTATTTCTTTAGTCTTGACTTTAACTAACTATCTGCAAAATCCTCTCCTGGATTGTGTCCTGCGAAGGTGATCAGCGAAGGTGATCAGGTGCGACAGGTGCGATCGGACCTGCTGTGGTACGGATACTTTTTTCGTATCAGTCCCGGCGAGATCGAGAATCCTGTGTGCCACTGCGCCACTAAACTGCGCCAAAAGATGGATGATGCACGGTACGAAAAATCCCTTCGTGGATTGATCAAAAGAATTGAAGTGGTCCGGGACGACGCCGCCAGGGTGGGTCGGGGTAAAAATGGTCAATTCAGTGGGTTTTGGGACGAAAAAGTATTGCACATAAAGAAAAACTACGCCAAAGTATTGGAAATACACGATGAGACCTCAGAAAATAAAAAAAAAGGTCAACGTGGGGTTGAAGATATTCTGTTGGATCAATTGAAACATAAATTGTTAACGGAATGCCAAGAGTTGCTAGTGTCCATGGCCAGCGAACAAAAAAAGAACAAGAAAAAAGTAAGTTGTTCCTTCACAAAACAAGTATACTTGTTGATCGATCGTTTTATCAATCCCTTCCTTCTAACCCAATTTTTTTTTTAAATGATGGACTGCTGTTTTAATCTCAATTGCACAGGCTAAAAATCTTACGCCTCAACAAATTCAAGCCCGTGACAAAGAACTTGCTAAACTCATTTTAGAAAAAAAAAGAATTCAAGAAATCACCAGTAAAAGAGATGACATTGAATCCGATCCATTTGTGGATCCGGGGTCCTTAACGTTGGGTGCCTTTATCAATAGTTCCAACGAGGGAGAACAAAACGGCAACAGTACAAGTGGTGCTGGTGGGTTTGGTGGAGGTGGCGGTGGGTTTGGTGGAGGTGGTGGTGAGTTTGGTGGAGGGGGTGGGGGTGGGTTTGGTGGCGGTGGCGAAACCAAGGGTGGGTTTGGTGGTGGCGGCGGTGGTGGGGAAGGAGGAGATGTTGAATTGACTGAAAAACAAAATCAAAGCATGATGCAGATTGAACAAAACAACCAAGACATTGATGAATTGGCGGATATTCTTTCAGATGGCATTAGTGGTTTAAAAGATTTAGCGACAGCAATGGGTGAAGAATTAGATCTACAAGCTGACATGTTAAACGACGTAAGCAAGAACATTGACGATGCGGAAGATGAAATCGGCAAAGTAAACCGTGATTTAAAAGGTGTATTGAATGACAAAAGTGAATGCTGTCAAAATCAAATGGTGAATCTAATTTTGTGTGTCATCGTGTTGGGAATAGCGGGATTGGTGTTTAATATTGTCACGAAAAACAATCAATGAGAGATCAAGAGAGATCTATCAAATATCAAATATCAAGAGAATAAAATATTAGTGAAACAACTCAGTGAAAGTGAAAGTGAACAAGTGTGAATTAGTGAACATGAAACAAGTGAAAGTGAAAGCGAGCCCTTGGTTGAACCTCCTCCGCGCTAAACTGTGGAGGGTATGACTTATCAAATAAAATGTACTGTTGTGATGAGTGCTAAAGCACAAGCTTTTTTATATGGTGTTTCTTGTAACCTCTTCTATTCACATATATATGATCATATTATAATACATCATCATTCTTCTCTTTTTTAGGGATGTTGTAACAATAGTCACCCGGGTGGTTTAGTAGTGTACATCTTTCTGTCTACTTATTCCTCAATTGGAACAGTACCCCATCGCATCAACCATGTTGCTAAAAAAACCATCAAGTTGGACAAGAAGATCAACATGCCATCCAATGTATCGGTTGGTTGAAACACTGCGTCGTCCTTTTCTCCATAAACACCTGCTAATATGTACACAGCACCGGCGACACAAGACATTTCTAGAAACAAACCAGCCATCACAATACCACGATTGATGCATAAAACACGATTGCCATTGTCGTAGGTGTCCATATTATCTCCTGAAACGGCACTCCAAGAAGGCAAATTAATCATCAAGAAGGAGATGAGTTGGCCAATAAGTGGAAGATAGAAAGAAAATGGAATAGGATCCGTGGATGACGAATGCAAAGAAGCAGCGTTCAAGAATATCCACCACCCAACACCGAAAAACACACCAGCAACCCCACCAAAGACAACACCTTTAGAACGATTTGTCCATTCGAAATTGTCGCAGACCATGTGTTGAAAACTTGTTTGTCGGTAATATATCAGGTGTCAGGGAAGATGGTGTGGTGTCGTCTTATCGTTGTGGAATTACACTCCGGCGGCGGGCGGGGGGCTCGAACCAGGATTGAGGACACGAACGAGATCGGTACTTTACAGCCTGCAGACGGCACACATACATGACATACAGGTACGTGTGGCACACAAGGACACAAAATCGTGAAATTCTCTTTTTAATCAAGCCTTCGCTCTCTTTCTACCTCCTACATTTAGATCTACAAACATCGTCCCTACAAATACAAACTGGCTGCAAAAATAATGTCTCTTTTCAATCGGGCGATGGCTTCCACAAATTTGCCTTCCAATGCCGTATCACCAATCACTTTTGAAGCCAGACACATTTGTCGCATGAATTCCTCCAATCTGCGCATGCAGCGAATGATTGTACCTTCAAAAATCTTGTCGTTGATTTTACATATCTCTGAAAATTGTTTGCCTTGGGACCATTCGTACACTATTTCCATCATGTCTGGACGAAATTGTTTTACAAATTCTTCTACCGCATCTTCTTCGGTGCCATCCAAATCACCCGCTTCGTACATGACTTCACCCACATTTCGAGCAATGTTTCGCAATTGATCAAAGGGTTGTTGCAATTCATCTCTCAATTTACCGTCAAATTCATCACCACCGTCGGTATACACCAAACATGACAAGATGGCAGCCAATTGAGGTACACTCAAATCACTAAAGACATTGTTAAAAATCAATTCCACGACCAATAATTCTACAATGCAAGAAAACGTTGGCAAACATTAGCAAACATTGGCAAACATTGGCCAAGGACAAGGGAATAAAAACAACAAGAAGAAGAAGGCAAAAAGTGGTGAGCACACTGTACAAGATGCATTGTTGCACGGGGGTCTCTTTCAATTGTGGTTGACTCTTACCTTGCGCACCCGCATTGACTTCACACGCAACTCTGCCTTTCAATTGTACAACATTGTTTTTATCAGTAAATCCTAATCTTCGCAAGACCCGTTTCATTCGTTTGATGCGGTCTCGCATTTCTCGCATGCCTTCAGTAGCTCTGATCTCCTTTTTGACTTTTGTCATTTGATCCGCGACCTGCATTTTGTCCGTATAATTTTTAATCCATACGGGTAACATGGGATTGTTATGAATTGGATTGGTTAATAATTGTTCTTCCATTTGTTTTTTCTTTTTCAAAGACGCTAAAAATTCTTCGTTTTGTATATTCATATCTTTCACAGGGTCCAATAAAGGTAAATTAATTTTAGTGGGTGCATAAGCATTGTCAAATGGGTTTTCGGTGGTTTTTGCCGCCTCCGTCGTGGCAGCAGTGGCCGTGGTATCTTTAAAGCGTCGTTGCACTTCTCTCAATGTTTCTTTGGTGGAATTGCGAGCACTTTTTGGTTTTAAATCATCGGGCACATAAATGCGCAACGCACTAAATTCCGCAATCTGGTTCAAAGAAACGGGCAACACCAACATTTCACATTTTTTGTCCGTCAAAGAAGAAGGCATAAAACTATTCAATACGGAATCAGCGTCATTGGCGGTGGAGGAAGAGGAGGAGGAAGAAGACGAGGAAGAGGAAGATGACGAGGAAGAGGATCTTTTGCCACCAATTCGAGGTCGGCATGGCAACAAGACGTCTACTTTGTACGCGGATGCTGGTACATTGTCCAATTCTTCTTGTTTTTTTTTGAATCTATGGTGGCGGTCCATTTGTTTGCGAAAATTAACAATAATACCCCATCCCCAATCTTCCCCATTTGTATCAATCACGTGTACCAAACGACCCGATTGTAAAAAGGACAAAGAATACACCGGTTTACGGACCCAGTCACGCAACATGTGTGTTGCTGACAACACTGCTTTCTTCAAGCGCCAATACACTTCAATGTTTTGGTGTGTCGTGGAATTGTCTTCGCATCCAATGTGCATCGATTGGTACTGTTTTTCATAGGTGTCTAATTTTAATTCTAAACTGGGTCGAATGACTTCGGCTTGGTGTTGTTTTAAACTGTTGCGTACTAAAAATTCAATGTCCACATCTTCCAATCGTAACATATTGATTAACATATTGTAACCTAAATGAAAACTGGAGACCAACGCATCCGCTTGTCCTTTTAACATTTCTTTGGCATTGACTTCGTCCATCTTCTCGTCAACCATTTGTATAACAATGCCTGTGCAAGTAAGAAGGAAAAAGGAAATGAAGATATGAGGAAATGAGGAAATGAGGAAATGAGGAAATGAGGAAATGAGGAAATGAAAAAATTAGGAACACAACACAAGACGCAAACAAGACACTTCTCAAACCTCCTCAATGATGTCTACTTACCACGATCATCGATACCACGTCTTCCGGCACGTCCACTCATTTGAATGTATTCACCAGCACTCACCCAACGAAATTCTTTCCCATCAAATTTACGGGCAGCGGTAAAGACCACCGTTTTGGACGGCATATTAATGCCCATGGCAAAGGTTTCAGTTGTAAATAAACATTTCAACAACCTTTGAACAACAACAGAACAAACAAATGAGTTTAGCCGCCCCATTGCCCAAACACTTGCAACCAACACAATCAAACTTCGCTTACCTTTCACCAAACAACAATTCCACCACTTCTTTCACCAATGGGATTAAACCACCATGATGAATCCCTATGCCACGTTTTAACAACGGCAAGATGGCTTCAATTTGTGGTAATTTACGATCTTCCTCCGCTAAATTATCCACCGCGGCATGAAAGACCTGTTCGATGGCTTTTTTTTCTTCGGCGGTATTGAAATCAAAATTTTTGCGGACCATGGACGCCGCGTACGCTTCGCACTGCCGTTTTGAAAATGAAAAACAAATCACCGGTGAATAATTGCGAGTCATAATCATTTCAACAATGCGAATCAAATCATTGGCTTGACCACCACCTCTTTTTTTACCACCCTTTGTGGATTTACCACCCTTTTTGGAACCTCCATGCAGCCCCAGTGCTTGTTCGGCCGCCGACACTTCTGGTGCCAAGACATTCATGGCTTTGGCAAAATTTGTATCTTTAAAATTACCCTTTTCATCCACGATTAAAAACACACCTTCACCACCGGAGGGAAACATGTAATGTTGCAACGGTGTTGGACGATACCCAGTATACACAACATGGCAGGGTTGGGAATGAACACGTGCGACCCATGTTGCAAATTCACTGGCGTTGGGTATGGTTGCTGACAAAAACACAAATCGCACCCGATGGGGCAACAATACAATGGACTCTTCCCACACCACACCTCTTTCAGCATCGCGCATGTAATGCACTTCATCAAAAATAACAAAGGCCACTTCACGAACGACTTCACTGCCACGATAGATCATTGATCTTAAAATTTCCGTCGTCATGACTAAACAACCGGCATTGGGGTTGATGGTGGTATCACCCGTCATTAAACCCACGTCTTTGAATTCTTCGGCCAACTCGCGGTATTTTTGATTCGACAAAGCTTTGATTGGAGAAGTATAGATCACTCGTTGACCATCGCGCAAAGCCATGGCGCAAGCGTATTCGGCCACGACAGTTTTACCGGCAGACGTGTGCGCCGAGACCAAGACGGAATGGTTGTCTTCCAATGCCTGCACCGCTTCCGCTTGAAACGGGTCCAATACGAAGGGGTACACTTTGGCTGGCTTGGGTGGTGTTGCTGGACGGCCAGCTTTTCTTTGTGTTTCAAACTCTTCTCTGGTCATGCCTGGCGCCAGTGCCACTTCATGGCGGCAAGCTTTGCCGTCGGCACGTTCCTCGGTACCATCGTCCAGTACAACAACGATGGGAAGCGGGAGCCGGGTGGTGGTGGTGGTGGTGGAGGAAGTAGTGGCGGTGGTGGCGGTGGGTGGGTTGAGGTCGGAGGTGTCGACAGACATTTCGATGTCTGCCGGTGCTTCGTTCTGTTCGTTGGTCTTTGCTCGTTTCGTAGGTCGAGAGGAGGCATCGTTGGATGGCACTGGTGGTTGATGAATGATCTCCGGTTCTGCCACGGAATCAAAACCACCAAAGGCGTCAAAACTGTCGTCGTCCATTGGTCGTTTTGACTTGTTTCCCTCCTGTGATATTCAATGGTGGCGATAGTTTGAGGAGGCGCGGTCGTCGGAGAGGCTTCACCCCATAAGAGCTGTCACGTGTGACAACAACAAGAACGAACAGAACTCAATACGTCCGGCACCTTGCAATGAAGCTGCTTCTTTTGCTGGCGGTTGCTGCGGCGATTCGTGTTCGTTTGTACGGGGTCGAACGGTACGGCATTTACATTGATGAATATCAACCGTACCATCATTATCGTGCCGCCAAAGTGTTCTCAGAAATGGGCTCTCTCACCAATTACTTCGACACGCAAGCGTGGCACCCGATGGGGGTCCCCAAAGGTGGCAGTGCTGGGATGTACCCGGGTTTAATCGACACTGCCGTCATCTCTCGTGCACTCCTCAATGCCGTGTGGCAACCACTTGTGGGTGCACCCGTCTCCATGTACAACGTATGTGTGTTTCTTCCCATCTTTGCCGCCGCGGCATCCACTGCATTGGCCTATCTTCTAACAGTGGAACTCTCCACCACAACACGTACACGCACACGTGCCGAAGCCTACCAAAGAGTGGCACACGCGAGGGGTATTTGTGCGGCAGGATTTGTAGCCATTGTGCCCGGCTACGTCTACCGTTCTGTGGCGGGTTTGTACGACAACGAATCCATTGGCATTGCTGCCATGTTGCTTGCCTGTTATGCTTGGTGTTGTGCGTGTCGAAAAGGGACGGTGTGGAGCGCTGTTCTGTTTGGGGTGTCGTTTGGGTATTTGGCCAGTGTGTGGAGTACGGGGTGTCTGTTTGTCGGTTGTGCTGTACCACTGCATATTGTAGTGTTGTGGATGACGGGGGATCATCAAGAGACCTCAAAAAACATTTGTGGTTCCAATTATGTCGGCAGCCTGTTGTTCAATGGCATGTACGAGGGTCTGAACCGTTCGGTGTACACAGCGTTTACGTATGGGGTACCGAGTGCAATCGTTGCCGGTGCAATCCTGTCTCCTTTTGTTCAAATGGGTTGGTCTTCGCCTTGGTTGGAACTGTGCATGTGGTGGTCGTGTTATACTTATGTCCGAGTGCAATGGGGTTATGTACTCAAGACCTACGGTGCAAAGAAATCCAATTTAATGTGGATTTTCTTGTTCTTTTTTGTGATATTGGTGCCTGTTGCCGTGGTTGTCGGTTACTCTCGTCTTTTGCCATTGGTGGGACGCCTGTCTACCATCGGTTTTGCACCCAATACCGTCGTCTCTCGTTCAGTGTCTTCCACAAAACCCACGACGTGGGCTCAATATTTTATTGATTTGCATTTACTCTCTGTTCTGTTTCCAGCGGGGTTGTCGTACACTCTTCTCACCAAAGGGAAAGAGAACAGCCGTCGTCGTGCTTTGCGCAATGGTACCAATCCCAACGGTTCCTTGTTTGTCGTCGTGTGCAGTATGTTGGCCATGGTGGTGACCAGTATTCAAGCGAGTGCCATGCCATTGCTTGCGGTATGGAGCAGTATCATGAGTGCAATGGCGGTAGGAGAATTCATTGTGATGCATGTGCATATGATTTGGGATTCAACCCATGTGATACAAGAAGAAAAGGATGGGGGTTGGGGTGAACGCACAGGGCACGAGGACGAAGACGAAGACGAAAATGAAAATGAAAATGAAGCACGTGAAGGGGAGAGTGCTGCGACGCCGACGCCGGCTGCTACCACCAATCGTAAAAAAAACAAATCGAAAAAGAAATTGGACGCTGCCGCTGCCGCCGCGGTGGAAAACGTTGAAATACACAGTGGTCAAATTTATTTGTCCATGTTTTTATTGTTGGGCGTGTTTTTTGCTGCGTTGTTTTATTGGTGGCACTGCAGTTGGATTGCCTCAAACATGTATTCCACGCCGTCCATTCTTGTACCCGCACGAAACACCGAAGGAAAAGATACCGCGTTTGATGATTTTAGAGAAGCCTACCAATGGATTGATCAACACACTCCGGCCGATTCCAAAGTATTGGCATGGTGGGATTATGGTTATCATTTGACGACAATGGCAAATCGTACGACTCTTGTGGACAACATGGCCCCGTTGTTGGACGAGAACACCGTCGATGGTAGGGTGTTTGTTTTTTCTTTTTTTCTTTTGTTGAAACCTTTGATTCATTCATTTATTCGTGTTTTGTATTGACCCCCCAAAAAAAAATTTCTTTTTTGTTTGCAGGTCAACGTCGTTTGAAACAATTGAGTGACGTCAGTAAAATGTTCATCAGTAATGAAGGAGTGAGTTGGAAATTGATGCAATCGTACAATGTGGATTATGTCATGGTGGTGTTTGGTGGTATGACAAGTTATGTCAGTGATGACATGAATAATTTTTTATGGATGGTCAAAATCGCAAAAGAATATGATTCCAAAATTAGTTTGAACAAATATTTGTCCCATTCCAAACATGGCAAGAAAGGTTCTTTCAGTATCAGTAAAAAGAAAGCCCCCAAGAAATTGATTGAATCAACGCTGTACAAAATGTGTTATTACGGGTGGGGCAATGTGAAAACCGATGTGGATCAAAGTGCTGGTTATGACCGTGTCAGGAAAGAAGTACTGGGTACACATGTCAATGAAATGAAACATTTTGAAGAAAGTTTCACATCGAAACATTGGATGGTTAGAGTTTTTAAAGTGAAACCAAAGTCTTTGATCTAGTGGCACGACTGGATGACGGGTGACGGTGGGTACCTGTGGGTCGAGTAAGTGTAAAAAAGGGGTAATGGTAATGGGCAGTGTGTGTGTGGTACACCTTCGTCCGAAGGTACCAAGGTACACAATCGGACGTACTATGTGTGTACAAGAGTAGTCAGTGAGAGTGAGCGAGTATGTACATGTGTAGTACATGTATGTACGATTCGTACATATTACATACTACATACATACATATACTAATATTACATACCGGTACCCTAAAGTTGCGGCAACATTGCCAATTGTATAAATATGTGATATGTGATTGTATGATCTACAACGGTTTATTTGAAAGTACTTTCTGTCTCACATTGGACAGCCAGGGCGCTATGTACGCCGTTGCCGATATGGACAATGGGTACATTGTTGTGGATAACACGACAGCGGCCGCCCACTGACCCAACACACTCCCCACATTTTCATACCCCCAACTTACCAAATAGGGTTGAACGTCAATGCCGAACAGCAACGCTTCGTAAATGGACAAGATAACAGTGACACCAACCACTCGGCTGCTTATCATGTATGCAGCACCGTATTTATTGATTGCATCCTTGGCATACGTTAACCCACGGCCCATTTTTGAATCTTGGGATGCTGCTTCGGCCAAACTGTTTCGAGCACTTTGTGGCATGGCATTGCTTAATTTTGTCAATTCAATTGCTGTCAAGGATGGAAACAATTTGGACAGGCCACTCGCGGCGGCCACTTCAACAGGAAATCGTATTCGCCGTAGTGGACGGGACAGAGCAAACGCCAAGGCAAACTCCGCCGAGAATTGATACCCCGACCATTGAATGGCTTGGTAGGACCCAAAGATCAGTAAGATGTCCAATCCTATCATGGACGCGACACATTCTGCGGGGTGGTGATGGATGGACTGGTTGAGTTTGGTGATCCAGAAGTTGTGTTGTAGTGGCGGTCGAGGTGGTTCTTCGGATTGTTTGGGTGAGAGTGGTTGATTGTTTGTGGCGAAGGAAAAGGACGGGACTAAATAATTGCACAGGTGGGGGAGTGGCAGGGTTGGACGAAAGAACACGATGTTGGAGTGTTTGTTGAGATGTGGCAGAAGATATTTTCTTTGTTGAGAGAGAGTACGAACAAACATCGTGTGTCCGGAATACGATCGATGCGGCGGACGATGTTCAAGTTTAGCTGGTGTTTCTGGCAAGTGGTGGTGAGGCTGTAAGGAGCTGTGCCTTACAGTGTAGGAAAGAGTCAAAGAGTCGCAATTTTCTCCGAAGGAAAGAGGGAGGTTTGCTTTTTGGATTCGAAAGGATTCGAAAAGAGAGCAGAGCACAGCAGTCTCAAGTCTATACATAGGAGTAATTCATCCAAAATACAAAAAATGTCTCTCATGAAATGTTTATATGTTCATATATATATAACATTACTTTGTGACACAC
>Ga0115007_10002950_pt1 | contig 10405 bp, 8 predicted proteins | sample ArcOceMetagenome_2_FD_87166 | JGI IMG/M metagenome (GOLD analysis project Ga0115007, IMG submission 87166) | Marine eukaryotic phytoplankton communities from Arctic Ocean - Arctic Ocean ARC135M Metagenome | ecosystem: Environmental > Aquatic > Marine > Oceanic | place: Arctic Ocean | collected...
CGTTGGGAGGGGGCAAGTGCTCAAGTGTCCACCCTAGAATACCGTGATGGTTTAGCACAACGTGAAAATGCATCATTCCGTAGCTATGACAGCTACGAAGATAGTTTTAGAGATTATGTCAATTTCCTAAAAGGAAGTTCTCGTTACCAGATGGCGATAGAAAGCGCGGGTAATCCCTATGACTATGTCCAGAAATTACAGGAAGCAGGGTATGCAACTGATCCTGAATACGCTGAAAAGATTAAAAATATTTTTGAGGGTGATCTGCTTGCGAGTCGAAGCGGTTTTCCTAAAGAGAGTTAGCTAATAGCCGATAAGCTATTACTCAGCTCTCCTTAACCGTTACTTCGTTACGGTAGCATTGCACTTCAAAAGGAGTCACAAATGTCTAGTTTTGGTTTACTTACATTAGGAACGCAGAGCTTGCAGGCTAACCAGACTGCGCTCGCCGTTACCGGCCAGAATATCAGTAATGTAAATACTGAGGGTTACACACGCCAGCGTCCTGTGTTTGAATCACGCGAAGGCCAAGGTGGCGTCACTATCGATAATATCGATCGCGTGGCGGATGACTTCTTAAATCGTCAGATTTGGGCGGATAGTTCGACCTATAGCAGCTACGATGTTTTTGAAGACTTTGCTAACGAACTTGATAACCTTATGGCCTCAGATGTGACCAGCATCTCTACGGCGATGGATAACTATTTTGGGGCCATGCAAACCGCGGTTGATGACCCTGTTAGTTTACCTAACCGTGAACTGTTTATTGCGCAGGCAGAGTCTTTGACCCAGCGCTTTAATGATTTAGATGCCAACATCCGCCGTCAAAATGAAACGATCAATGGGCAGTTGGAAAGCAGTGTTGCTGCCATCAACTCAATTGCTCAGAATATCGCGCAGCTGAATGATGATATACGTATTGCTAACGCTGCGGGTAATGGCATATCGAGTGAACTTCTCGATCAGCGCGATCTAAAATTGGAGGAGCTGTCCGAGTATATAGGCTTCACCACTATTGAAGATGGTAATACCAAAGAAGTCAGTGTCTTTATCGGTAATGGTGCCCCTTTAGTTGTTGGGCAGTCTGCTAATACCTTAACGACGATGACCAGCCCAGCGGATAGTACGCAGCTTAATCTTGGGATTCAAATAGGGAGTACTGTCGGTGATATCACCGGCCAAGTGTCGGGCGGTAAAGTTGGCGGTATGCTTGATTATCGTGACACAACCTTAAATGAAACCTTAGATGAGTTAGGCCGTATCGCACTTGTTTTTGCTGATACTATGAATGAGCAGCACCAGAAAGGGATGGACCTTAATGGTGATGCTGGTGGGTTGATGTTTACCGACATTAATAATTCTACCGCTGCGCGAAATCGCGTATTAGCAGAAAGCGATAATTTATCATCTGCGTCCGGCATGGTTATCATCAATGATGTCACTAAGGTTGAAGCGACAGAATATGAGCTGATTTTTAACAGTGATGATAGCTTTACGCTTATTCGAGGTAATGACCAAGTTCGCTGGGATGAAAATGAATTTAATTCGACCGGTATACCTCCGGCCAATGCATCGGAAGTGGATGAAGATGGTGAGTATTACTTAGATGCGGCTACCGGTGATCTGACTTTAAGAATCGATGGGTTTACCTTACAGCTTGATGGCGCGACCTCTTTCTCTCAAGGCGATAAATTCTTAATTCAGCCAACGCGCAATGCAGCGTCAGAGATTGATACTGTTATTAATGATGCGAGCCAGTTAGCACTAGGATCACCTTTATCTACATCTGCAGATGCAGCGAATACGGGTACCGGCGTTGTTAACGTTGCGATTACTGATAAAGATTATGCTGATCAATCAGCAGTGGTTAGCCAGTTAACTCCGCCATTAAACCTGAGTTTTCTCTCACCGTTAGACGCAAGTGGTGCGGTAGCTAACACAGGTACGGCATCCAATGTACAAATTGCAGATTACGATACCCTGTCTGGTATTACGTACCCGGTCACTATTACTGCGGTGGGCGGGGCGTTTAATATTACCGACTCTGGCTCACCGGCCACAACCCTTACCGGTGTCGGTGCGATTGGTGATGCGGAGTTAGATCTTACAGCAACGTTCGGCTTTACCGTGGATATTGCCGCGGTGGCGAATGGCGATGTATTTACCATTGATCATGATGATTCAGACGTGGTTGCGTACTATCAGCTCACGGATGAAGAGGGCGACCGTCAGGTGGGTGCGTTTGATCCTAGCGAGTCAATTACGCTTGAAGGGTTCGAAGTTACGATCACTAACCAACCTAATTTGAATGATACTTTTACAATACAGCCGAATACCGATGGGGTGTCAGATAACAGTAACGCGTTACTGCTCTCGGATCTTCAATTTGTTAAAACGATTGAAGGTGCGTCTTACCAAGATAAATACGGTCAGACGGTTGAGCGTGTTGGTACCGAGGCTGCAGTCGCACAAATAAATGCACAAGCAGGTAAAGCTGTGCTTGATTCGAATATAGCGCAACGTTCAAGTATATCGGGTGTGAACTTAGATGAAGAGGCCGCTAAGCTGGTTCAATATCAGCAAGCGTATCAAGCGTCGGCTCAATTGATTCAAGTTGCACAAACCATATTTGATACCTTGTTGCAGAGTGTATAGGGAGATAAGTCATGAGAATTTCTACACAGCAAATTTTTCTGAGTAATATCGATAATCTTAATAGCAGCTCTGCGGCGTTATTTAAAACACAGCAGCAACTTTCAACCGGTAAGCGGGTATTGCAGCCGTCGGATGATCCTTTAGCGTCTGCTCAGATTCAAAAATTTAAAAAAGAGATTGCCAGAACAGAACAGTTCTCAGCAAATATTGAAGTGGCCGACCGTCGCTTGAGCTTAGAAGAAACGACCATTGATCAGATCAATAACCTCTCTATCCGCCTTAAAGAATTAACGCTTCAAGGTAAAAATGGTGTGCTAAGTGATGGCGATCGTAGCTCTATCGCCTCTGAAGTTGGGGAGATCGTAAAATCGTTATCCAGCTTAATGAACACAAAAGATGTTCAAGGTGAGTATCTTTTTGCCGGTAATAAAGGTTTCACTCAACCTTATACCTATAATCAAAGCAACGGACGTTATGAGTTTAATGGCGATGACGGTCAGCGTTACTTACAGGTCGGCCCAGAAAATAAGGTCGCCTCAACTGACTCTGGTTTCGATATATTTGAAACAGTACCTGTGGTGCCTGGTTACATAGAAGCGGATCTGACACAAACGGTTTCGATGGTTTCAAATATCGATATCGATGGTGGTGATGCCGAAGAATTTGGTGAATACATGGCTGCACATGGGCCATTAACAATGAGTGTTGATGCGGCGGGCTTGCTGACCGTAACCGATAAAAATGGTCAATTTGTTACGGCCGAAGATCCTGCGGTCAGCTTAAACGGGTATGACCTATCGACTAACCCGAATGCACCAACATTAACTATTGCTGGGGTTGAGCTTGATGTCAGTGGGGCTAACGAAGGCACGGCGACCTTAGACGTATTTGATCAGCACAATATTCTTAATACCGCGATGGATCTGAAAGAACAGCTAGAAACTGCAGACTTTACAACGGAAAGCGGCAAAGAGTTGTTTAACACTAAGATGGACCAAATCTTAACGAACCTGTCCGGCATTGAAGAGCTGAATATCTCTGCACGTACCAGTATTGGTGGCCGTATCAATACGTTGGAACAGCAGCTTCTAGTGAATGAGGATTACATTCTCTTTACGGAAGAGGCCCGGTCCTCATTTGAGGATATGGATTATAACGAAGCGATCAGTATGTTTTCACTACAAGAAACCGCACTCGAAGCCTCCTATGCCAGCTTTGCTGCCATTAAGGATTTGAGCTTGTTTAATTACCTGTAGCGTTCTGCGTCATAGAATTAAAGCCGACATCATGTGTCGGCTTTTTTGTTTTTATTGTGCGCTGCAATGTCAGTTGAAGGATATTGTTACATTTAAATCGTCAATTCTATCTTGATTACCGCCGCCTTTGCCCCGATTACCCCCCCGTAAAATAAGCGTTTTAAAACATGTGCTACTTTTTGTCATTAATAATGGTAGCTTTTGTTATTGGCGAAATTCAGTCTATCGACCATCCTTAAGTATATCTGAACAACAGTGCTGCCAATTTAGATTGTACCTAGCAGCGATTGCTCAAGTGATAAATACCACTCAGAGCTATAAAAATAATATTGAGGATAGATGTCATGCCAGAATATAAAGCCCCCCTTCGTGATATGAGCTTTGTGCTTAACGAAGTACTCGATGCCGAACGTCATTATCAAAACCTGCCGGGTTGTGAAGAAGCAACACCCGATATGGTGGCAGCAATTATGGAAGAGGGAGCCAAATTTTCTGAGCGCGTACTGTCGCCATTGAATCAAGTAGGTGATCAGCAAGGTTGTACGTGGAACGACGGTGTTGTGACAACCCCTGACGGCTTTAAAGAAGCCTACCAGCAGTTTGTTGAAGGGGGCTGGCCTTCACTCGCCCATGAAACAGAATGGGGAGGACAGGGCTTACCTGAGTCCCTAGGCATTGTACTGAATGAAATGGTAGGTACCGCAAACTGGTCATGGAGTATGTACCCAGGGTTAAGCCATGGGGCGATGAACACATTAGACGCCCACGGTACTGATGAGCAGAAAGAGACCTACCTGACTAAATTGATCTCCGGTGAGTGGACCGGCACCATGTGCCTGACAGAACCCCATTGTGGTACTGACTTAGGTATGCTGAGAACCAAAGCAGAACCGCAAGCAGATGGCAGCTACAAAATATCAGGTACTAAGATCTTTATCTCTGCCGGTGAACACGATATGGCGGATAATATTATTCATATCGTACTCGCCCGTCTTCCGGATGCGCCTGCCGGTACTAAAGGTATCTCACTCTTTATTGTGCCTAAACATCTACCTGATGCCTTGAATGAAAGTAACGGTGTGAGCTGTGGCTCGTTAGAACATAAAATGGGTATCCATGGTAACTCAACCTGCGTCATGAACTTTGATGGGGCGACCGGCTACTTGATCGGTACCGCCAATAAAGGTTTGAACTGTATGTTCACCTTTATGAATACCGCCCGTTTAGGGACTGCATTACAAGGCTTAGCCCACGCCGAATGGGGATTTCAAAATTCACTGGCCTATGCAAAAGACCGTTTGCAGATGCGCGCGTTGAACGGTCCCGCTTATCCTGATAAAGCCGCTGATCCGATTATCGTTCATCCTGAAGTGCGTAAGATGCTGCTAACGCAAAAAGCGTTCGCTGAAGCGGGTCGTGCCATGATCTATTACTGCGCCCAGCTGGTGGATAAAGTGAAGCTGTGTGAGGGTGATGAGAAAAAAGATGCGGATGCACTGCTCGCCTTCTTAACACCTATAGCAAAAGCGTTCCTAACGGAAGTGGGCTTTGAGTCCGCTAACCATGGTTTACAGATCTTCGGTGGTCATGGCTATATTGCGGAATGGGGTATGGAGCAGAACGTACGTGATAGCCGCATATCGATGCTTTATGAAGGTACAACCCAGATACAGGCACTGGATCTATTGGGCCGTAAAGTCTTGATGACTCAAGGTGAAGCGCTTAAAGGCTTTACCAAAATCATGCATAAATTCTGTCAAACAGAAGCGGATAACTCAGAGATGCAAGCATTCACCCAGCCGCTTGCGGCGTTAAACAAAGAGTGGGGTGAATTAACCATGAACGTGGGTATGAAGGCGATGCAAAACCGTGATGAAGTCGGTGCCGCGTCAGTGGACTACCTGATGTACTCCGGTTATATCGTACTAGGTTATTTCTGGGCACGTATGGCGAAAGTTGCCCAAGAAAAACTGGCCCTTGGTGAAGGAGATACCGCTTTTTATCAAGCGAAGCTAACGACAGCTACCTTTTACTTCCAGCGTATATTGCCACGTACACGCTCGCTCGTTGAGACCATGCAGTCCGGTGCCGATAACTTAATGTCTATGGATCAAGAGCACTTTTCATTTTAATTGTGCATTGTAGGTAGACGGATGAAACAAGCACTGAATAACCCGGTAGGCCGTACCTTACTGCGCGGTCTACTGAAGCTGAATGCAGCGCGTTACAAACTAAAAAATACAAACAGTGATAATAATAATGAGGTTTTAAACATGGCGGATTTAAACGCAATTTTCTCCCAGATGGAACAACGGTTTGACGCCTCTGCGGCGGCGGGTACTGACGCTATTTTTCAGTATGAGATCAGTGATGGTGGTGAATGGTTTGTTGCAGTTCAAGACGGTAACTGTTCAGTTGAAGAGGGCAGCAGTGACGATGCAACCGTGACCTTGCGTATGGATAGCACTACATTGGAAGAAGTCATGTCAGGTGAACTCGATGGTATGCAAGCATTTATGAGCGGTCGAATTCAGGCGGATGGCGATATTATGCTTGCGACAAAATTAGCGGTGTTATTTCCCGTTTCTTGAGCTAATTTTAATAGAGGGTCTGTGGGTACTACACCACAGCCCCTCTATGATGGTTAATCAATACTAGAACCGAAAAGGTTCTCGATAAAAATAATTATACGAGGAGCCTGTAATGGTACAGCCGTTACCTGCAGCGGACCAAATACCGGAGGATATCAATCATTACGGATTTAAAACAATCCCTGATATCTTAGCGTACAACTGCAAAAAATTTGGCCCTAAACCCGCTTACACGAGCTTTGGACGAACGTTAGATTATAACGAACTCGATCGTCTTTCCGCCTCGTTTGCGGTGTATTTGCAAAAAGAGACTAATCTACAGCCGGGCGACCGCGTTGCGATTCAGCTTCCTAACCTTATTCAATACCCGGTCGTGCTTTTTGGTGCATTACGCGCGGGGTTAGTGATTGTTAATACAAACCCGCTCTATACCGCGAGTGAGATGGAACATCAGTTTTGTGATTCAGGCGCTAAAGCGTTAATTATTCACAAAAGTATGGCCCACAAAGCGGAAGAGATACTGCTAAATACAGAGATAGAACACCTGTTTGTAACCCAAGTGGGCGACCTACATGGGTTTGTTAAGCGTAATTTACTTAACGCTGCGGTTAAGTACCTCAAGAAAATGGAACCTAATTTTTATCTGCCCGATGCGCTACCGTTAAGGGACACCTTACTTAAGTACCTAGGTGAAACCCCAACCCCAGTCGATGTGAAACCGGGAGATATCGCGGTTTTACAGTACACGGGGGGCACAACGGGCGTATCTAAAGGGGCTATCTTAACGCACGCCAACCTGATCTCGAATATGCTGCAAGCTGAAAATCGACTGAGGGTGCCGGGTGTTGATTGGACCGAAACGGTTATCTCCCCTTTACCGCTCTATCATATCTACGCGTTTACGGTTGCTCAGGTTGTCTCTTTGTTGGGTGGGCATAGTGTTTTAATTCCGAACCCGCGTGATATTTCCGGATTTATTAAAGAGTTAGGCAAATGGAGAATGAGTACCTTTGTCGGCTTAAACACCCTTTTTGTTGCCTTGTGTAACGACGAGGCCTTCTTGGATGTTGATTTTAGTAACCTAAAATTTACAGCCTCAGGGGGCATGGCGCTCAATCAATCCACGGCAGAGTTATGGCGTGAAAAAACAGGCTGCGATATTACCGAAGGGTACGGTTTAACCGAAACCTCACCAGCGGTTTGTTTTAACCCTCCTATGGCCAACCATATAGGTACCATTGGCTTATCGATGATCCATACGGATATCCGCGTGATCGGCACGGACGGACAAGACGTGCCTATCGGTGAAGCGGGCGAGCTATGTGTTAAAGGCCCGCAGGTGATGCGGGGCTATTGGCAGCGTCCTAAAGAGACCGCATGTTCATTTACTGATGATGGCTACTTTATTACCGGTGATATCGCCACGTTAGATAAAGATGGCTACTATCGAATAGTGGATCGCGCTAAAGATATGATCATCGTCTCTGGGTTTAATGTGTACCCGAATGAAGTTGAAGACGTGATTACCAAACACCCTGATGTGATCGAATGTGCTGCGGTTGGGATACCTGACATAAAAGCAGGTGAAACAGTCAAAGTCTTTATTGTGAGTAGTAACCCCGAGCTAAGTCGTGAAGATATTCGAGACTGGTGCAAGGACAAACTGACCCGCTATAAAGTGCCTAAGCAAGTTGAGTTTGCGGATGACCTACCTAAATCAAATGTAGGTAAAGTGCTTCGCCGTATGCTTAAAGCGCCAAAAACCGATGACGTTTAAGCCGAGGAGGCGTAATGCCATTATCTAAGCCTGCTCGTCGTTCGGCTCAACATACGCGCACGGTGACCTGTACAGGTTATCTGCGTGATGACCAATTGTGGGATATCGAAGCGCGGATGACCGATATTAAAACCCATGATGTGGATAACGCCGAACGGGGTGGTTATGTGGCGGGGGGCGAAGCCTTTCACGATATCAGCATACGCGTGACCCTCGATAAAGGGTTATATATCCACCAGGTTGAAGCGGTCATTGATGGATCACCTTTTCGGATGTGTAGCCAGATTACCTCCGCGTTCAAAAAGCTGGAAGGGTCCCGTATTGGGCCTGGGTGGCAAAAGCAGGCCAGAGCATTGCTAGGCGGTGTTGCCGGTTGTACCCATCTGAATGATCTACTACCGGTTGTTGCAACAACGGCAATACAAGCGATATGGCCAAGTTCAGGTAAAGAAGGGGATGGCGGCGTGCTGAAAGAGGGCGCTAAATTCATGCTAAATAGCTGTCATGTCTGGGGACAAAGCAGCGATATGGTCAAAACCTATCTGCCAGAACATTATATTGATAAATAATGGCTGTGCTTCTTATAAAACATCGGACCTGATTGAGACACCCTATGAATGAATTTGTCCTTGCAGAGCAGAATAATGACGTTTTGGAGATTATTTTAAACAGAACGGCAAAGAAGAACGCATTGACCCTGTCCATGTATGAGCAACTAACCCAGCTGCTCGATTCAGCGTCTGAAAATCCAGAAATTAATGTGGTACTTATTCGAGCAGAAGGGACAAGCTTCTGTGCGGGTAATGATATCCAAGATTTTATATCCGTGGGCGATGGCGCGGATGCGATTAAAATTATTATCGGCTTTTTACACCAGCTAGCCGAGTGTAAAAAACCGATTGTTGCCGCCGTCCAAGGTAATGCGGTAGGTATAGGTACAACCATGCTATTACATTGTGACCTTGTGGTGGCAGCCGATGATATAAACTGCCAAATGCCCTTTGTTAAATTAGGGCTGATTCCCGAAGGCGGTTCGACCTTACTGTTTCCGTCCATGGTCGGTCATCGACAAGCGTTTGAGATGATGGTTGAAGGGGTGCCTTTTAATGCGGAAAAAGCGCTAAATATAGGCTTAATCAATCAAGTTGTAACGTGTGACATCTTATTAAAAAGCGCCCGCGCCCGTGCTGCACGCTTAGCACTATTACCCTCACAGTCCGTTCAAACATCTAAGATGTTAATGAAAAAAGCCTACCTTCAACAGCTGCATCATGTAATGGATGAGGAAGGCTCACTGTTTCATGAACGATTATATTCGGCAGAAGCGCAACAAGCCTTTATGCAGTTTTTGCAGAACAAGTCATCCCAGTAGGATTTTGTCGATAACTTCTATATTAGTGTTTACTAATCTACAGAGTGCTATATACTTTGCAGCATTAGACAGATTGTATGCAAAGAGGCATTAAGTATGAAAGCACTTATATTGGCTGCAGCAGCTATAGCTGTAACTCCTTCGATTCAGGCTGAAGAGTTCACAGTGGATATTCCCACACTTCAGGCCGAGGCTAAGCAAGTGATTACCCAGTTAGCTTCAACCTTAATGGGAGAGCTGAAAAAGGCCAAGCAAGAGGGCGGTGCACCAGCGGCCATTGCTGTTTGTAATACAAAAGCGATGCCCCTTACCCACGAAGTATCCGCATCCTCGGGTTGGGAGATTGGCCGTACCAGTTTAAAACTGCGTAACCCTGATAACGCACCCGATGCGTGGGAAAAGCAGGTACTTGAACAGTTTGCTAAACAAACGCAACAAGGTGCTAACTTAAAAACCTTAGGCTTCTCTCAAGTCGTCGTCGATGAAAGCGGACGTAAAGTCTTTCGCATGATGAAAGCGATTCCCGTGGGCGACCAATGTTTAGCCTGTCATGGCACAAACATCAAACCAGCCCTGCACGATAGCTTGCAAGCCCTCTATCCAGAGGATCAGGCAACCGGTTATTCCGCGGGTGACCTGCGTGGTGCATTTACGCTGAAGAAATATCTATAACGCCCTATTGGCACTAACGTACGTACGGCCTAGGCTGTTATCCACTGGTGTTATATCGGTACTTAAATAAAAAAAGCCGTAG
>Ga0115007_10002951_pt1 | contig 10403 bp, 7 predicted proteins | sample ArcOceMetagenome_2_FD_87166 | JGI IMG/M metagenome (GOLD analysis project Ga0115007, IMG submission 87166) | Marine eukaryotic phytoplankton communities from Arctic Ocean - Arctic Ocean ARC135M Metagenome | ecosystem: Environmental > Aquatic > Marine > Oceanic | place: Arctic Ocean | collected...
ATGAGGTACAGCAATGTACTGTATGTGATGTGATGTGATGTGATGTGATGTGTGAGTGTGTGAGTAGGAGGTGTGCTGAATATGTGAGATGTGAGGAGATAACAAAATGAATTTTCGACTGAGACATACGTCCCCATTATTATATTATTTGACAAGGAAGGATCAATCCCGTGTGTGAATGGAAATCAAATGTTTTAAAACGACATCATCATTCACACAGGCAAAAACACTGCATCATCAAACCGCGAAAAAAGATACGACAATTTCTATTCGCTAAGGGGAATACAGAATTTACCACGCACACACCACGAGTGAATCTCTGTTTGAAAAAGATAGATAGAAAAGAAAAAGAAGAAAAAGTCAATGATAATCGGAACTCAGTGAATAGAGACACACAATAAAAGTTCTTGTTGCAAGAGTTTGCATTTTAGCAAAATTAAATATATGTATAGTATAAACAATTACAGTCATAGGATTATATCTCAAAACAAATCAGGAGAAGATTCAACAGCAGGATCAGCATCGAATCAATCCGCGAGCGAACGTTATTTAACGGGAACAACTTTATATATTCATCCAACAGTACTACCACCACCAGGTACAATTATAATGACATCATCAGCATCATCAACACCAGCAGCAACACCCCTCGAATCCATCGAAAAAAAGGGTTGCTTAGAGGGAACAGTACTATCTGTATATGATTTACCATATTCAGAACAACCAATTGCTGTTACGTTATCTGCTTGTGGAATGACTGTATCAAGTGGACCACCATTAGCACGTCATAAGGATCGTAATTCATATCGTTTTGCTACTAATACTGCATCTTCTGCTTCTACTGATAATTTGGCTACTGCCGATAACAATACTGACACGGATGTTATTAAATTGGTTGCACCATTACGTGATTTATATCAATCAGATTTAAAAATTAAAGTTATTTATAATGATACAAAATATAATTTAGAAACTGAATTACCATTACGACAACTTCGCGTACATGAAAATAAATGGTTAATTTTGAATCTTACTACTACAGCAGCAAGTGCTACAAAAAGTACGAGTACGAGTACAAGTACACCAAAGAATAACAACTCTGCGCCAGAAAGCAACGGCGCAACTACTACGTCGTTGACGACGACTGCGTCAGAAGAAAATGGAAAAGAGGAGGATATGTCACCACCACCAACTATACGAATTAAATTAAAATTATCTGGACCTTATCGTCCAGAGATTGCAGCATTGGTAAATTTTACACAAATTTGGTTTGGTATTGTTGATAAGGTTGAAAATGGTGCACAATCAACACTACAAAAGGTACCGAAGTTACCAAATATATCAAATAAACATCGTAATATGTTATTAATACCTATTGTTCCAGCTGCAGCAATACTTGTTGTTGCATCCCCAATCGTTGTGGGTGTAGTGGCTATGGCAGTTCCATTTTTATTACCATTTGCTATATTAATTTTGGGTTTAGTAGTAACAACATTAATTTCTGGTGGTATTGTTTATGTATCAACCAAAAAGGGACGTAATAAATTAGGTCTAACGTTTGGTCCATTTCTTGAACATTGGATCGTATCACGATCAGGTCAAGCCTTAGTATATGATACAGGTCCACGACCAACACCGGTCTCAGTTTGTAGACAGGTATTACCAATTGGTGTTTGGTCAAAATTATGGACAAGTTTATTAATTGATTTAATTGGTTCTTCTTCTTATCTATTACCAATTGTTGGTGAAGGATTTGATTTAGGTTGGGCACCCGCACAAACAATTTTAATTATGGCTATGTATGATGATACATCACCAAATTTAAAATATGTTAGTTTCATTGAAGAAATTATGCCGTTCACTGATATTATCCCATCAGCAACAATTGGTTGGGGATGTGAATTTATACCAATTTTATGGAATGATCATAATTCTAATAATAATATCGCACCAGAAGTTACACAAGCTTTTACACAATTAGTAACAACTGCAGCAAATGTTGTTATGACAAGAAAAACAAAAACAAAATAAATCATCATTGGCAACATCATCGACGAATCATCGGTCTTCGTAGTCAACAATTACGAAGACACAAACTATGTTTTATGTACATTTATCGTCATCGTCAAACCACATTCACAACCATCATCATCATCCTTGTTTTTGTCCCACACGACTACACTACACGTACTTCCCTGCTGGTTTAGCACGAGTGGTAATATTCTGAGAATACAAAAAGTCTAGACTAAGTACTTGTAGTAATACTAAATTCTCTGCAACATTCTAAATTTTATTATAGCTTACATTTAATGCATGACAGTAGCTAGCTAGACTAACCAACTAGAAGAATATCTTGAATAGAAAAGGTACTTTGAGATTGTTTTTAAGAGTGCTTTAAAGATTAAATTAGTGAAGCAGCGTATGCTTTCTTTTCTCTTCGTAGCTTAATAACGTTTGTTTCCGCCTGATGATCTTATCTATCTTTGAATAGAAATCAGATGATGATTCGTTTTGTTGTCCACCACCTATATCTTCTTGGCTATGAGTGCCCCGAACAGTCTGTAGCTTATCGTGCCACGGTTCTTGTCTCATAATATTTTTCATTTTCTGCGAACCTTTCAACATATTTATTGTTTCTAAAGCGGACGACGATGACGATCCTCCTCCTATATTCTTGCATTTGGTAGCCTCCTTCAAACATTCCTCTTCCAAATGTGGATTATTCATGTAGTCGGCAATTTCTGCCCACAACTCCCAAACGGGAGCATTGTTATCATTACCAGGCAAGGGTTCCCCTTTTAAGCAAAGACCTATGCAATGTTGAGCTAAATGAATCTCCTGACGTTCGTAATATTCCAATCGAGCCATGCTATACAAAATGAAAGATCGTAATTCTGATCCTTCATCGTCGTCGCCAACAGCTGCTAACTGTAATGCGTGATCAAACAAAGCTTCAGCCCGGGGAATATTTTGAAGATGCCATTCGCAAACGGCCCAAGTTACATAAAGTTGCGCCAATCCACTATTGTTCTTCTGGTTGTTGTTGTTACCTAAATCATCATCATCGGATGATGATCGACGCGGTGTTAATTTTTGTGCACCAAGAAATAAAATATTGCGTGCCTGTTCGTATTGTCCAAGATCCATTTCAAAAGCGGCATACTCGCGATACGGATCAGCAACGTGGTGACGTCGTGAGGCTCTGTTACATGCTTCAGTGTAGAGAGATTGTGCCTTTTCGACGTTTCGAAGCTTGGAATGATAACGTGCCCAGTCTAAAGAAATTTTATAATCGAAAGGGAATGCAATAGATGCTCTTTCGTAAACTCGGTTCGTGTTATCGTACGTTCCATACCGTCCTTCTAAACGCGCCCAATGACGATAAACACCATGGAATTTATCTCCCGATCGATATTTAGGAATCGATTTCAATAAACCTTCTTCGATTCCATTTGAAGTTGTAGGATCTTTAGGGAACTTATCAATAATATCTAATTCATCATCACTTTTTCTTTGTCTGTTAATATTATTATTATATCTCGATCTCGGTGATGATCCTTTTTGCTTGTACCGTTGTTGCGCCTCTAATAATCCTTTTTCGTATCGGATAATAGATGCTTCGCATACCGTCAAGGCTTTTTCAACATCCCCCTCCGCTTCTTCGATTTGTGCAAGTGCTAACCAACCCTGTGCATGCCGTCCATCATTGGTTTCAATTGATCTGTACAACCAACGACGGGCCTCGCTGACGTCACCCTGTTCATACGCAACACCTGCTAATGCTGAATATGCAAAGCTATGACTAACGGATGGGCCTTCCTCTATTGCACGTCGATATGACCGTTCGGCATCTGTTAATAGTTTTGCACCACGATATAGGTCCCCCAATGCATGATGCAATCGATGATTTGTTGGACAATATTCAATACCCTTCTTTAAAATTTTCATTGCCTTGGCAATTTGACCATTTGAAAATTCATGTATCCCCCATGCATGGTACGAATGTGCGAATGTAATATCTTCAGTTATAGCACGTTGATAACATTTGATACCAACCTCAGTCCGACCAATAGATAATTCCAATTGACCTAATCCATGCCACAGCCATGGATTTTTAGGTAATTTCCGTAACCCATCCTGTAACGTCGAACGAGCTAAAGCAAGATTGTCTTGTTCACGATGCATCCGTGATAATCGTCGATATATACGTGCATCGTTGGGTGTTACTTGTAATAAAGAATCTAATAATTGAATCGCCAATAATGGTTCACCTAATTGATCAGCTTTTTTTGATGCATCATACAATTCCTTCACTTCCTTGTTTGATGCGTACGGAGATGACGGTGATGTTTTCATCGCATTCGTTAATTTCAATAAGTATTCTTTTGTTTTAGCTGCAGCTGCATCGGCACGATTATTTTTGTTATTCTTGTAGTTGTTGGTGTTCTTATTAATATCATTGTCAGTGTCGTCATCCGTAGAAGAAGGAGGTTTTTTACCTACACGTTTTTGTCGATGTATTTCTTGTCGTTTTTGTGTAAGTTTTTCAGAATCAACTGCTGATCTCGTCCATTCCGCTAACGAGTTAGGAGTATTGCTTTCTTCTTCTTCTTCCTCCTCCTCAACTACTACCTCAGTGAATAGTTCTTGTTCCTGTTGCCGTCGACGACGCAAGATTGAAGATGGACTAAAATTAGTTGCAGTGTCTTCAAACCAACTGGTAAGATGATCACTACCGTCACTGTCTAGATGATTAGTATTTTGTTGTTGCAGTTGATGTTCACTCGTCCATCCCCATAATCGTTCTTGTAACACATCTTTATTACCAGACTTCATAAGACCCCGTTCTGAACATGCTTCTTTCAATTCTTTTAATTTAAGAGTCATAATTTCTGCCTTGGTAGGAATCCATGGAAACCATGCTGGTATACTATGTACCAACCGAACACCACCAGCGGTAGCAACAGTCGCACCACCACCAGCACCCGATGATGAAGAACTTTCCCTCCTATTTCGAATCATCGTTGAGGTAGTAGTTGTAGAAAGAGGAGCATTTTCCCAAGTCAATAATCCTGGTGAAGTAGTATCAACATCTTCATTACTAGTAGTACTCGTAGTAGCAGATGACGACGATGAAGAAGAACTACTACCACTCTCGCTCTTGCTGTGACGTAAGTCAAAACCTAATACACCTCGTTTTCGTTGTTGTTGCTGTTTATTTTCTATTAAAAGTTTGTTGTTATTCTCATCGATAATGATGGGTGCTTTCTGCGACGACGTCAGCGACGATGTTATCGATGTGCTACTACTACTGATTGGAAAGAAGAAATCTTCTCCAATCAGCATAGAAGGACCGCCGTTGTTGTGATTACTGATCCGTTTTAGGAGCGGAATAGATGATGGGATTCTGATATTATTTTTCGACGATGATGATAGTTTTTCCCGCTGTTGTTGTTCCATTACTAACGACATCCATAAGAGAGGTTCGGAAGAATCTCCTACAACCAGTGACTTTTTAGTACTGGGTGGTTGTAGGAGCATAGACGAAGGAGAACTACTCCATGAATGTACCCGTACAAGCTGTAGAAGGAATACACTGGATATAAAAGTCAAGCGGTACATCCTCGTCGAGGATCGTCGTCTTCTTTCATGTCCTCGTCCTCGTCCTCGTCCTCGTCCTGTATAGTATATTATCTTATTATTATTGCTGATTTCATCGTCTTCTTCTTCTGTGTAGTAGCAGTCATCATTCATATTCATCGAAACTACTTTATTGTTGTCAAACATCAGTTGTTGCTGCTTTTGACATCTTCTTTGCCTCGATCGTTTTTTCGGCGATGGATCGTAATCTCTATCGTTGCTATCTATGATGTTAAGGGAGGTGGCGTTCATTGTTGGTCTAATCACACAGCGTAGCAGCTTATTTCAAAGTATTTTTGTTTGCTACCGTATACGTTGTTATGACTTGATTCAATCTTAAAGGTATGTACGGTATGTCAAGTTGTATTGTATTATTGTGTGTGATGACTTGTGGCTTGTATTAGACGTTCTTGAGAGCTTCTTGAAATTGATGGACAATCGAAGTCAAGAGAAGAAAGAATTATTGACAAAAAAAAAATCTCCACATCATCAATTCTCTTCTTGATTGTGAGCCGATCGTGTCGAATGCCGTGGTGATAACGCGGCATCGATAAATTGACGCGCATTATATTTAAGAGACGCGCATGAAAGGAATTCCCCTTCTACAAATAAAATCTGTTAAGAGCGCGCGGGACACGTGGAGTGTACGTCGTTCAAAATGATCCAGATCTTCTATACTTTGTTTTGTTCTCGACTAACAACAATCATGATACCAACATACCAACAAGATGTTTTATCAAGGTTACAATCAATAAAATTCATCTTGCATTACGATACTACCAGGCACTACGATCATGACGACAACTAAAACCTCAACATTAGTAGCATTCCATCTTGCAGCTTTGTTGCTGCTGGCGCTATCGTCTTTGTTTTCGTCGTCGAACACGGTGGTGACGGTGACAGCTTTTGCTCCTTCCAGTATCAATAATGTTGTTTCTCGGTCGTCGTCGTCGTCGTCGTCGTCGACGTCCAATAATAATAATAATAATAATAAGCAAACGAGGACGAGGACCACCACGACAACAAGAATTTTTGCGGCTCCTGCTCAAAAGTCTATTGTAGAAGCAGAAGATATGTATTTAGAATTAGCAACAAAATCAGAAGGTGTTTTAGAAAAACCGGATGTACGTTCGTCTTTTTTTTTTAATTTGTTTGTTTTTGGAGTTTCATTTCATGAAATATCGAGATAAAACACATAATAAAATGGTTTATTTTTTGCGTAATGATGATGACAAACATGGGATGATGATGTGTGCGGTATGCTGTGCGTGCCGTGTCAGCCCTTATAAACATAACATAACTCATCCTGGAATTATTTTAAACTTGTTATTACTATTTTGTATATCATCGAATATTATATTATCTCGATACAGGTCGTTTATATGATTGTATATAATCCAACAACGAATGAGGAGGGGATACATACAATGAAGTATCCACGTGGATCAGATACTGAAAGTGAATTACTATTAACATTTGAAGGATTAGCTGATTGTATAGAATTTTCAAAAGTTATTAAAGATGATCCTGGGATGCAACACGAACCAGTGCCGACACCGACACAAACTTCAATGATGGAAAATGCATGTAAAGATATGAATTTACCAATGAAAATTGTTCCTATGGAAGAACAAAAAGAAGAAAAATAAACAACAGTAATAATAATAATAATAGTAATAAGCTATTGATATAATTTATTCCTCCCTTCAACAAACAAAATAAATGATGAGAATGGCATGATGAAAGACAGCACAAGATTCTTTTGCTTCCTGATCTTGGTACTTATCATTTAAAATTATACTCTACATCCACTGAAGTTACTAATTTTCTTTAAGAACTACAACGCTATGCTCGCGTTCTGGCTGTCTATCTCGAATAAATACTCATACTCGAGTAGAGAGATATTGCATCGAATCGAATCAACCAAGTCTCGTGCATATTAAAATATCTTCAACGCTATTAAATTATCCTGTATAATAATTATCTATAGATTAAGTAAATAATACACACTTTCAAAAACAAAATATGTGTGATTAACTAGCTACATACTACGAATAGACAAAATAAGGCTGAATGGGAATACAAATATTTAATAATGAACAACAAGTTCAGAATGCACAAGAAGACAATACATGTCACGATTTAATTTTAGATAATCTCATTCTATATATATATAGAAATAGAATACTGTAGATATTATGATCCTTTGCTTTTAAAACGCTTCAGTTTTTCAGTCTTCAGTCTTCAGTCAGTATTAGGATTCGCTGTGCTTTTATCGCGTGAAAATTTTACGCGAAAATATAGCGCGCATTTAAATAAAAAAATGTGCTCTTCAAAATTTAAAATTTTATCACATTGGAATATTAATTATTAGCATAAAACGAGAAGCATGACGAATACAATGAATTATTGCATCGTTTCACCAATTTCAACATGTCAACCACTTCGTCCGAAACATCCATGCTCTTGATGGGAGCCTGCGTTGGTGCTTCTGCCGCTACGGCTGCTGCAATGGTGGTGACCAAAAAGTTTCCATCCGGCGAGCAAAAGCTTCATCGCATGTTTGAAGCATCTCTTCAAACCATGCAACTCGATATTTACAAGACGATAGCGGATTCGGAATCACGAATGGGATCGCAGTTACAAACACAAGAACGACAACTGAACAATCATTCGGCTAGTTGGATGGAAAAACTCAGCGGCATTCCACAAGCCAACAAGGAACTGAATAATCTTCAAACTAAAATGGATTCCTTGCAAACCCTCTTTGCTCATCCCAAACAGCGAGGAACGCTTGGTGAATTGCATCTAGAAAGGTTGATTTGTGACGTCTTTCCACCCACAAGTTATGAATTCCAATCAACCTTGAATAATGGCAAACGACCTGATTGTGTGTTGAAGTTCGGCACCGGGGAAAAACTCTGCATCGATAGTAAGTTTCCGCTTGATGCATTTATGCTGGACGACGCTGACAAGCGAACACAAAAAGTGACGGAAAGTCTCAAGAAACACATCAAAGACGTGTCAACGAAGTACATTGTGGCTGGAGAAACTTCGGACTACGCGGTCTTATTTGTTCCGTCCGAATCCATATTTTTACAGATTGTCGAACATAGTTATTTAGTGATAGAAGCTCATAAATCGAAGGTATTGTTGGCTAGTCCGACAACGCTGGTAGCCGTCTTGACCACTCTGCAAAGTGTCGTAAGGAATGTGCAGCTTCAAGAAAATTCGCTGGCGCTGATAAGCGAAATGACAGCCATGGATGCCGACTTGGATCGATTATCGGACCGTTCAGAAAAAGCAGAAAAACATTTGGACCAAGCACGAGAATCCTTGCGATTAATGGGCGTGTCTATGGATAAGGTGGTGAGACGCCGAGCGAAATTGGATGGCCTCTACGAGTTGCATTCAAAGCAGGTTGCGGATCAACCGAGGAAAGCAGTAGCTACGAACGTAGCGTCAGGTGTAGCGCCTGAAAGCCAACCAAACCCCATTAATGGTTTACTGCTGAAAGAACACAAACCGATCAAAATATGAAAATCCTTCCAAAACATATTCAAGAAGTATGCGAAGAAGACCTGCGCAATTCTAAAAGAGTAGGAGTGATAGCAACATAGTGCAATTATTCAAAGCAACAATGGAGGCAGATACAATGGTGGTAGTCAATGATAAGATACGTGCTAGAACTTTTACGCGACATCAGTAATGGTAAAGTTCAGGCAGTTAACAATAGCAAGTCTAAATGCATGTGACACAATATTGCTAAATTCGTGTTCCAAAACTTTGACCTTTTGTTGGAAGCGAAATGTTCCAATGAATTTGACATCTTATCATGCTCGAAGAAGTTTTTTCGCTCTGCATTTACGTGGGCCTGCGACCGTCGCTTATTATAAAAGCGGGCTATATGAATATGCATATCAAAATAATATACACGTATGTAGTTTTAAGTTATTATTACTTAACATCTATTTGATTTGATTTGATTTGATTCTGTTCTATTATTATTATTGAAATTTATACAATTTCATAGAATTTTCATAGCATGTATTAACAACATCCTCTAATGGTATATCTTTAACACCTGCAATAACTTCTGCAATTTGAATAATTTGACATGGCTCATTCCGTCCTTTAACTTGTTTCCCTAATTCAAATTTCTTATCAACTTTTTTCATACCAACAAATGTCGTTTGTATATATTGATACCCAGCATGGGTTGGTTTGATTTCACAATATGGACAATCTGTTTCTAATAATATTGATGATAATGGTATTTGCTTTATTGTATCTAAATTTTGTTGTGTTTTCAATGAACATCCATTCAAACCAATATATAAACCCAAATCAATAAATTCTAATGCTAATTCTAACTGATCGTCAAATGAATGAACAACACCCTTAATTTTTCTATTATTGTTCGGATAATGCTGTTGAAGAATTTGTATCAAATCACGTCCAACACTTCGATTGTGTAAAAATAATGGTAACGATGATACATCATTGTTACCATCATCATCATTATGAAGAAATATTTTTAATTGATGTTTAAAGAATTGATTTTGGATGTCTTTGGAAGTAAATTCTAATCGATCATAATCTAATCCAATTTCACCTATAGCAACAACACATCCATCAGTAATACCATCCTTTGCAATTTCATATAATTCATCTAATACATCATCAGCAGTTCGTCCTTCTTGTTGTTTCTTGTTGTTGCCATTGCCATTGTCATCATTGTCATCATTGTCATCATTGTCATC
>Ga0115007_10002952_pt1 | contig 10402 bp, 3 predicted proteins | sample ArcOceMetagenome_2_FD_87166 | JGI IMG/M metagenome (GOLD analysis project Ga0115007, IMG submission 87166) | Marine eukaryotic phytoplankton communities from Arctic Ocean - Arctic Ocean ARC135M Metagenome | ecosystem: Environmental > Aquatic > Marine > Oceanic | place: Arctic Ocean | collected...
GGGTGCTGCCTGCGCGCTCTTGGTACATGGATGCTGTCCGTGTGCCAAGCATGCACTGGAAAGAGGAGCAGCCCCATGTGGCACTGGAGCGACGTACGTTTCAGGCTGCACGGGCGTTGGCTGCAAACGATCGGCTGGCTCAAACTGGCCCGTATGATGTGGAGCGGCCTCCACGGAGTAGTCTCCTCCGCCCTCTTAGCGCACAGTCTGCGGTGACGAGCGTGGCGGCACCCACGCATTTCCCCAACCACCAGCATCGTATGAAGCTCGCAGCCTACCTCTCCCAGACGCTGCAGGACATGGATGGCACGGGCATGCTATCGGACAAGGCCAACCGCGTCCGTGCTCGCTCTCTGGTGGTCGCTGAGTTTCGGCGAATGGAGGAGCAAGCTCTGACGGAGCAGCTGCCCCTGGGAGCGGAGCCTCGCGTGCGCATTGCGGAGAGCAGCCACGCCTCGAGGCTATCGTCCAGGACGCCCAGGGCGGCGCCGAGGCCCTCCTCGGGAGGCTCCTCGCCCGCGAGGGAGAGGGAGGCGCGCTCTGGGCTGGCCTTTGAGGAGAGGCTCGACAAGCACGCGGCGGCGGAGAGGCGGCGCAAGAGAGAGGCGGCCGCCGCGCGGCGCGATGCGCTCCAGCCGCTCGAAAGAAATGGTTCAGCGGGCCGATCGAGATCGAGTTCAGCGGCCCGACGCGAGGGCCAGTCGCTGCACTTCGACGTCGACGAGGAGTCGGGCAAGAGCGTGGCCGAGCAGCTGCGCGATGCGCTCTCCAAGGCGGCAGTGCGCGTCATCGACCTCTTCCGCGACTGGGACGACGACGGCGACGGCGTGGTGACGCGCAAAGAGTTCCACAAGGCGATGGCCGACCTCGGGTTCAACGTGCCCAAGGCAGAGATCGACGCACTCTTCACTGAGTGGGACCCCGACGGCTCCGGCTCGCTCGACCATAAGGAGCTTACCAAGCGGCTGCGCGCTGGTTCGGCGGTCAAGCTCGACGCCCGGCTGCTCGACGTCGATGCGTTGGAGGCGCGGCGGGTGGCGGAGGAGGAGGCGAGGCGCAAGCTGGCCGAGGCGGAGGCGGCGGCGCTGGCGGCTGACATGGCCCCGGACGAGCCTGAGCCCGATCCCGAGGAGGAGGCGCGCCTGGCGGCTGAGGCGGCGGCGGTGGAGGCAGAGAAGTTCAGGCTTGAGCAAGCCAGGCTCGCCGCAGAGGCCACGGCCCGAGCCAAGGCTGAGGAGGAGGCGCGCCTGGCGGCCGAGGCGGCGGCGGCGAAGGCAGAGAAGGTCAAGCTTGAGAAAATTAGGCTTGCTGCAGGGGCCGAGCCCGCACCTGAGCCCAAGCCCGAGCCCGAGCTCGAGCCCGAGCCCGCTCCTGAGCCCGAGCCCGAGCCCGCGCCTGAGCTCGAGCCCGAGGTCGCCGCCGCCGCCGCCGCCGCCGCCGCCGCCGCCGCCGCCGCCGCCGCCGCCGCCGCCGCCGCCGCCGCCGCCGCCGCCGCCGCCGCTCTAGGGGCGCCACCGCCCTCGCGCCAGCGGCCCCGGCGGCCGCGGAAGGCGCCGCCGCTGCGGCCTGAGGGAGCAGTGCATCCCGAGGATAGGCGCGCCGAGCTCCTCGAGCGGCTGAAGCGGCGCGTCGAGGCCATGGAGGGCGCGGTCGGTCCGCCGATCCTCACCGCCCACCAGCGAGCCGCGCGCAGCACGGGCCGCCGTGACGAGGAAGGGGAGGTGCCGACGGCGGAAGTCGAGGCGGCCGAGCGCGCCGCACGCCTTTCCACGCTGCTCGCTGACGAAGCCACGGCGGCGGAGGAGGTGGCAGTGGAGGCAGTGGCGATGGAGGCGTGGGCGGTGGAGCCGGCGGTAGAGACGGCGGCCGAGGCGGTGGTGGAGGCGGCAGCACGGCTGCAGACGAGCCCGCCGTCCGAAGCCGATCAGGAGGCGGCCCCGGCGGGCGCGGCGGACGCGTCTCAGGAGGAGGGCGGTAGCCTCGGCTTCTTCCCACGGCTCGACTTCGAGCTCGAGCAGGTGCTGATGATGCGCCTCGCGCCGCCGCCGCTGCAGCTGCGGCCGGCGCGACCCGAGCCGCCGCCGCTACCAGACGTCAAGGTTGCGCCGCGCGTGGTGCCGCTGCCGATCGACGACGGTGTGATGGAGATGCACAAAGCAGCGCTCAAGGAGATGGCCTTATCGATCACGCGTTCACTCCAGCAGTCGACGCGGCCACCGGCGCCGCCCGCGGGGCTGTTTGAGCCTGCTAAGCCGAGCAAGGGGCTCAAAGAGGCGTGGCGCTGGCTACAGGAGATGGAGCGTGAGGAGGACGACTGGAGCGAGGACGACGAGGACGGCATGGGTGATAGCCGCTCGCTCTCTCCTCGCCGCTCGGCGATGCGGGCGAAGGCGCGGGGCGAAGGCGGGGAGAGCCCGGAGGCGGCAGCGAGGAGAGAGGCGGCGGAGAGGGCGAGGATTTTGGCAGAGGAGGTGAGGGAGGCGGCGAGGAAGAAGGCGGAGGAAGAGGCGAGGCTGGCGGCGGAGGAGGCGGCGAGGCTGGCGGCGGAGGAGGCGGCGAGGGTGGCGGCGGAGGAGCAGGCGAGGAGGGAGGCGGAGGAGGCGGCGAGGCTGGCGGCGGAGGAGGCGGCACGCTTGGCGGCGGAGGCGGAGGCGGAGGAGGAGAGGAGGCGGGCGGAGGAGGAGGCGGGCCTGTCGATCAGCGAGAGACTGGTTCGCGAGCTGGCCGCCGCCCCGAAGATGTCAGCGACAATGTCCGCCAAGACGGCGGCCGGTAAGGCTCGCCGGCGGCGGCGGAGCTCGAGGCTTGATGAGAGTATCTTAGCGTCGGACGCGGCGCTGACGGTTGAGCTCGAGTCGAATATAAAGGCCGCGATCTTGATGCAGACTTTCTGTCGGCGGCTGCTCAAGCGTACTGCCGCCAAGCGCCGCGCGGAGCTCGCGCTCCTCGAGCCGCCGCCAGTCGTGGAGGCGGCAGCAGCGGCGGAGCTGAAGGAGGAAGAGACGGCGGCAGCAGTGGGAGCAGCGGCGGAGCTGAAGGAAGACGAAACGATAGCGGCGGCGACGACGGCGGCGGCGGCGGAAGAGACGGCCGCGGTAGCGGCGGCGGCGGCAGCGGCGGCGGTGGCGGCGGCGGCGGAGGTGAGGTTGGGGGCGAAGGCGAAGGCCGAGGCCGAGGCGGTGGCGGAGGCCGAGGCGGAGGTGGATGCGGTGGTGGATGCGGTGGCGGAGGCGCAGCGGTCGTGTGAGAGGAGGGAGGCGGAGGAAGCGGCAAAATGGGTGGTGAAGGGGGGCGATGAGGAGAGCGTGGCGAGCGCGATGGTGGGGAAAGCACAGACGTCACGCTTCGGGGCCGCGCCTGCCGAGAGCCAAAGCCTGGACACCGCCATGCGTGACCTCGGACAGACTAAGGCCGAGGCCAAGGCCGAGGCCGAGGCCGCAGCGCTGTCAGACGGCAACCATCCGCACGCTCCCGACACTGGGGACGCGCCTGACGGAGCGGTGACGGCGGCGGCCGTGCGCTCGCCTGCAAAGCGCTCGCATTCAAAGCGCTCGGGTTCAAAGCGCTCGCTTGAAGTGTCCGACGCAGCGCGATCCACGGCGGAGCGACGCGCATCACTGTCCCAAAAACACGATGAGTTGAGAGAGAGTGTGGCCGAGGCGGCCGAGGCGGCTGAGATGGCCGAGGTGGCCGAGGCGGCGGGGCATGTGGCCGAGGCGACAATGCATTTGGCCGAGGCGGCCGAGGTGGCCGAGGCGGCCGAGGTGGCCGAGGCGGCGGAACATGTTGTGCATGTGAGCGTACACATCTCGCCGCCGGGCGCACGTCGCCTCGTCGACGTACATGTGGCCGAGGTTACGGAGCCTATCCCCTCCGCGGCTCCCACCCCCGTCGCCGCCGCTCCCACGACGCGCCGTGAGCAGCTCTATGGCAGCAGCCCGCCAGGCAGCTTTGTGTCCGCGGCTTCCACCCGCCGCGCACCCGAAGAAAAGCGGCTACTCATTACCGACGAGATGGGTATGGAACCTCTATCTATCGCCGGGTCATCGCGTCCTCCCACCGCCGAGCTTGCGCGCATCGTGGAGGGCCCCGAGCATGCGCGCTCGCCGCACGCGTGTGACGCCGGCTCGGCCGAGACCGCATCGCACCACTCGACTGCGGGCCGCGACCTGAGAAGGGGTGATAACCAGGAGAGTGGAGCGCCGGGCCCATCGCCGCACGAGGCCCTCAAGCAGCGCGGTGGCACCATATCTAGCCCCGGCTCCAAGCAGCTCACGAGCCCACCGCAGCCGAGTTCGCGTTCGTCGCAGCCCGCGCGAGCCGGCGCCTCTACCGCTGCTGCGTCGGCCGTCGAGCCACCCACCTCCGCGGCTAGACCTAAGGACACCCCACCTTGCCAACCACCTACCTATACTCGCCACGCTGCCGCCGCCTCAGCCGCCGCCGTCGCCCCCGCCGCCTCCAACGCCGCCGCACCCACCGCCGCCGCCGCCGCCGCTGCCGCCGCCCCCGCCGCCGCCGCCCCCGCCGCCACTCCACCCGCCGCCGCCGTCGTAGCCGAAGCAGCCACACCCGCCGCACCCACGGCCACCGCCCCCGTTGCACTCGCCGCCGCCGCCGCACCTGCCGCCGCCGCCGCACCTGCGGCCGCCGCCGCACCTGCCGCCGCACCCGCCCCTGCTACCGCCACCGCCGCACCCGTGACCCCCGCCGCACCCTTTGTCCCCGCTGTCCCCGCTGCCGCACCCGCTGCCGCTGCCGCTGCCGCTTCTGCTGCCGCCCCTGCTGCGCCCGCCGCAACTCCAGGCGCAAGTCGCCCCGACTCGGCAGCGGCGAAAAGTGCCTTACTCAGCTGCGGCAGCGACGACGCGCACGGTGGCGGCAGCCCGCGCGCCTCGCTGCATCTGGCGCTGCCTCGAACAGGCACGGACGTGGTGGCGGAGCGCCCCAACTCGGGCCGCCCCAACTCGGGTCGCAGCCGCAACGCCTCCCCGCGGGACCGCAGGCTCCACTCGCGCCCCAACTCGGGCCAAGCACCGCTCGGCGCGCCGCCCAGTGCGCCACCTGGCGCGCCGCCCAGTGCGCAGCTCGGCGGCGGGGCTTCGACCGCTCGCGCCTCTCCGCCGCTCCGGGCAGAGGCAGAGTCGCGCTCCGAGCGGTGCGAGGCTAGCGCGAGGCCCACTGGCCTTGTCGAAATGGGCCTGCCTGCCACTAGCGGCCGTGTCGAAATAGGGCCGCCGTCCCCGTGCCACAGCCTGTCTCCCCCGGCCTTCCTATGCGGGCGAACACCTCCTGCGGTTTGTAACGCCAGGCCGAGCTCGGCGAAGGCGCGCGGCGACGGCGCGCGCCCGCAAAGGAGGGCTGGAGCGAGCGCCGAGGCGGCGGCCATCGCAGGACGGCTCGGCGACGCGGCGGGGGAAATGCAGACTATCTGGCGTGCGCTCGGTGTGCCCGCGCAAGAGGAGCTGCGCATGCTGCGCACGCTCGGCCAGCGCGCCAGCGCAGCCGAGAGCGCGTGCCGCGGGGTGGCAAGAGAGGGCCACGCCATAGGAGCAGCCACGCGGCAATCCCAAAGGGCCTCTGGGGTGAGGGTTGGGATTGTGGTGGTGGGTGGGCGGCGCCGCAGAGGGCAGCAGCCCCGCAGCCTTTGGTGCACAGTCCCTTTCCACTGGCTCGGAGCAAGGCCCGCCAGGTCCCGAGCTGGTCGTCCGATGTCTCCTTACCGCAGGCTGGGGTGCAGTGCGCAGAGCGCAGGCACTAGCCTCGAGGGCAGACAACCTTAGCGACTGCGCCACCTCTTCTTCCGCGCACCCAGGCGCTTACGTGGCGGCACTCACCTCACAGCTCGACGCGGAGCAGGGTCGCGGAGGAGCAGGGTCGCGGACTGCGATGCCGCCGCCGCCCGAGCTGGCAACCCCGGTGGTCGACTCGCTGCGCGCATGGAGCAGGGCGAGCGAGGCGCTGCTCCGTCGGGAGGCACGCCCTCACGCTGCAACCCCCGTGCAACCCTCCACGATCCCCTCTTCACCTTGCCCTGTACCCTTTGGCACCCCCGTGCACCCTTTGCACACCACTGCTCACCCCGTACACCCTTCACCGCACCTCTGCACACCCCGTACACCCACCCTGCATCCACCCTGCACCCACCCTGCACCCCACCCTGCACCCTGCACCTCGGCGTGCTGCCCTCTGCAGGAGTGGCTGCTCGAGCTCGTGCAGGGTGAGGCCGAGTGCAGAGCGAAGCCTCCACTGCTCTCGCGCGCGCGAGGGGCGGACGAGGCGGCGATTCGCGGCGCAAAGGAGCGCCAGACGCAGCGCGCGAAGTTTGAGATGGCGAACAAAGCGGTGCGGCATGCGATAAAGGGGCTCGAAAAGCAGAATTTCACACTCACGCTGCGCGGGGAAGCCTATGCCGAGAAGATGCTGTGCGACGAAGCACCACTCGAACGTTACCCCGGCTCCGGCCCTGATCCTAACCGCGAGCCAGCACCCGAAGTCGAAACCCGGCGGAGAGCTCGAGCTTTTACCAACACCTCCCGCCCTCATCTTCACCACCGCCCTCGCCCCCACCCTCGCTCTCGCCCTCAGTTTCGCTCCCACCCTCGCCCCCACTCTCGCCCCCACCTTCGTCTCCTTCGCCCCCACCTTCGCTTCCTTCGCCCCACCTTCGCCCCCACCTTGGTCAGTTACGACGAGGCGGAGCTCGTGTCTGCACTCGTCGTACAGAACCGCACGCGCACCCAGGCCGAGTTCGACATGGCTGACCTCTTTGCGCCGCGCGGCACCGCCGCGCTCGCCACCACCAACGCCGCGCCTCTCGCCTGGACCACACCACCCAACACGGCGTCGGCGTGGCAGTCACACATGGCTGCCCACGCAACCGCCGCCGCCGCAACCGCCGCCGCTGCCACCGCAACCGCCGCCGCTGCCGCCGCCACCGCCGCCGCTGCCGCCGCCGCTGCCACCGCCGCTGCCGCTGCTGCTGCCGCCGCTGCTGCCGCCGCCTCTCAGACGCCCCGTCCGCCTTCCGCCGGGTTTTGGGGGCAGCGAGCGACCACGCCAGCTACGCCCGCTGTTCTCCAGCAAGCTACGCCCGCCGAGCCCGCCCGGCCGTCGTCCGCTCGCTTGGCCTTGCCGAGCCGCACGACCGAGGCGCGGGCGTCCGCTGCGCCGCGCCCCGCAACCAGCGTGCACACCGCCCGCAAACCCGCGTCGCCGATGGCGTCCGCACCCCGCAGCGCCCCCACACGTGAGGTGTGGGTGGCCCGCCGTGCAGCGGAGCTGGCCATCTCGCGTGGCGCTGCCCTGCTCGCTACGGATGTGCTCGCCAGCCCGCGCCGCGCGCGCCCGCCGTCGAGGAGCACGCCGAAGCCTCCCGGTATGGGTCAGTGATGCGAGCAGTATGTCCAGGGATCGGCACCTCACGTGGCGGCTGGGTCAATGTCGGTGATGATGTACTTACGGGTCATAACTTAGATGTTAAACACGTTACGTGTCAGACCAGGAGACAAGTGGGCAAGCGAACGGACAGGCAACCAAGCGAGGATTAATAGGGCAGGGGACTAATAGGGCAAGTATTAATAGTCGGTGCAAGTTTGGGCGCCGCGAACTTGCACTCTGTACAAGAGCGCGGCGCGTACGTGGCGAGGGTCTGGAGGGGCCCTCGCCACCACCGAGATGGAACACGCGAAAAAACTCAGCACCAACCAGGCTAGTGCACGCGAGAAGCGATTTGTCAAGTTTGCCGCCAAGGGCGCCACTCAAGCGCAGGTGCAGCTGCCACCACCGCTGCCGCTGCCGTGGCAGCTCCCGTCGCTGCCAAGGGTGCCAGCGAACGCGCCGCGTGTTTTGCCACTCCGACCCGTCGAGCGGCAACACCGCCACACGGCACCGTTTGTCCACAGCGTGCGACGTGTCAAGTCGCAAGTCCTCACCCCGCTCAGCACTTCCGCCGCCGTTTCCAAGAAGTCTGGTGCATTGTCTGCAAGCCAGCTGCTGCAGATGCTCTGCTGCGTGGGGTTGGCTTGCTTCGTGATTATTGTCCTGTTGATCCCTGTCGGCATGGCAGTCGTTGCCCGGCAAAATGGAGGTCCTACAAGTGAGACGGTGAGAGACTGCCGGGACGACCCGAGTTGTAGACGAGACGCGCATCTTCCACCTCTGCTGCACGTAAATCGCACTCCATTACAAAACCGAACGAGTCGCCCTCACGCAGCCGTGCAGAACTCTCTCCGGCGGCAGCTCCCGGCAAGGACGCCACGTGCGGTCGGAACACGGCTCTCCAAAGCACCGACGAAAACACCGATCATCCCGACGTCCAATGAGCACAAGGCCCTCATTGGGACCTCATGTACCAATCCAATGCAACGCGACCGGAGCAGCAAGAGCAAGCAACTTCCAGTCATTATCTTCACGCACCTGCGGCGCACCGGGGGCTCGGTGCTCGAGAAAGGGGTCTTCTGGCCCGGGGTCGCGTGCGATCAGGGCGTTGTCCCGCCACCGCCACCGTCACCGTCATCGCCGAGGCCGAGATCGGTCCACAGGGCCACCCCGGGCGGTCGTCTCTTCTACCAAGCAGAGGTTTCCAATAAGCCCCTACCCACCCAATCGCTCTCCGAACGAAGATCGATTCAGCAGGCACGGGATTCACTACTGGCGTCCGTCTTGTTCAACTGCCACGAAGGCTCGGTCGGCCGCTTCGCGAGCGCCTCAGTAAACGAACGCCTCAAGTTCGCCAGCAAGATGCGCCGCGCCGCGCTCGTGTGGCGCCACTGCCCGTACGGCGTGCATGCGCTGCTACCGGGCGGCAAGATGGCGACGGCGCAGACGGGTCAGGCGGCGCAGACGGCGCAGATGGCACAGGTCGCGCCGCACCGCTCGAGCTCGCAGGTCGTGCAGGATCGTGTGCAGGATCGTGTGCAGGAGCTACGAGCTCGTGCAGACGGCACAGGTCGTGCGAGCTCGACCTGGGAGCAGCGCATGCATGAGCGCCAGCTGCCGGTGTTATTGGAGCCGAGGTTATTCGAGCCGCCCAAGACTTTCGCCTACGTCACACTGCTGCGCGACCCAGTGAGCCAACCCCCGATCTCCCCCTCCACCCTCCCCCTCGCTCTTTCCCTTGCATCTCGCCCTCGCCCGCGCACTCGCCCCCGTCCTCGCCCCCGCCCTTGCTCCCGCCCTAACCCTCACCCCTCACCCCCTACCCGCCCTCCACCCGCTCTCGCGCACCTCGCCCTCGCCCTCACCAGGTGGAGCGTCTGATGTCATGGCAAGCGTGGTGCGACAAATGCGCGCGGACCCATGCAGGTGGTCGGAGCTCGCGCGATAAGCTGGCGAGCACGCGCTGCTGCGGCTCGTCCGCCACAAGGCCCCGCAAAGGTGATCCCTCCCACCGCCTCTAGCCGTCAAGTCTCACGCTCACTCCGACCACCACCTTCACGCTCTAGCTGTCACCACCCTCTCACCCTCACGCACAACCTCACTCTCTTAACCTCACGCCCACGCTCATGCTCGCTAGGCACGTCCAACATCACCTCATACTATATCGAGCGTGCCGAGCGGCTACGCGTGCCGCAGCCGCAGCTGCATGGCGTACGGTACACCATGGCAAGGACAAAGCAGGCCTTGGCTACTGCCCTAGCCATCGCTAAGGCCAAGGAGAACCCCAACGCGCTCCCTGATCGCATCGAGCTCCTGCTCGATGACAACTACGCGACTCGTATGGTGAGTGTCAGCCCTAGGCCTAGCCCCAGCCCTAGCCCCAACCCTAGCCCCAGCCCTAGCCCTAGCCCTAGCCCCAGCCCTAGCCCTAGCCCTAGCCCTAGCCCCAACTCTAATCTTGGCCAGCTCTGCGGAAGCAGCACGTACGACGAGGTGCCTACCTCCGCCGGCACGGACGCGGTAGTGGGCGACGCCTTTGGCCTCGATGGGCGTGTTGGTGCGCCGCTCCTCCGCCTGTCTACCCCCTCACCTCCAGGCCTCTCGTCACCTTTGGTCTCCCTCCACCTCCCACCACCTCCCGCCTCGCACGCGCCCGCTTTCACTCTCACGCTGGGTTCGGCGTCGGCGTCGGCGCCGGTGTCGGTCAGCGTTGGTGTCGGCGTTGGTGCTGATATTGATGTTGCACCTGGCGCGTGCGGCGCAGGCCCGGCACATCTGCGGTGTGCGATGCGGCACTTGCTATGCAAGTATCGCTTCGTAGGGATGACATCGCGCCTCAACGAGTCAGCCTGCGTGCTCAACAGCCTCTTTGGTTGGACGCAGCGCCCCGTGCCCCATTCGCATGAGACCAACTCGCGCGTAGACAGGGTGCTTAACTAAGCCCAACTAAGCCCTAGCCCCAGCCCCAGCCCCAGCCCCAGCCCCAGCCCCAGCCCCAGCCCTAGCCCCAGCCCCAGCCCCA
>Ga0115007_10002953_pt1 | contig 10399 bp, 10 predicted proteins | sample ArcOceMetagenome_2_FD_87166 | JGI IMG/M metagenome (GOLD analysis project Ga0115007, IMG submission 87166) | Marine eukaryotic phytoplankton communities from Arctic Ocean - Arctic Ocean ARC135M Metagenome | ecosystem: Environmental > Aquatic > Marine > Oceanic | place: Arctic Ocean | collected...
AATTATTTTTGATACAACATTAAGGGATGGGGAACAAAGTCCTGGTGCCTCGATGACGAAGGATGAAAAAGTCCGGATTGCAAAAGCATTAGAACGTATGCAAGTAGATATCATAGAGGCTGGTTTTCCAATTGCAAGTGAAGGTGACTTTGAATCAGTTCGCGCTGTAGCAAAGGCAGTAACACAAAGCCGTATTTGTGGTCTAGCTCGTGCGCTGGATAAAGATATAGATCGAGCTGGTGAAGCTTTAAAAGAAGCCAATGCTTCAAGGATCCATACCTTCATTGCCACGTCTCCTATCCACATGAAAATGAAGTTGCGGATGGAACCAGATCAAGTTGTTGAAAATGCTGTGAAAGCCGTGAAAAGGGCGCTGAAATATACAGATGACGTTGAATTTTCACCAGAAGATGCAGGGCGAAGTGACCCTGACTTTTTATGTAGAATATTAGAAGCCGTGATCGATGCTGGTGCTAGGACTTTAAATATTCCCGATACAGTGGGCTACAACGTACCACAACAATTTGGCCAGTTAATTACTAACTTGAGAGAACGGATACCTAATTCTGATAAGGCGATCTTTTCCGTACATTGTCATAATGACCTTGGGATGGCTGTCGCAAATTCATTATCAGCAGTATTGAATGGTGCACGTCAAGTTGAGTGTACGATCAATGGGTTAGGAGAACGTGCTGGCAATGCAGCATTAGAAGAAGTAGTGATGGCGGTTCGAACACGTCAGGATCTATTTACTTGTGACACGAATATTGATGCAACACAAATTGTTGCAGCATCGCGTCTCGTATCGGGTATTACGGGGTTTGCAGTTCAACCTAATAAAGCTATCGTAGGAGTTAACGCATTTGCTCATGAATCAGGTATTCATCAGGATGGTGTATTAAAAAATCGTGAGACCTATGAAATAATGCGCGCTGAAGATGTTGGCTGGCATACTAATAGAATGGTCTTGGGCAAGCACTCAGGTCGAAATGCCTTTAGAGCGCGATTAAATGAATTAGCTATTAGCTTCGAGTCAGAAACTGAACTTAATGCAATTTTTCAGCGCTTTAAAGAGTTGGCAGATAAAAAGCATGAGGTGTTTGATGAAGACATACAGGCTTTAGTTAATGAAACTGTCATTTCTGAGAATGAACACGTTAAATTGATCTCATTGAAAGTGACCAGCGAGACAGGCGAAATGCCTATTGCAACGATGACTTTGTCTGTTGATAGTAAAGAAAAACAGGTCGAAATGAGCGGAAGTGGACCTGTCGACGCGGCCTTTCGTGCAATCGAAGAAATTGTACAAAGTCATACGGAGCTGCAGCTTTATTCTGTCAACAATATTACGAGTGGTACAGACTCGCAAGGTGAAGTTAATGTGCGGCTTGAAAAGGGAGGGAGAATAGTCAGTGGACAGGGTGCTGATACGGATATTGTAATTGCATCAGCAAAAGCATATGTACATGCCTTGAATAAAATGATTCTGCCCCATGAGAGAGCTCATCCACAAGTATAATGATGCCTAGTTCTACGCAAGTTTCATTACTAAGAGAGATGGGAATACCTGTCTGGAAATTACGCGGTAGAGCTGAGGTGGAGCTGAGTGATCCTGTCGATACCACAGCTTTATTAGCTAGAATATCAAACTCAATATTTTTAGTTAGTCATGATAGTCAAATAACAAAACAGACAAACTATTTACTTCAAGCGATGTTATCAACTATTGGACTGTCAAGTGAAGTGGTATGTTTTATTTCATTAGCTGAAGTGGATGTTTTGACTAAGTTAAAAAAGGTCGAAACTAAACAAAAAGTATTGTTGTTGATGGGTGAAGGTGCTGTTAAACATGTTTTTGGTGATGCATCAGATGTTGAAACCTATCGTAATAATATTCACAGCATAGAAGAATCAAAACTAACCGCTATCGTTAGTTTTGGATTAGATAACTTAATACTTAACCCTCAAAATAAGGCCTTAGCATGGAAGGACCTACACTCAGTAAAAATGTACACCAATAATATCTGTGAAAAGAGATGAACATAGAAAGTAATACTGCTCTAATCAAAACAATGACATGTAGGCCCATAAGAGCGGGTGACTTAGCGGATGTGGTGATAATTGAAAAAGCAGCAACAGAATTCCCGTGGTCATTAAAAAACTTCCAAGGCTGTTTAAAAGCAGGGTATAAAGCTTGGGTTTTTTCTAACGAAACAGGTGAGGTTGTTGGTTTTGCCATTTTACAAAAAGTAGTAGATGAACTGCATTTGCTAAATGTTTGTGTAAAGAAACAGTTTCAAGGGGAAGGCATTGGTCATTCCATCTTAAATTTTATTATTGATTATGCTAAGGATTCGTTTTTTTCTCTAATAGTGCTAGAGGTCAGAGCTTCTAATAGTCGCGCACAAAAGCTCTACAGTAAGGTAGGGTTCAATGAAATGTCCGTTCGTAAAGATTACTACCCTGCATATTCAGGACGTGAGGATGCCATTTTGATGGGGTTGGATTTATTAATATTACCCTGTATGGGTGATGATAAATAATCAACTGTAAAGCTACGTATTGCTTTGATAGCAATGCTCACATAGACTTATGGTATAACAATCAGTTATATCTATAATTATTAGGAGATTTATAATGGCTTTTGAATTGCCAGCTTTACCTTATGCAGATGATGCACTCGAACCCCATATTTCTGCAGAAACAATTAGTTTCCATTATGGTAAACATCATCAGACTTATGTCACGAATCTTAATAAACTTGTCCCGGGGACAGCTTTTGAAGATTTATCAGTAGAGCAGATTATAATGAAAGCGGAAGGTGGCATATTCAATAATGCCGCACAAATTTGGAATCATACTTTCTATTGGAATGGCTTAACTCCCAATGGTAAGGATGTTGCTTCAGGCGCTTTGGCTTCAGCAATTACTGAGAAGTTTGGTTCCTTTGATGAGTTCAAAGCAAAGTTTTCTACATCAGCTGCGACTAACTTTGGCGCAGGCTGGACCTGGCTCGTAAAAAATAATGATGGCAGTATAGAAATTGTGAATACGAGTAATGCCGGCTGCCCATTAACAGATGGCCAAACACCCTTGTTGACTTGTGATGTCTGGGAGCATGCATATTATATCGACTACCGAAATGCGCGTCCAAAATACGTTGAAACATTTTGGAAATTAGTGAACTGGGACTTTGTTGAAGCTAATTTTGCAGGCTAAATTTAATCTATTATATCAATTAACACTAGCCTAACTTTATTCAGGTTTTGCTAACGGTGTTAGAACGTTATAAAATGACGTTCTTTGAAAGATGGCAGTTTCGAGAGAAGCGGCCATCTTTTCGTTTAGTGGGTATGTCAAAAGTTATTGCTTAGTAACGGTTTAAATGTGACGAGCATGTGAATGGAGTAAACGCAGTGTCAGAATCAGTGATGCCAACTTATGGTCGTCTCAACGTCGCTTTCACAAAGGGGGCAGGAATTTGGCTGTTTGATGATAAAGGAAACAAATATCTCGATGCATTAAGTGGTATTGCCGTTTGTAACCTTGGTCATAGCCACCCCAATGTTACCAGTGCTATTTGTGAACAAGCTGGAATTTTACTCCATACTTCAAATATTTATCAAGTACCCCTTCAAATAGAATTGGCTGATAAGCTGGCAGAGTTGTCAGGTATGTCACAAACTTTTTTCTGTAATTCTGGTGCTGAGGCAAATGAAGCCGCGATCAAAATTGCACGTAAATATGGCCATAACAAAGGTATAGATAAGCCTGTCATCATTGTCATGGATGGTAGTTTCCACGGCAGGACAATGGCAACGTTAACTGCTACGGGGAACCCCAAAGTACATGAAGGTTTTGAACCGCTGGTTCCGGGCTTTGTTCGCATACCCTACAATGATATTGACGCATTAAAAAGGGCTATTAACCACTGGCCAGAGGCTGTTGCCGTCATGTTGGAACCCATACAAGGAGAAGGAGGCATCAGAATCCCTGCCGCCGACTACTTATCAGAGGTTCGCCAATTATGCACGCAGCGTAAGATATTAATGATGCTGGATGAAGTGCAGACAGGTGTTGGTAGAACAGGAAAATTTTTTGCTTATCAACATGCTGATGGCGTTTTACCTGATGTGTTAATGCTAGCAAAAGGTTTAGGCAATGGTATGCCCGTCGGAGCATGCTTGATTTCTGGTGTGGCTATAGGAACTTTAGAACCAGGTAACCATGGCTCAACATTTGGTGGAAACCCTTTGGCCTGTCGTGTAGCCATGACGGTACTAAAAACAATTGAGTCTAGTAATTTACTGGCGCATGTCTCACTTGTGAGCGCACATATATTGTCTAGTTTTGAAGAGGCACTTTCAGGCTATGATAATATTGAAATAAGGTGTAAAGGATATATGATTGGCATCGAGCTTCCAGTGGACTGTACACAGCTGGTACAAAGGGCTTTAGACAGGAACTTATTACTCAATGTTACAGATGGTAAGGTTATTCGCTTGCTGCCACCTTTAGTAATGACAGCTGATGAAGCCGAGATCATGGTCAAAATAGTCAGTGAACTCGTGATTGACTTTATGACGACAGATACAATTGGGAGCATGGCTTAAAATGAGACACTTTTTGACATTAAAAGACTTATCAACGGCTGAGTTATCTACACTTATTCAGCGTGCAATTATATTAAAGGCAATGCACAAGAATGGCGAAGTTTATGAGCCATTAAAAAATAAAGTCTTAGCTATGATATTTGAAAAATCATCAACCCGCACAAGAGTTTCATTCGAATCTGCGATGATTCAGTTTGGAGGTGGCTCTATTTTTTTATCTCCAAATGATACTCAGCTAGGTCGAGGAGAACCAATAGAAGACTCCGCTCGCGTAATTTCAAGCATGGTCGATATGGTGATGATAAGAACTTTCGAGCATAAGAAGGCCGAACAATTTTCCCAGTTCTCATCAGTACCGGTGATCAATGCTTTGACTGATGATTATCATCCATGCCAACTATTAGCTGATATGCAAACCTATGTTGAACATCGTGGTTCAATCAAAGGCAAGACTGTGACCTGGGTAGGTGACGGTAATAATATGTGTCATTCATATATAAATGCTGCTGAGCAATTTAATTTCAATCTGAATATTGCTACGCCGAAAGGGTATGAACCGAATGAGGTAATTGTTGCATCGTCCGATGCTAACGTAACTTTATTCAGTAATGTAAACGATGCAGCTTATAAGTCTGATCTCATTGTGACTGATGTATGGGCGAGCATGGGGCAAGAGGAAGAACAGAAAAAAAGAGAAGCTGCTTTTGCTGCTTTTCAAGTGAATAACGCAGTCATGTCTTTAGCGAAAAAAGATGCACTATTTATGCACTGCTTACCTGCTCATCGAGGTGAAGAAGTCAGCGAGGAAGTGATAGATGGTCCGCAAAGTGTAGTTTGGGATGAAGCAGAAAATCGACTACATGCACAAAAGGCACTATTAGAATTCTTATCAGCTAAACGTTAAGATGATTACTTAAAGCATTTAAACGCTCGACTGTTCCAATATCAAACCATTGACCCGAGTAAACTTCTCCGGATACTTGCTGAGCTGCTATCGCCGAGAGGAGTATTGGTTTGAGAGGTTTCGGTTCCAGTTTTAAGTTAGCAAACAATGATGGGTGGAAAATACCAATACCGCTATACGTGAGTTTTTTCTGTTCTGCTTGTGATAATAAACCTGAAGCTAATGAAAAATCTCCTTTTGGATTATGTTCTGGGTTATTTACTAAGACCAAATGGCACAATATTTTAGAATTTAATTTAGCTTTCTCGAGTTCTCTAAAGGGATAATCAGTCCATATATCTCCATTGACAACTAAAAAAGGGGCATCCCCTAATAATGGCAGAGCCTTCACTATACCGCCTGCAGTCTCTAACCTACCATCTTGCTCATTAGAATATTCAATTGTGGCGTTATATCTACTTCCATCACCTAATTTGGATGGAAACTGCTCACCTAGATGAGCATAGTTAATTACAATATTATTTATTCCTGCATTTACTAGAGTTTTAATAGTGTGTTCTATTAAGCTTTTACCACCGACTTCGAGTAGGGGCTTAGGAGTGGAGTTAGTTAAAGGTTGCATGCGCTCGCCGCGTCCTGCTGATAATATGATGGCCTTCATAGAATAGCTTTTATGTTTGGCTGTGTTGAAAGGAAATCACCTAAGTCTTTAAATTCATCGTATATAGAACAAATTTTGAGCACATAGGCTAAAGTTTGTGGAAGGTCATGCATATAGTTACTTTTTTTATCACGGTAATTCAACCGACAAAAAACACCAAGAATCTTAATGTGGCGCTGTAAGCCCATCAAGTCGAACCAACGCGTAAACTTCTCAAGCGAGCAATTACTTAATAATCCCTGATCTTGTGCTAATTTAAAGTAGTGAGCTACCCAGCCCTCTATTTTGTCGTCAGGCCAGGCAATATAGCAATCACGGAGTAGAGATACTAAATCATAGGTAATAGGGCCTATGACTGCATCTTGAAAGTCAATTATTCCTGGGTTACGAATATCACTATACATTAAATTACGTGAATGATAATCACGGTGAACAATCACTTGCGGTTGCTCAAGTGCATGGTTAATCAATATATCAAATTGGTTTTGGATTGTATCGGGAACACTTAGTGACATGTGTTTATGTAAGAACCACTCGGAGAATAAATTAAGCTCTTTTTGTAATAATCCTCGATTATATTCAGGAAGTGTAATTGACTGCTGAGGACATAATTGAATTTTTATTAGAGCATCAATAGCAGGCTTATAAAGTACATCAGCAGATTTAGCATTGAGTTTGTTTAAATAAGGCTGAGAGCCGAGATCAGTCAAGAGTAAAAAACCTTTTTCTCTTTCCTCAGCAATGATATCAGGTACATGAAGGCCATGCTTTGCTAAAAATTGAGCAATTTTAATAAAAGGTCCAACATTTTCGTACTTTGGGGGGGCATCCATGACAATCATCGTTTTATTATCAATTGTTACACGATAATAACGTCTAAAGCTAGCATCACTGGATGCGGGCTCGAGGATGAAATTATCAGTTTTATATAAGTGTGATAGCCAGGATTTTATTTCGTCTATGCGTGTATCAATAATCATAATATCTGAGTATAAATGTTTTTAAGAATATGGATTGGGTTGAAGGACATCTAAGCCTTCATTATTCAATAGAGAAATGAGCTGAATTAAAGGTAAGCCAATTAAACTATTAGGGTCGTTACCATGTAATTTATCAAACAAAGTGATCCCAAATCCTTCTGATTTAAAACTACCTGCACACTGATAAGGTTCATCTATTTCTAAATAGAATTGAATCTGTTCGTCAGATAAGTTTTTAAAAGTTACTTCATAGGGCTCAACTAACGATTGCATTCGCAGAGTCTCACTATTATATAAAGCAAGTCCCGTCAAAAAAAGCACAGTTTGGCCTGATGCCAATCGTAACTGGCTTGTTGCGGCTTCATGATTTCTCGGTTTCCCAAGAATTTGGCCCTTGAGAACCGCTACTTGGTCAGAACCGACAATTAATGTCTTTGGGTGATTGATTGCAACTGCAATTGCCTTCTGCTCAGCTAAACGTTTCACGAGGTCTGCTGGAATCTCAGCTTCATGGGCTGTTTCATCAATATCTGGTGAAGCAGTTTTGAAGGGCAGGTTTAACTTACGAAGCAGCTCTGCTCGAAATGGAGAGCTAGAACCGAGGATCAATGGGTGCATATATGAGATCTCATGAAATGGAAGTTAAAGTAGATATCCAGTATAAATTATTGAAAAATAATTGTTTTTATCTTCGCGGCTAAGATTGGAATCTTTTGGCGATAGAAATAAATAGTACCAACTGGACTGCTAGACATAAATTCATCTATATTGTTATTAGGATCATAAAGAGAACCTTGTTAACATTACTACATTACTAATTACTATACCGCCCTGATGATGCTACCTCAACACTCTAATGCAGCAGATCTTATGCGCTGGGCAACCTATGCTTCAGTCACAACCGCCTTAATATTGATTTTTGTTAAAATTATTGCATGGTTTATAACAGACTCAGTCAGTGTTTTAGCGACGTTATTAGATTCGAGTCTTGATGTTTTAGCTTCTGCATTAAACTTGATAGCTGTTAAGCATGCGCTAGAACCAGCTGATAATGAGCATCGGTTTGGTCATGGTAAAGCTGAGGCCTTGTCTGGTGTTGGTCAGGCAATGTTTATTGCAGGATCTGCAGGTTTTTTATTATTACAGGCTATAGGACGAATTATAAACCCACAAGAGATGACCACTGGTTTAGAAGTAGGGGTTGGGGTTATGGTCTTTTCAATGGTAATGACGTTAGCTTTACTTTCATTTCAAAAGTATGTGGTTCAACAAACAGGATCAACAGCAATTAAAGCAGACGCCTTGCATTACAAAACAGATTTGCTTGTAAATGGAAGTGTTATTGTTGCGCTATTTCTAACATTCTATGGTTGGAGTTATTTTGATGCTATTTTTGGTATCGGCATTGCAATTTTCATATTGTATAGTGCATGGGAGATTCTAAGAGAATCTATTGATTTGTTAATGGACCATGAAATAGGGAATGATGAACGAGAAAAAATAGCTAATATAGTATCTACACACCCAGATACCATTGGCTACCATGACCTAAGGACGCGACGCTCAGGTACACGCGTCTTTGTACAACTACACTTGGAGCTAGATGCAGCTCTCACTTTAGCAGCAGCTCATGCAATTGCTGATAAAGTTGAAAAGGATATAGCTGCATTATTTGTTGATGCTGAGGTGATGATCCATGAGGATCCTGTTAATTGTGATCACCCAAATGATGATATTCAGGTAGGGAATGAAATCTAAATGGCTGAAAAACGACTTGTTGTAGCAATTTCATCTCGTGCACTATTTGACTTAGATGAAAGTCACCGCATTTATGAAGAACAAGGTACACAAGCCTACTGTGAGTACCAAATTAAAAATGAAGATGTACCTCTGGATCCAGGCGGTGCTTTCACGTTAGTACGAAAACTTTTAGCTTTAAATGATGGGCTATCTGGCGAAAAAGCCAATGTCGAAATCATCTTGCTCTCACGAAACAGTGCAGATACTGGGCTTCGTGTTTTTAACTCAATACAACATCATCAATTAGGGATTAGTAGAGCAGTTTTTACGTCTGGTAGCAGTCCATATCGCTATGTTGGCCCATTTGGTGCAAATTTGTTTTTATCGACTAGTCCGGGTGATGTGCGTAAAGCCTTAACAGAAGGCATTGCTGCAGCTACAATATTGCCATCTAAAACAAGCCAGAGTGACAAAAGTCAAAAAGGGCAACTACGAATAGCTTTTGATGGAGATGCTGTTTTATTTTCTGACGAATCAGAGCGCATATACAAAGAACGTGGTCTCAAAGCTTTCACTGACAATGAACAACAAACAGCAAAAGATCCATTAAGGGAGGGGCCCTTCAAAGAATTCTTGAAGGCTCTCAATTACCTTCAAAGTCAATTCCCAGAAGAAAACTCTCCGTTGAGGACAGCATTAGTTACTGCGCGATCGGCACCAGCGCATGAGAGGGTAATTAGAACCTTACGTGCTTGGGGTATCAGAATAGACGAAGCTATATTTTTAGGGGGAATGGAAAAGGGACCTTTTTTAAAATCTTTTGGAGCGGATATATTCTTTGATGATCAGCAGGGTCATTGCGATTCTGCAAGGCAGCATGTTGCAACAGGCCATGTACCACACGGTGTTTCGAACGAGAGTACAAAGTAGTTTACGAGTAAAAAATTTCGTGTAAAAATAAAGATTACATTGCATTTCAAAGGCTTTGCACTAATGCACATATTATTAGACCTACTTTACCACTATTAGGCTAGTTTTCTAGTATAGACCAGTCTATAATAGCCGACTTTCTTCAGGTTGAAGCCTGAAAACAGTTATGCGAGTGTGGCGGAATTGGTAGACGCGCTGGATTTAGGTTCCAGTGGGGTAACCTGTGAGAGTTCGAGTCTCTCCACTCGTACCATTTCGGAATGGAAGGCGATGACAATCATCGCTTTTGTTTCAACTCCTAGCTTCGAGGTTAAAAAATGCAAGTTACTGTAGAGAAGGTCAGCGAGCTTGGTCGCAAAATGACTGTGACAGTTGAAGGTGCCAATATTGAGCAAACGATTCAAGAACGTTTGATTGCTATTCGACCTAACATGAAAGCCGCGGGTTTTCGACCAGGTAAAGTACCAATGAAAATGGTTGAACAAATGCACGGTGGAACTGCTCGACGGGATGTAATTGATAATATTGTTCAAAATAGTATGGAAGAGGCTTTTACACAAGAAAAAATCAA
>Ga0115007_10002954_pt1 | contig 10398 bp, 9 predicted proteins | sample ArcOceMetagenome_2_FD_87166 | JGI IMG/M metagenome (GOLD analysis project Ga0115007, IMG submission 87166) | Marine eukaryotic phytoplankton communities from Arctic Ocean - Arctic Ocean ARC135M Metagenome | ecosystem: Environmental > Aquatic > Marine > Oceanic | place: Arctic Ocean | collected...
TAGTACATCTTTGGACCACGCAATTGCAGATGGGTTAATTGTGCGGATTGATAAAGAGACTTGGGGAGGGAGAAAAAAAATTTGTGGCATGAACATTGAACTGTGTGGAGGTGGTGGCAGTAGTAGTAGTAGTAGTAGTCTTGGTGGAGGAGTTGAAATTGAAAGATGAAATAAATTGGATTAAATCTTATTTTAAAAATAAATCAATTACAGGCGTGTGTAAAGATACATGTAGTTCCTACATTATACATCTTGACAGTGTATCATGTTCATGTACACATACTACATACATACATACTAAACTGTATAATGCCAACTGTGTGTGAACGTTCATGATGTAAAATTGTATAAATAAATAAATAAATAAAAAAATAAATATGTATGTGTGGTACGTGGTACAATTCTATATTCTATATTTATTTATGTATGCAGTATGTACATGTGAAGTACGTGGTGGTACATACATACATGCACTACACGTAGTACACACACATGTGCGAATGTGTGGACACACCTCCCTTGCTAGATGGCGGCAAGTTGAATGCATCTTATTTATATCATCTCGAAACACTTTTTTTTTTATCTTGTGGACTTTTCCTTTGAGGACCATCGCCTTTGTTGCCAAGAACACTCCAATAATCTTTCAACGATTCAACCCGCGTCAACACATTTGGACCATACAGCAATTGTAAATAACGATGTGCTTTGTTTGGGCATGGGTAGGAAAAATCATACAACTTGCATCCCTTTAACGGAAAGACCAACGAGGAAGGAATTACAAATTTCTGGTACCAATATGGATTGGCGATGTGAATGGATCGATCCACATTGTCTTCATGCATTGTGAGTTGCAAATCAACTTTGGGTCCATTGATATTCAAACGATCCACAAACAATTGATCTTTTCGATGCAATTTAAAAGAAGTAATTAATTTTCCTTTCAACACCGCACCGGGTCGTAGCACAAATTTTGATGCTGGCATGATTGTTGACCATGAAAGGAGTTTGATGTATGTTTCAGACAAATGTACTTTGGTCATCGCAGATTCATTTGGTGTAATTGGAATATAGACATCTGCGTCCAAATCCCAAGGGATGATGGTTTGAGAACGTAAACTACCAATCAAAGTTCCACTTGAAATGTAATATTGGATTGATTGCATACGAAAAAATGTATCCAATTCTTTCAACATTGTGCGTAGGTCTGTATGGTAAGTACAGCATTTTTGTTGGTTGTATTTCAAGCGTGATCCATATTTGGAGAGGATTGCAGCCTGATCGACGCATTCCAATTCACATGGTAATGGGGCTTTGGTGGCTGATCGAGATACTGCTGCATTGGTACGCGCAGGAGCTGAAGAGGAGGAGGATCGTAATCCAGGAATTGGATTTGCAGAAGCAGACAAAGAGGAGGTGGCAGATTGTGACAAGAGTCGAAATGTAATGCCTGTTGATACAGTGACAAGAAGGGCAGAGTACAACAGAATTCCAAGTGTACTAGTAAGCATTAGAAGGGCTTTGTTCTGGTGCATTGGTGAATTGTTATAGTTGGTTCACAGGAGAGAAGTCATGCATTTTGGCGGGGGTAAAAAAGTCGATAAGTCTTCGTTAGCGAGGCCACTGATTTTTGCAACGGATGCTGCTGCTGCTACAGTATATATATCTACAAGGTTAAATGATTTCCTGAATTATTTGCAGTTTATTTGTATTCTAATTTGTCGGGTGCAGGTGCAGGTGTGTGCTCATGTGTGTGGTGTAAATGGTACACCACGGTATTCACATGAATCAAACTAAAAAGAAGGTACTTGGTACCATGATAAATTGTGTGGTATACACCACCCTACAACTACAACTGTACACAGGCACGTCACTTTACACTTGTTACATTTTACATCTTCCGACCAAACAACATTTCAACCGTACTACGACGATTCGATTCTGGAAGAACATTTGATGTTTGGTTCGGTGCCGCCGCGACATGTGGTACATCAAGCAATTCAAAAAAAGGATTCTGATGGGTTTGAGCGACAAAACCTTGTGAGTGTGGTGTGCTTGGGATGACCTCTTGCGACGATGTTACCATGGATGTTCCAATGCCACTGAACAACAAACCCACGGTTCCACGACGATTTTGACGTGAACTGGCTGAAGGCTGTTCTGCCAACAACAATCTTTTCTTGGAAGGGGAAGAGGCAGAGGCGGAAGAAGAGGATGGTGGTGGTGGTGGTGGTGGTGGTCTTGCATTGGAAGATTCGACCAATGCCAACGACGAATTCGATTGGACCAGTGTTGTATGAGTGACGACGACGGGTGGTGGTGGTGGTGGGGGTGGTTTTTCTGTGGGCACACTGACCAAGGCAAGAGACGTCGACGACGTAGATGTTGCCACGTCTGTAATCACTTTGTTTAATAAATTTTGCAATTGTTGATTGCTCTTGACAGGAGAGACAATGCTGTTGGTGTTGGTGTTGGAGTTGGTGAGTTTTAATTTTTCATCTAATTCAGAACTCAACTGCAATTCAGCTTGAAATTTTTGTGGTGATTTTTCGTGTGAAAATCTTTTGGTCAATGAACTTGTTGGTGGTGGAGGTGGTGGCCGTGGTGGGGTTGCTCCTAACGCTGCAGAAACCAATGCAATTTTTTTTTTAGGAGGCTCCCGAGCAACGACCACATGCTCCTCGCCATTGCTGCTGGTTTTAGTATCACCGGCATTGCCACCGTGCACGGTTTTGCTTCTTGTGGTGTCACCACCACCATTTTGTTGCCATTGTTCAACTCGATCAGCAATGCGATCTAATTTTTGTTGGTTTAACATGGCTTTTTTCAATACGTTTCGTTGGGCACATGCCCTGGTTTCATCCTCCATCAAAATGATTTTTTCAGCTTGCAAATGGGCCACCAAATTTCTCAAATGGGCCAGATCACTTTCTTGGGATAAATATTCTCTTTCAACCGCACTGTGTAATTTATGGGCCCTCAACATGCTTAACGATTCAGACATCAATTCTAAACCAATTTTTATGGTTCTGGTTTCTTCAATGGCCTGGTATTTTTTTTCATTTGTTCGAGGCATGGCCGTGGCCATCAATTCAAATTCATCGTTGATTTGTTGCAATTCCAATTCAACTGCTTCTTTACGATTGTTAAATTCAATCATTAATTTGTTTCGATCCTCTTTCATCACGGCAGTGGTTTCCAATTGTTTGGATTGCCACGCTTGTCTTAATTCAAACAAACGATTTGTTCTGATCTTTATTAAATTGTGTTGCGCACGGTGTTCATCGTTTAATTTGGTAGTGATGCCACGTCGACGCTCGTTCAATTTCACCATGGAAGTTTGTGTGTCGTGTTGGTTTTCTTGGTGACGATGGACTCGTCCTTGCATGATCGAAAGCCGCAATTGTTTGGATTGGAGTTGGGCCAAAAGATGATTGGTTTCTTGTTCCAGGCGCTGTTGTTGGGATTCACACAACAACGATACAAACAGCATGAAAAAAAAAAAGAAGGAAGAAGTGCGGGCAATGGCCGATGGTGAGGGGATATTTCAATGGATACAAAAGTTGTTTTAAGAAAGAGGTTTTTTTGGATCATGCGATTTGGTGGATTTGGTCAATAAAAATATATGGAGGTCGTACAAGAACAACATCTTAAAAGATCAAGACACTCACTTGCAATCGTTTAAAAGAAGCCGGCGATCGCGATGTTTTACCCCCTTTCACGAGGTCGTGTCGCACTTCCATTGCTTTGGCGGAATAATATACCGCGATTGATGGAGTGCGCTAAAACAGGCTAAAATAACTAATGTCGAAATTGTCTAAATCCTTAAATTTTGAAGCAGAGTAGACACTAGAGAATGTCCCTGAAATATTAAGGTGTATTTCGATTCGCGATGAGGAAGCGATTTTTTCTACAAATTTGCCAATGATGGATGAAATGGATCACAAATAGCGCGATGAAGTATCTTATTGTTCTCCTTCTCCAGTCCTGCCTGACTCACGCCGCTTCCGTGCGGCGTCGGCAACGATCGGAACCCACTGAAAATGTCCTGTGTACGCCTTGTGTCCATGGTGACAGGCAGGGCGATTCGTGCCTCGGTGAATGTGTGTGTACTACCAATACCAAATGGAGCGGCGACGATTGCAACACTTGTTTAGAAGGCTGGGTGGGCAACGACTGCCAATATTCCGACGCCACCACCTGCAACAACCACGGTGCTGTGGATACCGCGGGTGCCTGTGCTTGCCACCATGGATGGATGACGGGTGGCCACTGCGAACGTTGCGCGCTGGGTTTTACAGGGGAATTGTGTCAATTCAGTAATTTAGAAACGTGCCACGACCACGGTGTCGTGGACGTGCATGGCAATTGTACATGTGGGGGTAATTGGGGCAACGCAGATTGTTCGACATGCATCGGTGAAGAATTTAAAGGTTCTGATTGTGAATTTAGTGATGCAACCACATGCCACAATCACGGGACGGTCTCCGAAAGCGGTGTTTGTACGTGTCAACCCCATTACGGTGGTGGAGTAGAGGACGATACAAACAAGGATTCCTTTTGCCAAACATGCACCCCGCCTTGGGTGGGTGACAAGTGTCAGTTCAGTGATGCTACAAACTGTTATGGCCACGGCAGCGTCGATGTGTTGGGTGTTTGTCATTGTAATCCACAATGGACCGGAAACGCCAATTGCACCAAATGCACCCCGGGGTATGCTGGCGTTTGGAACGATTGTGGGTTTAATGACGCCAAAGATTGTTCCAACCATGGGACAGTGGACGGTGCTGGAAAATGCACGTGTGACCCAGACTCCAAATGGGTGGGTGAGAACTGCAACATCTGTAAAGCACCATGGACGGGCAAGCAATGCGAATATTCGGACGAACACGATTGTTCGGGGCATGGAAAAGTGTGCGGGGCTGCTTTGCTAGGATGCATTGATCACGACGATTTCTTGGGAAACACGACAAGCCGACCCGCTGGTTCTTGCAAATGCCGCAACCATTGGAGTGGCCCCTCGTGCAACGTTTGCCCAGCCACCTACAACGGGAACGATTGTCAATATTCGGACGTAATGGATTGCTCCAACCAGGGAAACGTCGACATGCAAGGTAAATGCACATGCAACAACAATTGGTCAGGAACAACATGTCAAATTTGCCCTCATGGCAGTGCAGGGGCAGACTGCCAATATTCCGACCTGGTGGATTGCCATGGCCATGGCATTGTGCACGCGTCTTCGAAATGTACGTGTAGAAATGATTGGGTCGGCAAGACCTGTGATGTGTGTCTGGCGGGGCACAACGGTACCGATTGTCAATTTTCCAACGCCATTGAATGCCGTGGCAATGGTCTGGTCAACATGGACGGCACTTGCGATTGTTACGACAATTGGAAGGGCAGCGAGGTCTGCACTGTGTGTACCCGCACAGGTGACCATGACGCAATTGGACCCCAGTGTCAATATACTAGAAAAGAAACATGCCACAATCATGGGCGACCGGTCGCGGTGTTTCAACTTGGTTTCCCCTCGTTGTGCAAATGCGACGATGGTTATTGGGGGTCAAATTGCCGTCAGACCATTCGCGAATACCAAGTCAACTGCGTGGCCATACCCAGCAGAGACCCACAGAGATGTTGCGGCGCTCAACGGTGGCCACAGTTGGCCGTTGAAGAAGAACAAAGAGTGAGTGACATGACCAAATTAGTGAGGAAGGGACTTGAAGAAACAGAAGGAGCCTGTGATTACGTATGGGGCGTGTGGCGCAGCAAAGCAGCGACAATGTTGAGTGGTGTGCCCAAATACAGTGGGGAAAGAAGTGATGAAGGATGGATTGGAAAAACTGAAGTGGGTGGTGGTGGAAGCGTGGGGGAAGATAATTTCAATCATTACGACGTGCATTATTACAAGTAATAATTTTTTTTGTCAAAATCTTTCCGAGAAAAAAAAAAAAAAGAGAATTTTTATAGACGGTGGTTTGGTGAAGAGTTGTAGTAGTATGTAGTATAAGCGCATAAAACAGTAGCAGTAGTGTCGTAACAATGTAAAAATAAACAAAAACTGGTTTAAGCAACACCATGTATTACACCATATGTATTACATCCCACGACCTTACTCTCTCTTCTATCCAGTCCCCCAACCACGATCAAACGTGGTCGTGTGAAGCAAGTCTTGTCGATCAGCGGTCTCAGCCGCAGCATTGAATAATTTTTCGCCGTATCCCAATCCTTGCGATGTTAACAAGTCTTGAACGATTTGAGTATCGGCTTTTTTTCTTCCTTTGTCACCACCACCACCACCGGCCGGTTGAATCTGTCGTACCTTTTCACGCAAATTTGACCAAGTTGTAGATCGAATCGTTGGCAGTACACTCACTGTTTGAGACCAACCAGCAACATCGGGAAACAATAACACCGGCATCCTTTTTTTTTGTCGTCGTCTTAATTTTTTTAATTCTACATCGGCAGGGTGAATGCACAATTCTTTTCGACGTTCCATGGTTCGAGGTGTTTCTTCCTCCACTTGTGGGTTGTAACTGTTGTAATTGTCATTGGACATCGGCAATGCATTGTAATAATCTGAATGTGCTGCTGAATGTTCGGGTTGGCTGATGTTCATGCCAGGAATGGGCATAAAAGAAGCACTGCCAAAATTTTTGGGGTGAACCCGATTGTTGATCAAATAGGAGTATTGAGTAACCGCCTGTTGCACGCCCGGTGCATCACTTCTAGTACTTTCAATAGCATTTTTTATGTTTGTAATTTTTTTTGGATTGTGCTGCCAAATGCCGTTGTGCGAAGCCAATTTGATCGTGCCTGTACTGCCCGAACGACGAAGGTAAGATTTAGATATTTCTTGACGACGAATTCTGGGACGATTCATTTCGTTTTGTTGGTCTTGAAGCACTCGCATCAGATTGTTTTGTTGCAAAGCACGGTATGCTTTGGGTAAATGATGTGGTTTACTTAATTTTTTCTTTTTCTTTTTTGAAGACTTTTTAATGTTCGTCGTCGTCGTCCGTGATAATTTTAATGTTTGTGAAACTTTGGCACGCAGTTGTTGTCGCTCGTATTCTTGCCGTACTTCGTTGCCAAGTTGATCGGGTGGTGGTCGTTGCGTTTGTCGTTGCGTACGTCGTTGTGGTTGACGATGCAATTGATCGACTGACGCTAATGCCTTTATTTTGTCTGCATTGCGATCCATTTTGAGAGACATCTTATGTAATAGATTTCGTTGTACAAGCAATTCGTGGGCGAGATCCGACGTGGCAAACCCATCTCTTTTGTTACGGCGTTGGTGGGGAAGTGAACTGTTGAGGTTGGGCATTGATTGTGCATGTTTCTTCATTCTATCAGGGCAGAATATGTGATGGATGATTAATTTGAGAACAAAAATAGAGAGACTCAACGGACAAATAAATGTGAAACTTACCCGTTGGATCGGTGTTCGTTATCGAAACGTGCACCACAATACATTGCAACTGTTCGTTGAATTAGTCAACATATTCGATTGTCAAATATGTATAACAATGAAAAAAATCAATCATTGCTGTCAAAGAAAAGTATTTCCTTTGCGTCCTTTTTGTCTGTTTTGGCATTTTTACTTTTTTGCATTTTTCTATTTTCATCATCGTCGTTTTCATCAAACTTCACTGCTGTGAATGCCGACACGACATAGATAGATAGATAGATAGTTTTGCCTTAGTACCCGCGCTGAAGTCGGCATGCCTCGTACAACATTAAAGAATGAAAAAGCCAAACTGTCGTCCATCGGCAAGTTTATGGCGTCAAATCATCGCACCAAAATCGTTGCACGGCGCACCACCAGCAAAAGGGTGCATCGAGTGCTCAACATAATCCAATCTGAGATCGATGAATTGGCAGCGACCGACCATGTCAAATCCATCACCTCTTCCTGGGGATTGTCCATTCGACCTCAATCTTTGAAGTTTCTTCTAAGTAAAAAACACAGGTCTCGTCGGAGTGAACAAAGAAAACAAACTTCCACCCGATTGAATCGCCAATTAAATCCACCTTTGGATCATTCACAAGTATTGATGCCACGATTCACGGGTTTATTGACACGATTAATTCCTGGCGATCCAACGGGCATCAACCCTTCTTTGGGTTTACCACCCCCCCAACTGTTGATCGAAACGTTGGAAAGAATCAATCACATGAGTCGTACCTCGATGTTTTCCTCCATTGCTACGGCAACCAATGAATCGGAAAAGTCAGAGACCAGTGATTCGATGGAGTCAGTGCGAAACAACCAACGCAAGACTGCTGCAGCCCATAAAAAAAACAACCGTCGTACACTTACTTTAAAAGAACATCAGCACGAAGATCAGTTGCGTGAAGAGGCAAAAAGAAGAAGAAGAGACCCCAAACATTTCAAGTTGGTACAAGATGCCAGAGACCAACAACACAAACTCCGTCAAGGGATTGTATTGCTTCAATCACGAGTGGAAGAATGTCAAAATTTAGTAGGTCGCACTACAAACGACAACAATCTTGCTTTGCGCCTTGGGCATGAAAAAATACAACACAGGTTGAACAAAAGAAAAAACGAACTTGAAAAATCGACCCCACCACCAAGTACAACCACACGCCAATTATGGTTGTTGCCCCTCCAAGCCTTGGAAAAACTATTGAAAAATGGTTCTGTCACTGCCAAGAGCAGTGGTTATAATAGCCGCAGTAGTAGCCACAGCAGAAAAAACGACAGCGCCAGCAGCGGCGGCGGCGGTAGTGGTGGTGGTGGTGGTGCCACCCACAGACGAAGAAAAGAACACCATGCATTGTTTCGAAAAAGAGCGGCATCAGCACGTGGATTAACCACGGGTCTTAATGCACCTGATTTTGGGCATGGGTTGTATTTTTTAAAAAATGATTCCAAAAGTTCTCGTCCTCGTCCAACAAGTGCACCACCCATGAAAAAAAAATTCAAGCCATTCAAATCATTGGGCAGAGAACCACAACAACATGAAGAAAACATACATTCTCATTTGTCTTTGCCAATGGCTAGTCATTTTCATTTGACTGAAAATTTATTGAGAAGATTTGAATTTGAATTGTTGCAAGAAGATCGTGCTGTCTCACAAATATTATGTAAGTTGTTTTTTTGTTTCTGTTTTTGTTTTTGGTCAACTTTATTATCATTCGCCCAATTAGACTAATTTTGAAGGATGCACCTGTTCTATTACCCCCTCTCACAGGTCATTTATGGTTACTGTCAATCCGTTATACAAAAGAAGTCAGATCCATCAAATCCATGTATTTGGACCCGTTTTCATTGCCAACACTTGTCGCATCTCTGGAACATTTATTAAACCATGAAAACGATGACCGAAAAAGAATAATGTTAGAAGATGATCTGATGGTTTGTTGGCGATTGTTGACAAGTTCACGTGTATTTCGTGAATCACAATTGCGCCAAGTTGTAATTCAAAAAACCAAAAATCAACCTAACAATAGTGGTTTGTTGTCTCCCATCAAACAAAGACCAAAAAGTGCACACGCGGGACATCGAAAAAGAACAACTACGTCGAGATTCAGAAAGGAACAAGAACGTCAACAGCTACGGGAAAAGCAAGTAAAGGAAAACGAAAAAAAATACGTTGTCCGCCAGCAACGTCAAAGGCCTGCCACAGCTGGACCGATTGGTCGATCCTCGACTCCTTCAAGTTTTCCTGTTTCGAATTATGGAACAAATAAAATGGGGTTTTCTACTCAAATAATATTGAATCCAGCAGATGACAGCGACTTTAGTCGAAAGAAGAACCGAACAAAAAGGAGGAAAAGAAGATTGCGAAGACCACAATCTGCTGTTCAAAGACGGCATCGTTAAAAATAAGAATACGTAGTTAAGTTGGTACGGTACACACAGCTTCTGTTGTGGAAATTTAATGTTTTGATCTACAGTATGCTTCAGTGAAGAACTCCCACACCTGGTACCAATGCTCAATCTTCCACACACCCAATACATATTTTTACTTTTTTTGAAATCTACCATTTTTGTCGACATCAAAACGATGGTTTGTATGATTTTGTGTTATTTGTACAATGTTCCAAACAAGAAAGATCCAAACGAGCAGCACACCACCGAAAATTTTGGTGTGTTAATGTGCCCGTTGTCTATTTAATTGTTCTTCTTCTGTTGCTTTACCACCATACCTGGTATTTAATACCTGTGGTTCTCGCGGATTTCAATTTTCTCAAGAAATTTATTTCATTTTTCGTTCCAAAAAGATCACCATATTTACACCCACTCCAATTTGTTTGTCCAACAATCGAAGATACCCGTCCATGTCTTCAATAATAATGGGCAACACACAAACATGAGAACACAAAACCACATCACAACCGCCACCTTTGAAACCAGTGCGACAAGTCACA
>Ga0115007_10002955_pt1 | contig 10396 bp, 9 predicted proteins | sample ArcOceMetagenome_2_FD_87166 | JGI IMG/M metagenome (GOLD analysis project Ga0115007, IMG submission 87166) | Marine eukaryotic phytoplankton communities from Arctic Ocean - Arctic Ocean ARC135M Metagenome | ecosystem: Environmental > Aquatic > Marine > Oceanic | place: Arctic Ocean | collected...
ACGCGGTCCATCCCCACGTGGGTGGGGAATACTGCACAAGGACTGGGTAATCGCTGCGTTCCTGCGGTCCATCCCCACGTGGGTGGGGAATACCAGCAGACCTTATCGAAGCACTTGGCGATGGCCGGTCCATCCCCACGTGGGTGGGGAATACGATGCGGTTGAGTCGGCGGATTGCTTTGTCGATGGTCCATCCCCACGTGGGTGGGGAATACCAAGCCACGGCCTACCGCCTGCACCCAAAGCCCGGTCCATCCCCACGTGGGTGGGGAATACTGGGTCTAGCTCTATGCCTACAAAGCTAAATCCGGTCCATCCCCACGTGGGTGGGGAATACTTTGTAGCAAATGAGTACAAAAACACAAACGGCGGTCCATCCCCACGTGGGTGGGGAATACAAGGCGTTGAACACAAAGCGCCTCGCATGATCCGGTCCATCCCCACGTGGGTGGGGAATACGTTCGCCGCAGCTCGGACGGGACGCTGCAAGACGGTCCATCCCCACGTGGGTGGGGAATACTATACCTCTTCCAGAACCTTAATTAGTTTAGCCGGTCCATCCCCACGTGGGTGGGGAATACTTTAGTGGCCATATTGTCTGGTTCGGGTAAAACGGTCCATCCCCACGTGGGTGGGGAATACTGTTATTCTCATTACTGGCAACGTTGTTGCTGCGGTCCATCCCCACGTGGGTGGGGAATACTCGCGGCGGAGTTTGACATCGATCCGGTACTACGGTCCATCCCCACGTGGGTGGGGAATACCGCGATGTCTAAAAACTTTTCAGTCGATAGCACGGTCCATCCCCACGTGGGTGGGGAATACACAAAAAGACAGACCCAACAAGACAGGACCAGCGGTCCATCCCCACGTGGGTGGGGAATACAGTATCGTTGAAGGTAACGCAATTTACAATGCCGGTCCATCCCCACGTGGGTGGGGAATACCGTAATGGCGGAGCTTTTAGTAACCACATTGTCGGTCCATCCCCACGTGGGTGGGGAATACTCTCGTACTTGGAACAACTTACAGAAGTAGAAAGGTTCGAAGACTTTAAAACTCAAGGGTCAACTATCTGGCATAGCCGAGTTTTTTCAGCTCGTTGTAGACAGTCGCGCAGGCAATGACGTCACTGCTTGCGTCGTGATGGGGTTCGTAGACATGCCCCAGTAAAGTCTTGTGCAGCTCACCTAGTTTAGGAAATTCACTTAATCGCATCTTATGTTCTTTACGCATATAGGCTTGTCCCATGAAGGCGGTGCATTTTCGCTTGTCCGGAAATTCGATGGGCACGCCTGATCGCATTGCTTCACTATGTAATATCCCTAGATCAAAGTTGAGATTATGGGCAATGATCGTGTCGGCCCTTTGCATCGCGTGGTTGAGTGTGTTAAGTAGGTCTTTCAAATCCTTGCCGTCTTCGGTCGCCTGTTTATTGGTGATCCCATGAATACGGATCGCGTCGCTTGGTATATTGAATCCGTTTGGACGAATGATCGTCGAATTTTGAATTTCAAGACTATCTTCCTCTATGTATCCCCACGCGATCTGAACCAAGCGTGGCCATTTCTGATAATTTCGTTCGGTGACAAAGCTAAGAGACGTCAATCCGGTTGTTTCAGTGTCGATAACCAGTTCCATGGCAACGGCCTTCTATCGTTTCGGTTTCATCGTGAGGTCATCGATTAACGAGATTCCTGAGAGTTCAATTTCATTTTGTCCACTGGCTCCTTGTGGACCGAAACGTTCGATTTTGTAGCCTTGGCAATTGGGCCATGAGGTGATGCTGAGAAAGCCGAAGTCAGGTGGCGCATGTTTGACGATGAATTGCATCACTTTGTCGTGAGTGCGCACATTGAGAGTGCCGACAAATATGTTTGGGCGAGGTTCGATAAACCAGCGCTTTAGGTGGCCGCGGATGAATGCGGGCACGTCGTTGGCGACAATCACGGTCATGCTTCGGATTTAGGCTGAAGCGGATGCGGTATGGGCTCTTTGAGTGTGCTCAAATCATCGAAGAGTGCTTTTAAATCAATGGGGGCTCGTTTCAGCATGCGTGTTTCTTCGACTTTTCGTTTGAAGATTTTTCGCACGAGCGTGCCGTCATCTTTAGGATCAAGGGAGATGGCTTCAAAGGCTGCGGGCCACGAGGTCTCGTGTTTATAGAGATCTGCAGCATCGTAGATGAAGGGCAGTGTGCCTGCTTTATGGACGAATCCGAGTTGTGGAATAAAGCCCATGGAGCAACAGACCGCTGCAATCAAAGCGTAGTGCGAGGCGGTCGCGGCGGAGAGCGCGCGGTTGATATTGTCGGCCACATTCCAGTTGGAGGCCGAGTAGTTGCGCCCTTTCCAGGTGACGCCGTATTGTTGCCCAAGATCTCCGTAGATTTTTTTAACGCGTCGGCCTTCCATGCCGCGTAATTGCTCGATGGAGACCCCCCCGGTTGGGACATCGGGGAAACGATGACGAAACATTCGGCGGGCGACTTCGTTACGCTTACGCGGAGCTGCCCACGCTTCGGCGTGAATGCGCGCCATGGAGTTGTCGTGGTTCGGCGTAATGCCGTAAGCGTAGAATCGAAGCCCGTCCTCACCCAGCCAGAGTAGTGGGCAGTTGCACTGCGCTGCGGTTTTGACTGCTGCGTGGGTGATCGTGGTGCCTGGGCCGAGGATGAGCGCGGAGACAGTCGCCACGGGAATGGGGCAGACTTTACCTTTTGAATCGATCCATTTGATTGCAGCGTCATCCACCTCGATACGCCCGTGCTCTAGGTAGATGGGAGTCCACCGGTCTTTGGCAGGCGTGAGCGTATCAAGGGGAGGTCGTTGGAACAGGGGCATGGATGGGTGTGTTATTCGCTCCCTTTGACGGGGCGTGAGTTGTATTCCCGTTTTCCGTAGGAGACGGGGGAGTCGGGTAGAAACCAAGCGTCGTCTTGTAAGGACTCGGGCTGGATTTGACCTTCGCCAAGAGTGACACCGGTTTTTGTGGCGAGTGTCTCGACGACTTCTTGGCATGTTCGCCCAAGCGTCGGTCCGAGAGGTGCGGCGGGTAGGCAAGTTTTGCGACCAAACCACACACCCCAGTGCGGGTTTTCCAACGCGCTGGCGCAGTGCGCTAACACTGCGGCGTCGCCTTCGAGCACCGCAATGAACCGCGCATCAGTCAGGTAAGTGCGATGGGTGATGACAGTGCCGAATGGGCCACCGGATGCTTTGTGCGGCATGCTTAAACGTCCCCGTGGGTCTGTTTTATCGTAGCCTCCGCCGACTGTATGAAAGTCGGACAGCCGTTGATGTGGTCGTTTGCCGTTCTCTGGGAACGCTCGAAACACAGAGAAGCGCAAGGCCGCCAATGGCTTGAGCTGCTCGGCTTCGTCGGTCGCATGCTTGTCGATTCCCATTGCAGCGGCGACGAGGCCAAGCACGCCGCTTTTGGTCGGCAAGCTCTCACTCTCCCGGTGCTGAAAGCGCGATGCGACGCCCCATGATTGCATGGGGCCATCGAGATAGATTGCCAATGCGTTACTCGACATGATCAGTGAGTTTAGAGATGAAGGATTCGAGGCCAGTTTCTGTGAGCCAAAGTTCTTCTTTATGTTGGAGCCCCCAAATGTGTTTCAGGGAATCGAGCTGTGTTTTCATTGCGCTGAGTGAAGTGTCTGCGAGGCCTGATCCGTTCGCGGCGACTGGTTTTTCAAAGGCGTTGATTAGCTGAATGGGTTGGCCGCTGTCTTTGAGCACACCGAGCACTTCGTAGGGAAGTGTCGCGGCGTTCATCGAATTCTTACGAGCACCAGGAACTGCCATGAGCGTGGCTCGGATAAATGCGTCGAGCACGGCTTTCTTTTGCGCTGAGTCGAGTTGAGCCAAATGTGCCGAATCAAAGAGTAGATCCAAGTTAATGGCCGCGTATCGATAGTAAGTGGCAGAAGTGAATTCGAGTGTGCCGATCATGCTCGCGCCGGCATCTTCCGAGTCGCCCTTGCGATCGTCGACAGCGGAGTAGAAGTCGATGTCATTAGATACCTTGTGCGTGGAGAGGGCATGCGAGAACATGGCAGCACCTTCGACATTCAGCGTCGCGTCGTTTGCGATCATGCGGCCGTAGAGTGCGATGTCTGCTGCATCGAGGCGTTGTGCTTTTTTAGCGGCTTTCTTTGGTTCATCACCATTCGCGACCGCTTGGGCGATTTGATCGATTTCTCCGGGGGAGAGGTAGACCGCGGTCGTTACTTGATCGGGCTTTTTAGCGTCTTGTTTGCTGAAGATTGCGCAAATGGTATCTGCTTTTTTGGCCGCTTCGGTTTCGTCTAGGCCAGCTTTGAGCAGCGCTGTGGTAAAGGGTTCCTTTAGGAAACGGCTGCGGATACCATTGAAGTGCGGCGCGATCTCTGCGGCAGCTAGGCGACCTGCGCGTTTTAAGCATTGGCTGGAAATACGGGCGCGTGGCACGCCGCCGAAGACGGCCGATTTTGGTGCACCGACGTCGTCGCGATTTAGGCAGGATACGGGGAAGGACTGGAGGATGTGGAGTTCGATGAGTTTCATTTTATCTATTTTTACTGATTGAATTTGTTATTGTGTGATTTCTTAGAGTGGTGAAAGGCATAGCATGCCAAAGCCGAATGCTTTGGCGGAGCCGATGCCGTGAATGGCAGCTGTTTGAAACGCGACAGGATCTGTGACTTGTAGGTTGCCGGTGAATTCAGTGGCGGTGTGAGTGCCGCCTTTACCTTTTTTTACGAATTGCTGACGCGGACGTGGCACTGTTTTGAGACTACCTGAATCCAAGGTGAATCCATGCTGTATGCCTTTTCGCTGGAGCCAATCGATAAGGTCTTCACGTTTACTGAGAGCAATGCGGCGTCCGTTTTTCTTTTTGATTCCATTGGCATCGCGAATCACCAGTTTTTTTGTCGGGTTCGCTAGCAATGAAAATCGGTAGTCATTGTGTTGGAAGAATGATGCTTCGACAGACTTTGACTGCCAATGAGCGTAGGGGCACCAGTCCGGGCGAGTCGGCGGATCTTCTGATAAGACCAATAGGCGGAAGTTGTTGCCGGTATCGTCGAGACGAGTCAGGAAATTACGCTCCGCTTCGGGTTGTCCTGGGAACGCCTCCCAAACTCGCTTATGCCATGCGTAGCCATCGCGAAAACCACCGTCTTTCCATTCGCGAGCGGCAACGTCGTAAGGTATGTGTGCTTGGGTTAGAATCATACTCCAGCGGTCTCCGTTTGACTTTGTTCCGCAGGCGCCTGCCAGAAGTCCATTGCCCAGCGGGTTTTGACGTCTTCGGATTTTTTGGCCCAGTTGCGTAAATCCCATAGCAGTTTGTTGAAATCGAGTGAGATGCCTTTACGTTCCATGCGCTTAAAGACTCGGTAGAGTTGATCGCCTGTTTCGACCAGATCGTCACTGGCTAAAAGGCGTCGCATATGGCGTTCAAACGATTCGAAGCCGTCTGCTTTCATACTTCCACCAGCTAGTGTTAAACAGGCTTTTCCCACGCTTAATCCGCCTGTTGCATGGTTGGGGTTGATCGCATAGAGTGCAGCGGTGATGGCGTCGGGACGCCTAGGGTCGGCGACACTGAGGCGACCGAGGATCGGGTAAGCATAATGCCGGGTGGCGGGACTCCAGAAGCGCCGGAGTACGGCGTTGGAGCCACGGTCGGCGCAGATTTTTACGAGGCGCTCAATGAATGCATCATTGGCGGGTTTAGGTGTCTCATTCATTTGGTGGCAGTTTCCTTTTGTTTTTTAGGTTTAGATGTTTTTGGCCGAAGGGAGCGCAGTCCAGTGGCGTAGGCTTGAAGTTGTCGTGGCGTTTGGCGTGGGCAGGTTTTCTCGTAGGCATCGCGAGCAGCATTGTGCACGGCAAGTGTCCACGGGTCGGGAGCTTCGCCGAAACTTTTGCCTGCCATGATAGATTCGTCGCGAACGATTTTTAGCAGGGTGGAGACTTGTTGCTCCAGAGCGTTCCAGAAATGTTTCTTTGCTAAGTCTACTGGAGGTGAATCATTTTTCATTGCCGCACCGTATTGTTTCACTGCTCCGTAAATTTGCTTCGACTGTGTCTCCGCGTAAGTTATGCCTCCTTCATAACAGGTGCGACCATTTGCCTGGAAAAGCTGCTTGGGGACGGTGAAATTCGATTCGATGAGATCGACGATCTTAGCGTCTTTTGCTTTTACTAATTCACCGAGCCATAAATGGACCTCATCTGCCTGATGTGCATCAAAGTGTGATTGAAGAGTTAAAGGCGCGCGTTGTTCTTGGATGTCAGCCTGCCGCAATACTGTAATTGTATGTAGATCTTTCCAAAGGCCTTTTCCTCTATCCGCTCGTAGTGTCTTCTGATCATTATCTTTTACAAAAATCGTGGCAGTGCTTTCACGGCATTCAGGATGATCATTACCTTGGTCTATTTTAACTTCTTCACCGTCCTTTTCGATATAGAGCGCACAAGATCGGGGAACTAGGCGTGCTAGAAACGAGGTGAGTGTTTTGTTATCTGCTTTAAATGCTTTTTGCTCCCAGTAAGGCCGACCCATTCCTGTGTAATGTTCATCGATTGTTTGCTGATCTAGTAGGTTGGATAGCATTGTCTGTTTGAGATTCGCTCCAATCAGGAAGGTGTGGAGAATTTTTAAGGAAGGACCGTTACCTTTCACTTTAGATGCCATGCTCCCGCCTACGAAAAAATTCTGATAAGCGAGGGTCGCTCGTGCTAGAAATGCTGGGGCTAGCTTGCGAGGTGCTGAGCCTTCGTGATCAAGTAGGGTGGGACTGTTACCTGTTGAAAAATGGAATACCATTTGGCTGGATGGATAGGCTTTGGAGGCGCCCATTTCGCAATGTTGCAAAAACCTCGGGCCGTCGCCAAACAGATTAAAATGAGGGAGGATGTTGCTGCGGTTGAGGTATGCGGGAATGCGCGACTCTATGTCCTCGCCGAAACCATCCCAGTCTTCGTCGGTCGCGGGTGCGCCGAGTTCGGCATGCGTGATGCAGACTAGTAACCGCATGAGAGAAATGCGTTCGTGCGCGGGGCAATCCAGATCATGGATTAGTGCTGCCTCTTTGAATAAGGCTTCAAGGCTGATGAGGCGGTTTTGGCCGTTTTTTAGATCGCGCACGGGGATCCATGCTTCAGTTACGAGATTGAAATTTGAATGAGACATAAAATGGAAGCTGTTGAGTGGGATGCGTTAGAACCAAGATTCGTCGTCCATATCGGTGCTGAATGGGACGGCTTCATTCCGGATATGTGAAAGGCCGAGATCCTCTCGATAATAGAGGTCATACGCGGGCGACTCCGTGGCATTTGGAAGAAAGCACTGCGTGGAATCTGACGGACGTATTGCGAGTAACGATTGCGGTATGTGTTGGCTTAACCATTCGGGCTGGATGCCGAGGCTCAGTTGCTCGGCTACGATATAGCGAGGCACGCGGACTGCGTTCAGGTGGAGTTGACGTGCTAGTTTGAAATCAAAATATCCAGGGTGAAAGCGATGGTGCTCACCATTAAGGAATTCCAGTTCGATGCTGTTGTCTGATTCGATTGGTTTTGAGCGGAGGAGCACGACCATCGCGGACGGTTTCATTCGCCATCGAGTTTGAGAACCTTCGACGTCGTCCACCGAGGGTGCGTTGAAAACGTCATTCATCCAAGCGCTGCCTTTCATCTCTTCAGTCAGCATGATGAATTCATCGAGGAAATGTTGTGCGCCTGTGGGCAAGTAGTCAGGTATCTGATGTGATGCTTCCAGCACTGTTCGAATTTGATCGGGTAAGCTCAGAGTAGTGATTCCTGCCCATACTTGTGCTGATTGATACAGCGCGAAGGGAGGATAAATGAATGCCGAAGAGCCGATTTGTTTACGGATCAACTTGGGTTCGTCGCTCCAATCTACAGAGGTTTGCAGGATGAGGCAGCGTGGCTTTTCATAGCCCGTCGGCCGCACACGGTTATGGCGTTGTAAGCGTCCGATGCGTTGTAGTATTAAGTCGGACGGCGCACTATCGGTGATTAACAGGTCGGCATCTATATCGACTGATTGCTCCAAGACTTGCGTGCCAACGAGGATCGCACCTTTGGGACGTTGCTTACCAGAACGACCCAGTTGATCCGTCCACAGTGTTTCGCTGATTTCGCGTTGAAACTGAGGGAAGCGACTGTGGATGAGTCCAAATTGTATACCGAGCCCTGATCTGCAATCTGCCGAAAGTCGTTTATAGGTCTCTTGAGCCGCAGCGATCGTATTACGAATAATTAGGACACAAGCTCCATTCTCAGCAGCAGTGATGGCTGTTTGAATCCATTTGTCGTTGTCCACATCTGTATTCTCGATATGAATACTTTTCGTAATTGGTGCGGTGTCAGGGACTTCGATGCTAGTGCTTTCATTTGCGCCAATTGCGACTTTGGTAATTAGGGGATAGGCGGAAGAGGGGGCCGTTTCGGTCGCGCCAGCTGCCTGGACTAGTTCTGTTCTGCGTTGTGCGGTAAGCGTTGCAGACAGAATGACGACAGTGCAACCAGTCCCGAGCAGCCATTTGACGGCACGATCCACCAAGGCAGATGTGTATGGATCATAGGAATGGACTTCGTCGATCACTACGATTTTTCCCGAAAGCGCAAACAAGCGCAGTGCGGCAAATCTTACCGGCAGGACGGCCATCAGAGCTTGGTCGATGGTTCCTGTTCCAAACGGAGCCAGTAGCGATTTACGAGAGTCGGAAAACCATTGATTGGCTTCGTCTGCGAGTTGCTTCGTCTCCGTATCTGGTGCAGTCGCAAACAGTGGCGTGATGCGATCGTCCCTGAGCTTGGCGTTGCCGTGGATCAGCGCCTGCGTAGAAGAATCTTCGATTATCTTATCTAAGAATCCTGTGATGCGTTCGTGGATACGGTTACTTGTTAGTTGGGTTGGGAGTGCAAAATAGAGTCCGCCTTCATCGCCTTCAGTCCATCGTTGATGTGCCAGTGCGAGCGCGGCCTCTGTTTTTCCCACGCCCATTGGAGCCTCGACGATGTAGAGTCCGCGACAATCAGCGGCTTTGAGCAGAGTCTCTTGAAGTGGGTTTGGGCTGAAGCCAAAGACTGCTTCGAAAGTCTTGGCTGGTCTGACGTTTCGGCGATGCCAACCGATAGTTGAAAGGGCGGAGTGTGCTCTGTCTTTTGCGGTTCCAAGTGTCAGTGTTTCAGTCTCCGCCAATGGAAACCACTCTGTGTTGGAGCCAATCCAATCGCTGAAGATCATCAAGCCCGTGAGCCAGTGCAAGCGCGCGCATTTTTCGACAACTTCCTCTGGGATTGGGCCGAAGAGTGTCGTCAGTTCTTGATAGAGTGATTCTTTCGCGCTCATCAATTGCGGATGGTCTTTTACGTTTCTTAATCGTGGACGCGCTCGATTGGATTTGTAAGTGCCGTGGTGGCCGCCGATGGAAATGAGCCAGTTCTGTGGCTTGCCCGCGAGGTTCGCTAAAAAGTGATGACTGACTGTCGCATGGAATTTCTCATATTGATCGGGCGCAGATAAGTGGAGGTTCTCTTGCCATTGCTTTCGCCAAACGGGGGACTTTAGCTGAAAGCCGGGAGAGATCTTTCCAACGTCATGGAGCGCACATAGCGTGACTCCTCCTAATGGTAGTAGTGGCTTTACCGAGTCTGATAGATACTGTGCCACCTGATTTGCCACAGCTCCTACGTTGATGCAGTGGTCTCGGACAGAGAGCGCTGGCTGTGCGTGCTCGTCTGTTTTCGCCCAAAAGTCGCATTGTCCGTTTTCTGTCATTATATGCACAGCTCTCCTTTGAGCTCAATGCAGTCTTCGGAGAACCGCGGTTCCCACTCGCTAGTAGGAGGTCGAGGTGTGCGATCTGGCTTGCTTTGTGTCTGGGCGTAGAACTGAGGCATGTCTATAACGTTACATTCGACGGTAGGACATTGGCAGGGGTAGGGAAGAGGTAATTTTATTATGACTATTTATTATAGCTTAGCTTATGGTGGGTACTTGATTGGTTAGCTGAGCTGTTGGCCTTTGGTCTTTTTGTGGCAGTTGTAGTGATGTATTTTTAAATATAAAAAGACCCTCGCCTTGCGACGGAGGCGACTGAGGGGGCTGCTGTTTAGTTGAAATGGCTTCAGTCTTCGATAGAGTTACGCCCTGGTGCGTTGACAATTCACGACTCTGATAACTAGAACGATGTGCTTAAACACCGCAGGTTTTCGCAAGCGAAAGACCCCACGCTAAGGAGGGCTAGCCCATATAGGCAAACGCGGGCACGCCTTGTACGCCGAGGCCGTCGATCACGAAGACCTTGCCGGCGTCAGCTTCTTCGAGTTTACTGTGAATTCCAGTGGTGACGAACAAGCGATCAAGG
>Ga0115007_10002957_pt1 | contig 10393 bp, 6 predicted proteins | sample ArcOceMetagenome_2_FD_87166 | JGI IMG/M metagenome (GOLD analysis project Ga0115007, IMG submission 87166) | Marine eukaryotic phytoplankton communities from Arctic Ocean - Arctic Ocean ARC135M Metagenome | ecosystem: Environmental > Aquatic > Marine > Oceanic | place: Arctic Ocean | collected...
AACTTTACCATCGCTAACATCGATTTTTCTGATATATAGACGCAGGGAGCGGTATAGGTAGATTGGTATTGGCAGCCGCAGCCTTATATCCTAATTGGAAATTGTGCCGAGGTATCGAGTTACTACCAACTATTCATGAGGAATCTATAGATAAATTGGAAGACTGTAGACGACGAATGGTTGATGAAGGCATTCCGAGGACATCCAATTCTACGACAGACATTGAACTACTGTTTTTACCCTCAGATGACGGACCATTACCATTGGCACCAATAGAAATGGAGTGTGGTTCGTTTGAAGACCCTTACAGTTCCTTCTGTGATGCTGATATTTTGTTTTGTTTCTCCAGTTGTTTAAGCAGCCATCTCCGGATCAATCTAGCACGTTCTATCGGACGTCAATCTCGTCCGGGTACTATTGTTATTACGACAGAATATCACTTGCCACTGGGTGGTCAGTTAACCGAAGTCCCCGATGATCCAGATTATCCATGCGGGGAATACGAACTAGAATTATTAGATACAATATCTGGTCCTTGCACGGCTGTCGGTGGAGAATCAACTGTCTATATACATCGGGTTTTGAAGAGTATTGGTAATGGGAAACGACGGGTCCAACCAACATTGCCGGTTAGCGAACTTGCTTACCGTGCTATTCAACACATGGAACAAACTGATACCTCGAAATTTATTGTACAAGTCAGTAACCAGATGGCGTTCTTAGGATTCCCCGAATCATGGAGGCCATAAATCTGATCGATCATCTCTGCTAGCTATCAATTATCTACTTGGCAATATGATAATAATAAAATACATACTGATGATTTTTTCAAAGATCAAACGCACAAAAAAACTGAATGAATACGCTGAGCTGGGACGGTTGGATCAAACACGATGTTTGGCAATACTAGTAAATCAAAAAAGTAAACGAATTCAAAAAATAGGCTTTCTTAGCTCATCATTATTTTTATTTTTTATTTTATTCACTATTTCCCAACCCGAGTCACATGCCTTCGTGCTGATTCAATCTTTCTTCTTGTATTTATTGTTGATTTGGCATGACTGTAATTCTATCATCGATTCTAAGAATGGTTATAGCAGCTTCAGTTGCAAACCGAAGACTCTTGATCTTGGAGATTGCTGGTTCCACGACACCGGCTGCCAAGCTGTCTCGAATTTCACCGTTGACAAGATCGAGTCCATAGTTCTTTAAGTTTTCGTCTTCATTTTCTGGTCGTTGTGATTTGGCATGTATAGATCTTAATTTACTAACCAATTCGGCACCGTCCTGGGCGGCATTGACGGCCAACGTCTTCGGAATAACCAAAAGAGCCTCCGCAAATGCTTCCACGGCCAATTGCTCTCTAGTATCAATCGTTTTCAGGGCAAATTCTTGTAGGTAAACATTAAGTGCTGCCTCTACCGCTCCTCCGCCGGGTACTAGGGAATTTGATTCCAACATGCGCTTGACGACACACAACGAGTCATGCAACGAACGATCGATCTCATCCAACATATATTCATTGGCACCCCTCAAGACGATAGTTGATGCTCCCGAACCTTGACATCCAAATATCTTAAGGAGTTCGCCATCCCCAACTCGAGTTTCTTGAACCGCCCTACACTTACCCAGCGACGATTCATCAAAGGATTCCTCTCCTTCCATATCGGCCATAGTAATAACAACTTGTCCTCCCGTCGCCTTGGCTAGTCGTTTCAAATCTTCCTTAGGAACACGTCGAGCACAGAATACTCCTGCTTCAACAAAATATTTCATACATGTGTCGTCGACCCCCTTGGTGGTTAATACAACCTTGGCACCAGTGTCCAAAATCTTTTGAATCTTTTCTTTGGTTAAATCCATTTCTCTTTGTTTGATTCGTTCGATTTCTTTCGGGTCCTTAATTTGAATATTAACTCCCATCGCCATACGGTGACGCTGCAAGTTCATGTCAATCATGGCAATTTTCACTTCCGACGTTTCATCATCAGGGTTTCCCAAGAAAGTTGGCATACCCTGTGAGGCTCTTGTAGCGTTCAAAACGAAACCTCCCTTCATCAAATAGGATTCCAATGAGGACTTTCCGTGAACTTTTAGAATGTGGATTGCACTTAACGGATACACTGTCTTATTTTTTATGCTTCCATTCTTCGAGCTGGTTTCTTTGGTATGAGCTACTGATTGGACAGCATCGACGGCCAAATGTGCGAAAAAATCACCTTCCTTACCAATAATTTTCGACGACATACTAGTTCTGGCCGCCTCTAACAAGTGTTGCGAATCCAATGACGAAACGGGCATTAAAATATGTTCCTTAATGTATGCAATGGCCGCTTTGAGTGCAATCCGATAACCGGCTAAAACAGTAGTAGGATGTAATCCCTGTTTTTGGACCAACTCGCCTAGACCCTTCTTTAAAAGTTCCGCCGACAACAATACGACCGAAGTTGTCCCATCGCCGACCTCCTTGTCTTGAAGCCGGGCTAGATCGACTAGTAATCGTGCTGCGGGATGTTCCACTTCAAGTTGTTCTAGAATCGTAGCACCGTCGTTTGTAATAGTCACGTCACCGATGTCATCAACCAGCATCTTATCTAACCCAACTGGTCCCAGTGACGACTTCATGATGTTGGCCAGAGCCACAACAGCGGTTACGTTTCCTACCCGAACATCCTCTCCTGTTTCTCGAGATCCTTGTATGAACTGAACAACAATGACAAAATAAAGAAGTATAAGAAGAAAAAAGTACGGTATGTATTGTGAGAGATTGAAGGGCGGGTACAGTACAAGTAGCTACTACTTGTAGCAGAAAATGATCGTCCGTCGTTTGGTATCATTCTCATTTGTCGATATATACTGCATTTATGCAAATAACAACATTGCTGCTGCTGCCCGCTGGAAACAACTTTGTTTTTGAACTTACAAGACCGCTACCAGCGGAAGCATTTGGCGTACTCATGTTTAACCTTTACTAATCTACAACGTTATAATATATGCCCTATCTCTATCTTCGAGTGGAATTGTAAGCACACGGAATGTAATACAATGTAGCAGTACTACTGTAAGTCGAAGCACACGACCAAGGACAACAAGAGACAGCTAAAATATTTTATTTATTTCCTCGAAAATGCTGATTTTGATTAACCGCCGTACGACAGAAGGACTACACGACAGGAATTTGGGGGAGGGGTGGTGTGTGTATTTTCGAATTTATTAAAGGGGTATCTCGCTCGTGTAACAAATTTAAAAAAAAAGTGAACAGTAAAAAACAACAAAAATACTGTAACTAACTATTAACTAAAACATCAACAACAAATTAAACATAATAACATAATAATATAAAACAACACAACAAAATAATAATATTGATCGAAAGTAATACTATCTTCGTCTCTTCTATCTACATATATTAGTATCATCTCCTTCCTCACTGGAGTAAAGATTTTTTTACAATTGTTTTTTCTAAAAATGGGCAAAAAGGGACAACTTATATTCAAAGGCGACAAACGACCAAAAAAGAAGGATCGGATTAGGAAGAAACGAAAATACCTGGAGGGTGAGACAGTAGTAACAGACGTGGATCCCAAAATACACGAGTCGTCGTTACCGTCATCATCATCAGAGAGAATACAAAATAATGATTCGGTTGGTTCTGAAACAAGAAAAGCAGCGGCAGTGGTGGTGGGACCAACAATTAAAGATGGTACTGGGAAGATCACCACATCTGGTACGGTTGTTTCTGGTCAAAATACAAAATTCGAAAAGGAAATTTCGATCGGGGATGCTATCATAATTACTTTTACCGATAATAATAACCAGAAAAAGGAAGAAATGCGTGTAGTCACAATGCGACTATCAAATATATCATTGAATTTATCGAGTGCGTTCAGTCAAAACGTTAGTTTGCCTCTCAATTTTCGTTACGTACGTAAGCCTCGTAACGTAGAACAAGAACAAAGGAAGGAGCGACAAAAACAAAATGAAGAAGCAAAAGAAAAAGAAAAGAGTGCATACGATATATATGGAGATGGGAATACTTTAGTTTATCGTGAAAAAACAGAAACAGGATCGTATCGGTTGAAGCAACAGCATATATCATCAACATCGCAGTCGACTCGTGGGGATTTATTGCATTTGAGAGAGAAGAAGACTAGTGACAAGTATTGCTGAATGAATGAATGAATAAATCAATCAATCGATATTTATAAGTCGGGATTTTGACTTGAACTTGCAGCTACTTTAATATATATATAACAAGGTTATTATTATTATTATTATGATTTAATCGATCTAGTTCGGGTCTTTTTGGTCGTTCCTGGTTTTGCTGGTTGCTTGCTTTCAGATGACAACTCGAATAAATAGATGATCAAAATTAATTTATGAAAATTGAAATATTATGTACATTTTTGAAAAGTCGACGAAATTTGTCCGAACAATAACCCAGACTGCCTCAATTGATAATATTTATTTGTTGTTGCATTCTTTTCTATTATTATCACCGCATTCTCATGAACAAAATACAAATTTGTAAATATAATTATAATGGAATGTTCAAATTGTAATTATAATGTTCCACACATAGCAAACGATTTTGTCGCATAGTAGTTACTTGAACAATTTTGAAAGACTTAAGTATTTTGTTGCTTCGGAGCTATCTCTGGTGGAACACAATTTTCGTTAGAATGATTGCTCATTCAATAGATACCTTAACGCAGTGAAATGGTGACACACAATCCCAATATCACATTTCACCCCGTTGCTTTAGTCGTAACTTTCTGCTTGCCTTGATTCGTCCCATATTTCTTCTTCCTGGGCGTCGTTCCTGTGGTCTTTTTATCTTTTGAACCATTCCATTTTCCTTCTTCTTTTCTAACTTTCTCAATTGAAAAAGCTGCACCAAAAGAATCCTCTCCACCAGAGTGCCAAGTATTTGAATTATTTCCTTTCTAAAGGAGAAGTTACAATCAATTGCAATCTGTGTCAGAGACGGCGGTGTTCATACAATAAAACCACGACAAAGAAAAATTAACGACCACAACTGCAGTGAGACCTCCAGAACACTATCGATAGAATTTACCTTGTCAACAAGCTTCCCCCAGCGATTCCTTTTCCCTTCTTTAACCCTCAGCTCAGCCGGTCCATGAGCAAATACACATTTATTTTTCTTCTTCATTGGACAAAATGTTCCAAGACTGGTATCCCAGTGGTTACAAAGTCTAGTTCGAAATTTAGGATCCTCTAAACATCGCTTCGAGGCTGGGTCACGTTTCTTGTAAAACGGTTCGATATGTCTTGACCATTCGTCCTGAGATCGGCTCCACCCGCGGCAATTGAACGTCTTCGCAGCGATACTGCCTTCCCATACAATTATGTCGGCATCCGATTTATTGTCTGTATCATTAGTTACCGCGTCTGTACTTTCAGAGCTTGTGCCCTCGATTGAATCGATTTTGGACTCTCCAGATGATATCTCGGGTCTAGTTAGGTGCGTTGAATTCGTTTCTGCTGCTGAAGGTAGAGATTTTTTAGCAACTATGACGGATGTCGGTGCGGTAGGGATATGTTTGGTATCAAATTTTGCCGGGGTGATATCAAACTTTAGAACCAGTGGGTCGTCATCCGGCAAATTTCTTCCGCAAAATAAGTAGCAGTGCATGACCAGAGCTGGAAATTTTACTGCAAAGTATTCACAGAGTGCATTTTGGTTTGGAGCAGTAGTTAGACGGAATTCTTCCGGTAGTTCTTCAAAATGATGGTGTTTATTTCGAATAAGTCTCAATAGATCTCTAATACAGGAATAATCGTAAGTCCGAAATTTCTGCACATTGTCAATAAGAGCACTGTCAAGCTTTGCTTCCCATGAAGTGCCTATAACATCAAGAGCACTACGTTCAATGGCTAACGAGTTGATAGTATTGGACGAGTTCTGAGTTTGAGTGAGGAAATCTGTCTCTAAGCGGTCAGAAAAATCACACAGAAATGCAAGCTTCTTCTGAGAATCCCAGAAGAATGGATGCTGACAAACTTCTTTCGACGTAGGACGCAGCCTTGGATTTCGATCTAGCATCGAGCGGATCAAATAAAACGCCTCTATGGAGATTATTTTGAGCGGATCAAGTTTTGGTCGGTTGTGCATGATATTAGCTTCTCTTTCGAACCATTCACCAAATGGGTGGCATCCTGGTATCAAAACTGAATAGAATATGCACCCGAGTGAGAAAATATCCACAGATCTACTTGTCCGTGCGCTGGGTTGGAGATCAGCTGGTTGATGCTCCTTCGAATCTGTCGCATTGCTGACGCTATCCGTAGATTTAGCAGACGAGTCGGATGTCAAACGGAGTGCCATTACTTCAGGTGCTTGCCATCCCACGCTTCCAGGTCCTACCCCAATTGAGCTTACTCCTATTTTACTCCCTCGAAACGAGGATTCGCCGACAAGGCTGGCGCCGATACTACTTTGTCCCATCAATTGCTTGCCAAGTCCCATGTCTGATATTTTTGCGTCGTAATAATTATGAGCAAAATTTACAAAAATAGAATCTTCGTCTTTGCGTTTTTTCTTTCCTCGTTTAGAAATCGCGAGCAAGATATTCTGCAAATAATATATTAAAATAATATATTGATGTAATAAATAAAGGAATAAATCAGACTTGATGAAAGATTACAAACAAAACGAGGGTTTGTATGCGAAGAAAAAAAGTGACACTTACTGCTGGTTTCAAATCTCTATGAACGATTCTAAGGGAATGTAAATGTTTTACCCCCGAAGCAATTTGTAATAAAATCCTTACAATAGCGTCCATGCTCTCGCTTGAGAAGTCACATGTCCCCTCTTCCGCATCTGACAACACCGATTTGGTTTGATGTTGATTGACTCGAAGAATTGCAATTAGTTCATGAAGAGACAAGTCACAAAGCTCCAGTGCAAGATAAACGAAATCGCCTCTTACTTCTTTGAGGAAATAACGAACGACATTTGGATCACCGTCACTTTCAATTAGAAGAGAAATTTCGCGATCTGCACTAGCGTGATACGCCTTTAACATTCGTTTTACAGCAACATTTCTTCCTTCTAAGACCCCTTTGTATACGACAGTTCCGTGGCCTCCATATCCAAGAACATCCTCGCTCACTGAAATTACCTCTTGTTGGCGTGACTGATCGGAAGTTTGTTGTTCACCGTCTAGTTTATCAGCAGTTGAAAGCACGCCGTTGATCTTATCGTCGCGTTCGACTTTGAGAATAGAATCTTGTCGTTCTCTTTCGTCGTTTAGACGCTTTCGACGACCAAGTTCAAACGAGACAACAAACAAAAGTGCAATTGTTGGTGGCAGCCATGATCCTAATACACGAAAGAACTTTTGGTAAGAATTTTTGTGGGTTCGATTTTTGGTCCCGTAGAGGTCTCGCGGTGAAACATAACCATATTCAGGATGATAGAAACCACCAAGGTCTTGCGGAGAAACGTAACCGTATTGTGGATGGTGAAACCCCCCGTCATCCTCTTTATGAAATTGACTAGTCATGACAGCAAGACTTGCATCTGACTGCTCATGTTGTTGAAACTGACGTTGATGTTTACCAGAAATTAAATTTGCACCATTTCCCAATGGAGGAACTGCTTCAGATGATATCTTGTGATCACTAGGGTTCTTAATAAGACAGGAAGGAAATGTTGGCGAGCTTGAAACACACGATTTTTTCGCTGCAAGAGTCCCGTGTCTTCCTGTAGGATTATGGTCGTGATTTTGTTGTTGATTGATGAATTGCTGTTGATGCTGGTTATTGCTATTGTCGCTATGTTGAAAATTAGCATTAGGTCGCCCTGGAAGCTGAGATACTAGTTGTGTTATGTGTTTGGCGCCGTTGCTACTTGAGGCGGCTGCAGAAGACGTCGACGCTATTACAGTGGCACTGCTAGTAGCCTTACCTGTAACTGCACCCATATTACGACGTAAAGGAAGCGCATATAGCTGACCGTTGGACATTGCGCCCACAATCGGTGTGTCATCCAAAGACACAATATCTGACTGACGTTCCATCTCTTTTGTGATATCATCTAAACTAGCATCAGAGTCAGGAACATCTGGTATTATATCTACACCCATAACCGAACCAGTTACCGCATCAATAGCAAAGACTATAGGCGAATCAAATGATTCATCGGCAACCCATGTAAGTTTGTTGTCATCATCAAAATCCCGCAAAGCAACGTTTCCATTTGGTGTTGCTATCAAAGCTGATGTGTATTCGAAGGTTGCTGTCGCTGTTGATGATAGGGATGAAGTGGTGTCGGAGGCGGGCAAACCAAGTCGAGGGTAAATCATATGATTTTGCTCCGATTTTGAAAAATCATCATCTTCACCACCGCTATCATCATCGGAATCCCTTCTAGAGGAACTATTAGGTCGTGTTACTTGTTTTGATTTCCAAGCTTCCTTTCCCATCATTCCATGCATATCTGCTACACTCATAATCTCAGCAACAGAGAATTTGGCATCTACCATCCCCGTCCTTGCATCTTGGACAGTTATTAAATTATCAACTCTACCGATCCATACAACGTTCCGATCATCCAAGGTAGGCAGAGAGGATGCACTCCTTTCGTCTTCATCCTGTGTGTTTTTGACAACACGAAGGATTTGCCCCGTCTCCCCGTCCAAAGCGGCTGCAGAAGATTGTCGAGAACCAACAAAAAATCGTCCATCGTCCAAAAAAGGAGCCCTCGCCACAAGCTCCTTCACGGAAGTCGAAGTAGTTACATCATTTGTAGTAGTATAAACAGTACCGTCCACTGAAGGAACCGCTGTATAGCTCGCCAAAGATGCTGATTTAGTGGTAGTAGTCGTAGATACCAATGGCCTTAAAATGTAACTAGCCTCCTCTAAAAGGGTTTTCGACGATGTGGATGGTTTTATGTACGAAGAAGACGATGACGACGAAGCAGCAGTCTTCTCGGATTGTTTCCACAAGATCTGACCCGTTTCTTTGGAAATTCCAGCAACCGTTCCATCGACTGCTACGACAACGATAATCTCTGGTGGTGTCAATACTCTTTCACTTCCTCTTTCACCGTCTCTATCCTCGTCCTCTTGATCAAATGCTGTGTCTTTGTTATTTTTTTCGGAGAAGATCACAGGGTCATCATCATCATCATCATCATCATCATCATCGAAGTCATCCAAATTATATATATTGTCTTCCGAGGATACTGATGTTGCTACTACTGATGCACCAATCTGTGACGATATCGCACAGCAGGCTAGGCATACCAATAATAATGTAGGCAATAATAGCCTACCCCTTTTCTTTCGGAAATGCGCCGAGTCAACGATTTCTTCGCTGATTTTCATTCTCTCCTATCCGTTTTTATCTTTTTCCCTCCTCTCTTTTATTCCTTATTTTTATTTTGTCGTGTATTCATTATTCATTGTGTCGAATTTTTCCTTCCGATTTGTTGTTGGTGCTTGATAATTTTTATGTTTGTTTGTTTGTTTGTTTGTTTAATTGATATGGTGGTATGTTTACAATGTACAATTTATGCATTTTCAATTATTTTTTCAACAGCTCTATAATCTCATCGAATGAATGATTACTGTATGATGATGATGTTTTGTAACGTTACAATTCTGAAACGTGGGACTTAATTCATAACATTACTTGGATTACTACTCTCTCTAGCTCTAGTAGCTGCTACTGCAAGCTAGGTAGTAGAAATCAAAAATAGGCATGTACTAAATGTTATCACTAAATATATGTTATCATAACACAGGTCAAGGGATTTCCCACTAGATAGACTCAAAACCACTGCACAGAGCCTGCCACCGGAGTGAATAAATCTTGCCAGCTGAAATTGCTGAATAATAATGCAGAAGTATAGAAGAAGAGTACTTTTGAAATATTATTATTATGTGACATCATGATGATAAAATTCAAGATAGAAATAAATACAACAACAACATCCTCTTGTAATCAAGAATATGATTATCATTTGATGATTTTGATCAATCATGAGCCATACTGTACTATTGGTTGGGGTACGCTGGGATTGAGTCTAACTACTTGTTTGTTGGTATAACTAACTATTTCTTCTGAGATGCTGCAACGGAATTGATGGGATGATATATAATAATAATAATAATAATAAATATTAATAATGTCCTATACTCTCAATGTGCACATACAAACATGATGTCAAAAAAAGAGATATATAAATTGGATTCTATCACTCCCTCTAGAGTCTTCTATAGGTGGAGAACATCACCTCTTATCAAGGATCCCACTCTCACAAATAAATACTATATACAGCTATTTCAGATCTTGCTAAAATCAATATTGTCATCAGTAGAAGGAGGTTTGATTACTCCTTCCTCCCTCCTCCCTCCTCCCT
>Ga0115007_10002958_pt1 | contig 10393 bp, 9 predicted proteins | sample ArcOceMetagenome_2_FD_87166 | JGI IMG/M metagenome (GOLD analysis project Ga0115007, IMG submission 87166) | Marine eukaryotic phytoplankton communities from Arctic Ocean - Arctic Ocean ARC135M Metagenome | ecosystem: Environmental > Aquatic > Marine > Oceanic | place: Arctic Ocean | collected...
CCTGCTGTAGCATCAGGATTATTTAGTAATGCCTGTACCATGGCTGCGTTTTTAATAGATGCTTTGTCTTTGTCGGATACTGAATCACCAGCTTCTGCCAACAATGTAGATTCTATACCCGCTGCCTCTTGTCTTATTTGTCCGGCTAACCCTGAATCTCTTTCTTCTATTTGGCTTAATACATTTTCTGTTTGGGCATTAGACTCTGCGAGATCTTCAGCTGATACAGGAATAGCATCTGCTATCGCTCCGCCAGCTGCCTTGCCTGCTTTACTACCTCCCCACCATCCAAGAGCTCCGCCAATTATACCGCCTATAGCTGTTCCTACAAAAGGAACAACAGAACCAATGGCTGCTCCGGCAGCTGCTCCGGCTAATGCTCCGGTTGCTCCACCTGTACCTTCTCCTATTGCCTCTGATTTAGCTTTTTGTTCTTCTTCTGCATTTAACTCACCTGCGTCTGCCATATCTTCAGCATTGTTAACACCGCTTACTGCTGTATAAACACCCATACCAACCGCTGCAACAGCTCCTAGAGCTTTACCTGCCAATTTAGCTTTGGGACTTTTCAAAAATTTACCGAATCTACCAGCCTTTTTAGGCCCTTTGGATCCTTTTTTCTTAAACGGATTAAGGCCATCAAACATACCACCACCGCTTTCACTACCGCCACCTGCACCACCACCGTCTCTTAATATGTCTCTGATCTCTTCTAAGACATTTAGTTGTTTTTCGGCGAGAGGTTCTTTATCAATACCTGTTCTTTTGTCTACTTTACCTGGGCGACTTACCATTGCTGGTTGAGCTGCTATTGTACCTGCTGCAACAGGTTCTGCTGTTGCTATTTTCTCATTAACTAGGTTCTCATTAAGCCCCATAGTTAATGGACTACCCTGAGGATTTAAATCTATAGATCCTCTACCGGCCAGCCTTGCTGTTCTAGGATCTTCGCTAACCTGCCTATCATGTATCGCTTTAGTACGATCGTGCATTTTACCTTCGACAATAGGATAGTCACCTTCTCCAAAGCCTTCACCATCCATAAAGTCTGTAGACTTTACGGTAGCTGGACGAATATCATCTCTTGCTGTTAGTAGTATGTTTCCTTGAGACGCTCTGTCTGCGTGTTCTTTGGCAGACTCTACTGCTGCTTTTGCTTTACCACCAAACATGCCTCTAACATTATTAATTAGGCCGCCACTATCCTTGTTACCAAACAAGTGATCCGGGGAAAATGCTGAGGCAAGTCCTCCCTGTTGATCCATGCCCATAAGTTCTTTAAATTTACTACCACCTGACTGCTGTTTCATTACCGCATCAAGATCTATAGCATCACCTACACCCATAGCTTTTGCATCTACTTGGTATTTGGCTATCTGTTCAGTTAACGCTTTTGCCTCTTTAGGATCTCTAGATTTAGAATTTGTTTGTTTTTGTAATCCTTCTACAATGGCCTTGAAAGATTTACTTAGATCTTCACCCTCTGAACCTGATTCAAAAGCTTTGCTAAGAGCTTCCATGGATCCCTGTTTACCTAAACCATCACCAATAGTTTGCATGGCCATACTTGCGCCACTACCCTGTCTATATTGGTTGTCTTTGAACCCACCCTTAGCTCTAATAACATCTCCGATAACTCCAACTGGAGCTTTAACAAACTTACCGGCCTTCTCTCCCTCTTCATAATTCTCATGCCATCTATTTGAGGCACCATTAAATACTTTACCTTCTTTCTCTGCCTGCATGTTTACTGCCAACATGGCAAGTTTGCTAGGCGTGTTCTGTTTTCGTTTTCCTGCGCTTGGCTTAGCGCCAGTTCTTTTAACTTCTACATCGTTTTCATTGCCTGTCGATATTTTTTGTCCGCCACCGCTAACCACGCCACCCATGTTGTTGTGCATGTCAGTTACTTTAGCGCCAATATCTGCTATCGCTGTTTCTATACGTTTATTACTTTGTTGTCTCTTTTTATCTCTTTCTGTTGATGCTGTATTCCCCTCACTTACTACCTTCCCAAAGTTCAGGTTAGCTTTATTAACTTTTCTTTGTTGAAGTGCATCAATACCCTGGGCGATGTTTAATAGTTTGTTTTTGCCGGCATGCTCTTTAAGGAAATCGAAGTGAGTCTCCATTTCTTCTTGGCTTTGTTTAAACTCTTGTCTAAGATCACCAATTCGTTCTTCACTCGGACTTGACTTACCAAGCTCCTCGCTAAGTAGTCTTCTTAGATCTTCTGTTCCTTTTTCCTTGGCCATTAATTATCCCCTAATTTTTTGCCGTTCTTTTTCTTTGTCTGCCTTCTTTTGAAGGTGAGACACCAACATACTAACGTAAACCTCTCTTTCCCATGGCATCATATTATCAAGTTCCGTTAAACTATAATGATGTTCTTGCATTAACAGAAAATTCGTCTTGTAAAAGTTTTCAAGACGTTCCTGGGAAAGAGCTATGCGAAAAAATGATCGTCACCTGTAATCTCTACTTTTTGTTTTGTATCACAATGCTTACATGTATAATTAATAGTATGCGATACATAAGGCATGCTATCAAAGAAAGCTCTCATATCTGCCATTACATCTAAAGGGAGACTGTCTAAAAACACTTCAATGTCTTCTGGAGTCTCATCGCTCATATTAATTGTTTCTTCACCTTCAACAACGCCGTCAATACATTTAGCTAATATCTCAGTATCGCTTGTATCGCCTGCATCTTTAATTATACTACTAGAAGGCCATTTAAGTTTAATAGCTATATTCTCATCAATCTGTATTACGGTTGTACTTTTAGCAGTGTCTAAATCTTGTACAGTCAATTCACTTAGTGCTAACTCCCATGGAGATCTGCCTTTACAGTTTCCACATGTAAGAATAAACTCTTGTGTCTCACCTACAGATTTTTCTCGTATTCTAATGAACACATCTTGTAGATCAAACATTGTAATGTCATCTCCTTTAACTTTGCCAAAGGTACAATTCTCAACAACCTTTTGGCATGCTTCTACCATCTCTTTGTAGTCTTCACTTTCTGTAACCAACATTAAGATTTTTTCTTCCTTAACAAGAAAAGGTCTAAACGTGTAAGACTCTCCTGTAGAGGGAACCTTCCCTTTAAATGTTGGTATATCAATTTTTGGTAACATAATTTTTCTCCTATAATAATTATACCAGTATTGTTTCTACTGGTGTTTGTCTTCCAAGTCCAACTTTAATAGTATCAGATTCCCAATAGGCTGCTGATATAATTAATGTATTTCTTACTATTGAAACCGTGCCTTGGCTTAACGGTATCAAGTTTAAAACCTTTGGTGTGCATTCTTTTAATGTCCAATATGCAGACTCACCATCTTGTATGTCTAATGACTTTACTGTAATGTCCATATGGACATCGTCTGGAAACCCAATTTGTTTTGATGTTGTATCTACACATTTGTTTATCCATTCCTCAAATGCTCTTCTTAAATTCCAATCTGTTCCTGTAATGAATGTAAAGTTAATTTCATTACCTAAGAACCCGACATTAGCGTTTCTGTAATGTGTCCAGTTGCCTAAGTTTACTTCCTTGTTAGCTACTACCATACCTGGTATCTGTACTTCTTCACACATCAGAATAACTTCTTCATTTAAGGCATCATTGTCAACTCCAGGAATAGATAGGCCCCTAACTTGGTTGAAGTTAAAAGTAACTTCAAACCTTTCAGTACGAGCTAATTGTGTTTTTCTAATCTTTGATCTAAACTGGTCTAAGTTTCTTAATGCCATTAGTTGTTCTCCATTGTTTCACGATAAACAAGAGCATCACTAGCTCCTTGAAATCGCTGTACTGGTAAAAATATTGCAGACTTCCAATGCTTCGGATCTACTTTAAACATTCTACTTGTTATTTGATTTGATAGATAACGTTTTGTACTTCTTCGTGCTTCTGGGAACTTACTAAAATTACTTAATTGATGCCATTGTGTTCCTAGCTTACTCTTACTTGTTATCTCACCTGTTGGTATAACCTTATCTAAAAGAGTAGCTCTTAGAAGTGGGCTTAAATAATGTAAGTTCAGTCCACTAAACCCGTTGGGTAGTGGTTCTGTTATCATTACTAAAGGGAAGGTATCCCAATAAGGTAATGTTTGTTTTGTCTTTGGATTGTAAGTATACATGTACATGGAGCCTACATCTAGTTGAGTAGCAAACTCTCCTAGGTCTGAGCCAAATACTTCGTTAGGTGAGTTTATAGCACTAGCAAATGCTCGTACTGTTTTCTGATACCACCTAGCTGTTTGCTCTGTGCCACCAGCCTCGTGTTGTATATTACTAAAAGGTTTCTTGTCCATACCAGTATTTATACTAGATGCCGAGTTCTTTTTCAGTTACTAGTTTAAATACCATATTTTGTTTGCTACTAAAGTCTTTAGCTGCTAGCCACTTTGCCTCATTAACTGCGTAATTTGCTATCTCTTGTAAGTATCTTCTAGTCTTTCTCTTACCAGCCTTGGGTGGACGAGTGAATCTATCAGGCTTAACCTCAATCAAAAACTTCTGTATGCCGTCAGACTGTTTAACTTCTATATAAAAATCAGGGAAGTATCTATGTACTCTATTGTCCATAGGACTCCTATAGGGTATAGCTAACTCCTCCGATGCCCAACCAATAATTGATTCGTTACGATCACACCAGTTCATAAACTTTAATTCATAACTAGAACGATAGATGATCTTGTTAAAATCGCCTAAGTACTTCTGGCGGTTTTTAGGAATAAATCTTCCTTTGTAAATTTCCTTGGCATAAACCATATAAATAAGACTATAACTGTTAAATAACTATTTATAGGACAAACAACATGGCGGGACAAGCCAATAAATTAACATCACCAAAAACCTTATCAGCAGGCTCTGACAGGCACCAATACCCGCAAGAGTTAGGATCAATGTCTCAACCTCATGCTGTCCAGTTTTTTATCCTAGTTAGGAGCACAAGTAAGGCAGCAACAGAATCTAGAAGTGCAAATGCCGGCAGCACTAGGATGCAAGAACAGCAAGACAACTTCGACAAAGACTACACAAAAGAAAATAGAGCAAAGGGCGAAGAAGCAAAAGCAGCAGCAGCAGGGGCAGGATTATTGGCAGGCGCGATAGGTGTTGCAGCAGCATCGTCAAAAATATTTTCTAAAGATGCATCAGCGTTGGGGCAGGCTGGGATCAGTGCAGGTATAGCAATAGCAGCAGGCGGAGCTCAGGCTTTGCTTACAACGAATACTAGCTTGGTGAGATTATTAGCAAGCATACAACTATATGTTCCAGCATCAATTATGACATCATACTCAGCAAATTGGGAAGAGGCACAGTTAGGTATTGCAGGAACGCTTGGTTCAGGTAGACTTAACATGACAGATGCAGCAGAACTTCCTGAGTATATAGGAAGAGGCATGATCGGAGCAGCTGCCAATTTACCTAAAGAGCTTGGAGGTAGTGGAGACTTTGCATCTCTAATTGAATCTACAAGTAAGAAAGTAAACAACCCATACAAAGAACAGTTATTTAAATCAATGGGTTTCAGAAAGTTTTCCTTTAACTACGCCTTTGCACCGAGAAATAAAAATGAGTTAGCAGAGGTACAAGCAATAATTTCATTGTTTAAATATCATATGCACCCAGAGGCATCAAAAGGCGAATTGTTTTTAGTGTACCCATCAGAATTTAGTATAGAGTTTCATTCACTTATTGATGGTATTATGGCAATTAATCCAGAATTACCAAAAGTATCATCTTGTGTTCTTACTAGTGCTAAAGTTACTTATGGCCCAGACGGAAATTTTAATACATTCATAGATACAGGCGCTGCAACAGAATATGGTTTGGAACTACAGTTTACAGAACTAGAAACATTAACAGCAAATAGAATAGAGGATGGATTATAATATGTATTTTAAAGCACTCCCAAAAATGTTTTATCCATACACCCGCAACGGTAAAGTTACACGAACAGTTGTTCCAGATATATTTCGTAGAGTTCAACTAGATAGATTTTTTAAATTTAAACAAAGTCTTTTATCGTACTATATTGGAGACGGTGAAGCACCAGAAATGGTTGCACATAAAATTTATGGCAATACAACATATCATTGGATAGTTTTAATTGCAAACGATATTATTGATGTGTCAAGAGAATGGCCATTGTCTAATGAGCAACTATCGTTATATTGCGATGACAAATATGGAGTTAATAACTCAGGCTCAGTTCATCACTATGTATTAACAGATGATAACGATATAATATGCGACTGGGATGCTACTAGATTAGCAGCTAGTGAAATACAAGCAGTTACACACAGAGAATACGAAGAAGAAATAAATAATAACAAGCGACAAATATTTTTACTTGATCCTAAATACTTAGGTGAGATAGTACTACAATATAAGTCCTTGGTAAAATGAGTTTAAAATATGACTGAGGTTAGTGAATCTAATAAAGCAGGCGATATAGTAATAGAACGTATTGATATTACTAGTAATGATAATGTGACTTACGACCTACAATCATATATGATTGAGTTTCGTTTAGTGGAAGATATGTTTGGGCAGGTAATGTCGGGTGATATATTTATGGCAGACGCCACAAACGCAATAGGTAATTTTCCAATTATCGGTGGTGAAGTAATAACAATAAAATTTCGCTCACCTATATTTGATGACGATCCAGATAATATAATTGAAAAATGTTTCCAAGTATATGCTATAACAGATAGATCAGTTCTCAATGACAGAGAGCAAAGGTATGTACTTCACTTTATGTCGCTAGAAGGAACAACAGATGCTTCTAAACCTTTATCTCAAAGATTTACTGGTTACACACACGATATGGTTAACGACATATATATCGACTACATGAAAGAGAAACGTGTCCTTACTGAGGAAAAGTTTTCAGATTTAATTATCGGCGACACACCACACTCATCTGAGATAAACTACATATCTAATTTTTGGACACCTATTCAAAATCTAAACTACATTGCAAAGTATTGCAACGGGGCAGAGTTTCGAGGTTCTGATTATGTATTTTTTGAAAGTAATAAAAACTTTTTCTTTACATCAATACAAAACCTTATTAAGAAACAGGAAGACGCTATATTCGATCAATACAGATACGATGCTCCTGGTATAACATCACCAACAACTCGATCGGTAGAATACAATTTTGCAGGCGCTGATTTAGATCCAAAGTTTACACAGATTTCAGACATTAAGCTGCCTAGAACAATAGATATTTTAGACGGCCAACAATCAGGTTATTATTCACAAGCGGCAAGAGCATATGATTTATTTACAAAAGAAAGAGTTGAAGCGTATATAGATATAAGAGACTCTTTTGGAGACTTTGTCCACACCGATCCTGGAATTCCAATACCAGCAGGCATACAACGTCACCCTATGTCAAGGACATCAGTGAAGATATTAAACAGTTTTGCTTATGTAAAGCCAATGTCTATACCAGGTGGTAAAGCAAAGTCTACAAACGAAGCAGTGGTATATAATACCTTGTACAGAGACAATTATTTAAATTCATTCAAAGATTACACGTTTGAAATAACGGTGCCAGGTAGAACAGATATAGCTGTTGGCAACTTAATAGTTATTAAGTTTCCGGCTACAGGAGATAAGTCTGCAGATACTACGGCAGACGAAATACACGATAAATTAATTTCAGGTAAGTTTCTAATAACAGCTATTAAGCATGTAATTACTTTGGAAACCCATGTAATGATAATGGAAGTAGTTAAAAACGGACTGGCTATACATGCCGGCCCAGCAGATGATGGAGTCTTAGAGGATATATAATGGCAAATAAATTAAAAAATAATAAAAAACTAGACCTACCTGATTGGATTTGGTGGATAGGAGTTATTGAATCAAGGCTAGATGTAGCAGAGGCAGGTAGATATAGAGTACGGATAATGGGCTACCACTCAGGTAATACAAATACACTACCAACAAAAGATCTACCATTTGCAACAGTTATAAACTCTCCTACAAGCGCTAGTACATCTGGTGTTATGGAAACTCCTAATTTATTACCAGGGTCAACAGTAGTTGGATTTTTCGCAGACGGCGAAGAAGGCCAGATGCCAGTAATCATAGGATCAATTGCAGGAAAACCTTCTGCCCCAACCGATGAAATGCCAGGAGAGGATGGGTTTAACGATCCAGGAAAAAATTGGCCTAGAGGAATGGATGGCTCTGATATACCTGAAGGGTTCAGTGGAGTTGGCGAATCTGATTTATCTCGTTTAGCTAGGAACGAATCAGCAGAGACACACTATTCGTTACTTAACAAAAGAGAAGAAAGAACAACAGAAGTTAGAACAGCTAAAGCACCATCAGTATCAGCAGCAACAGGTGATGGTGTACTAGATGACAAAGAAGGTAAGGATTATGAAGGTAAAACTTGGGACGAACCTCATGCGAGAGGACACGAAACACCAAAGTACTTCAACCCATTAACAGATTTAAAAGCAGGCGGGACAGGACAGCCACCCGAACCAGGTACATATACATCTCAATATCCTTTTAATCAAGTTAAAGAGACAGAAGCAGGCCACGTATTTGAGGTTGACAGCACAAGTGGTAACGAAAGAATATCAGAATATCACCCAATTGGAAACTATACCGAAATACAATCTGATGGAACCCGGGTCAATAAAATTAAAGGATCTGACTATGAAATTATAGCAGGCGACAAAGACGTTCTTATAAGAGGTTCATGTAACATAACAATAGTAGGAGATGCTAAAGTTTTGGTCCAAGGTGATAAATATGAGGAAGTAGAGGGCGATTACTTTTTATCTATACTAGGTGACAGAGTTACAAAAATCAACGGCAATGACATCAAATCAGTCGTTAGTGACGTCACTGAGACTATTAAAGGGAACAGAACTGTCCGTGTAGCCCTGGATGATACGCAGGACATAGTAGGTAAACAATCAGAAACAGTCGCTAAACAAAAAACAGAAGTGGTTAGTGGCAACGTGGTTGAGACATTTGGTGCAAGCCATAACACTACTATTACAAAGAACCGTTTACAGATGACAGGCGGCGCACTTCAATCGGTATCTGGTGTCAAGATGGCTATTGCTACAGGTAAGATAATGGAAATTGGTTCTAAAGGAAATATGCTTATTACAACAGAAGCAGACATGACTGAGACTATAACAGGACAACAATCAACAACAGCCGCTAATACTGACATAAACAATACAGTAGATGTAACAGGCGATGTTAATATAACAGGAACAAGTACCGCAGATGTAGATCATGATTCAGCAGGTATATCCGGCAAAGGACATACACATACTGATACAGCAGGTACATCAGCAGGCACTACAAGTGCACCTAACTAGGAGTAAGAAATGAGTTGTGGACCAAGTGAAGCATTAAAAGGATTAGCAGATTCAGTAGACGCGCTCACCGAAAAGGCTGAGTCTTTAGTTAACGAATCACCACTAGGTAAACTAGGCGATCTAGAATCAATGGCAGCTGACGCAGCCAACGGCGTAATGGGTAAGTTAGAAGCAATGGTGCCTAGTATTAAGTTTCCAGTCCCAGATCATTTAAAAACATTACAAGATGAGATGAAAGAAGTAGCAGCGTTCGTAGCTCTAGGTGCTTTAGCAGCACCCCTTATGAAAATTAAAATAGATCAAATGAAAAAGAAGTGGGGAGGGTTAGGTTCAAATATAAACATAGATAACCTGGCAGACAAACTTAGAATGGGAGCAATGGACTTAGATGATATATGTAAACTAGTTCCAAATTTAGATACTGATGGCATAAATGTTACTGTTAAAGGAACACCAACTTCGTTTCCAGACATAGACCCTGTATCACTTTTAAAGGGTGTACCGTTACCACCTATGTCTAAACCAAAGATAACAATAGACATTGCTGCCGGCGCCAAAAAACAAGGAGCAGATTTTTTAGACGTCGAGCTACCAACCTTTGATTTCTAAGTATAAATACTAATATGGCACTAGTTAAAAGAAAAGTATCGAGACTATACACAGATTTAGACCTTGCATTTGGCAAGAACTTCTTCTCGGATGATATAGATAAAAAGATAGACGTCAATTCAGTAAAGCAATCAATAAAAATATTGTTGTCTACTATGCCTTATGAAAGGCCGTTTCACCCAGAGATAGGCTCTGATATTCATAAGTCATTGTTTGAACCAATGGATGCTTTTACACCGGGTCTTATTAAGAAAAGAATATATAACACAATAGAAAACTTTGAACCTAGAGTAGAACTTGAAGACGTAGTTGTTACATCAAATTATGATTTACAGGTTTATGAAGTAAGTATCTATTTTAAAATTGTCGGTGTACCTGAACCAGCAATATTAACACTAA
>Ga0115007_10002959_pt1 | contig 10393 bp, 8 predicted proteins | sample ArcOceMetagenome_2_FD_87166 | JGI IMG/M metagenome (GOLD analysis project Ga0115007, IMG submission 87166) | Marine eukaryotic phytoplankton communities from Arctic Ocean - Arctic Ocean ARC135M Metagenome | ecosystem: Environmental > Aquatic > Marine > Oceanic | place: Arctic Ocean | collected...
GCCGATAGAGAAAAAGAATAGGATTAAAAAGAAGTCACGTAGCGGTTTTAAGCTGGTCGCAATGTACTGCGCAATCGGACTGGTTGCGATTGAAACGCCAGCAACAAACGCCCCTATCTCTGCCGATAAACCCGCAAGGTTAGCCAGCTCGGCTAGACCAAGGCACCAACCGATCGCCAAAAGAAAGATATATTCATGGAACCGATCAAATCGCTGTATGAGTTTTAATAAGATAAATTTTACAAAGACAAAAGCGCCTAAAATAAGCAGTGGTAGTGCGACCAGTGTTTTTGCGAATTTAATCATGGTTTCGGAATCACTGCTATCGCCTGTACCGCTATAGAGAAACAGCAGCATCATAATGGCGATAATATCTTGCAGCAATAAAAGGCCGACAACGAGTTCACCTGTGTGGCGGTGATGTAAGACGGTGGTTGGCAGTAACTTGATGCCGATGATCGTGCTAGAAAACATTAACGCGATGCCGATAATCATGCACTCTGTTTGGGTGTACCCAAAACTGAAGCCGACGGCATAGCCTATGATGAAAAATAAGACCGAGCTGCCGATCGCGACTAAGGTTGCCTTTTTTAGCATATGGATCAGATGGGACGGTTGCATATCAAGGCCGAGTAAAAACAAGAGAAAAATAATGCCGACATGCGAGATGTCGGTGAGCAGCTTAGTATCTGTCACCATTTGAAGCCCATAAGGGCCTAAGCATGCGCCTAGGGCAATATAAGCGACCAGCAGCGGCTGGCGAGTGTAAAGAGCAAGTGAGGCAATAATGGCCGCACCCGTAAAAATTAAGAAAAATGAAAAGACCACCGACTGTTCAGCCATAAAAAAGATCCTTGCTCGGTACTGATAATTAACGTGCGTTATAAACGAAGGTGTTCCGATGTTAGGCGCAATTAGCTTAAATAGGGGAGCGACTTATTATGCTAATACGGCGTTAGGCTCCATTAAGATATTGATTACAATTTGATCTGTTGCCAGCGCTGTTGTCGCCAAATGTAGATAAAAACAAGCGATGATAAGGCGCGATAAAGTAATTGAATCATCCAGATTCCAATCAAACCATACCCAAGCGCGGGGCCAAACAACCAGGCTAGGGGGAGGTAAAAACCCCATAAACCGCAGGTTGATATAATAAATACTATACGGTTTGCGCCGACACCAAACAATGCTTGAGTTAATACAATTGCCGCCGCATCAAGGCATATGGCCAAGGCGGTTATCTGTAATGGCAATACAGCTTGCTCTATGAGTGTATTAGATTGTAGAAATAAACTCAGGATTATTTCCGGGATGAACCATAAAGGTAAACTCAGTATCACCATAAAGACGAGCGCAGTTTTTAATACATCCCAGCCCCATGTTAATGCAATCTGCTGTTTGCCTTCTCCTAATGCGTGACTCACCAGTGATGTGGATGCAACGCCAAGGCCGACAGCCGGTAAGATCAGGAATAGAGATAAGTTGATTAATACATGTGCAATCGCTTGCTCGCCCGTACCGAGTCGTCCGATGATCCAAATAAGCACACATATAGATAACGCTAAAAACAACTGCTGAAGGGAGTGGGGGATGGACAGCTGTAGTAGTTTTGAAAGCTCAGAGGCGCTGCCCGCATGCCAATGGAATAGGCCTGCTGTTTTTGCATTTTTATAGACCAATACGGCATTAATCAGTGCACCGGAGACCAACGCAATCGCTGAGCCTAACCCCGCGCCGGGTGCCCCCATTTGTGGTAAGCCTAAATGGCCAAAAATAAGACAATAGCTCACCACAATATTTAGGCAATGGGTGAAAATCAGCACTTTAAAATAAGTCCCCGGTGTTTTATTACCGTTCCACCATCCGCGAAAGGAGAGGTTCAGGCCAATGGCGCACATCGCTGCCGTACGGTAATCAAAATAGGATGAGGCGATATCCTGAACGGCGGAATCGTCTGACATCATCGACACAAAGAGGTCCGAATAATGGATGTAGACTACACTCAGCGGGAGCGCAAAAAATAACGATATGAGTAACCCCCAGTGAACGGGGCTTGCGGCAACATGATGCTGACCTTGGCCGCGATTACGCGCCACAAGTGTTTGTACGCCCGAAGATAAGCCGAGGATTAAACTGATGGCAACAAAGTTGGCGTAACTGCCAATGCCTACGCCGGCAAGGGAGGCTTCGCCCAACTGACCTACTAAAGCCGCATCGATCAGATTAATTACACTTTGAGACAACATGCCAGCAATGATCGGTAGGCTGAGAGCAATAATAGTTTTCTGTCGAATAAATGCAGACATAAAGGTTGGGCGCAAAAGGTGTGATTCTAACAGAACTCTGGGTGTTAAAGGTGAACAAATAAACAATTAACGAATGGATAGAATTATCGTAATAGATTAGCTTATAATTAATTTTGATTAATAGTTGATCAATTTACTCAGGAATAGTTTGGGTGTATCCTAGAGCTAATTAAAGTGTAGGCTTAACATACAGGACATCGTATGAATATTACCGTTACAGAAACGGCTGAAGATTATCTAGTAGAACTTCTTAGCAAGCAAGATGTTGAAGGAATGGCTGTGCGTATGTTTGTCACCCAGCCGGGCACCTCGTATGCAGAAACCTGTTTAGCATATTGCCGTCCAGATGAAATCATTGAAGATGACGAAATCATGGAGCTAACTAAACTTCGTTTTTATGTTGAAAAAAACAGTGTGCCATACCTAGATGAAGCGCATGTCGATTTCTCTAAAGACCGTATGGGTGGTCAGCTGACCATTAAAGCGCCTAATGCTAAGGTGCCTAAAGTCTCGGCAGACAGCCCAATCGCAGAACAGATTAATTACATACTCTACTCCGACATTAACCCAGGCCTTTCTTCCCACGGTGGTGAAGTGAAGCTGATTGAGGTTGTTGAAGAGGAGCAGGGACATATTGCTATTCTCCAATTTGGCGGTGGTTGCCAAGGTTGTAGCGCTGTTGATATGACCCTGAAAGACGGGGTTGAAGCAACCTTGGTTGAGCGTATCGCTGATTTGGTTGGGGTACGTGATGTAACCGACCATAGTGTGCGTGAAAACGCATACTACAAGTAACATATAATTAAAAAGGGGAAGGTTGCTTCCCCTTTTCAATTGTCTCTGTCCTAAGATGCTGTTATAAAATAAAAATGCTTCTAATATCTATAACCTTCAACACACGCTAAACGCAGTATTATTTTGATCTTTCTGGTTGCATTTATATAGAAACACCCCCATGTAATCATTAATCGTTTATCGCGTATTCAAAGAATTTCTCCGCAGAGCATCGCGGACCTGTTTTATGAGGCTATTGCTGCATGACTCAACATGACGAATCACAGTCACAAGTAATCGAATTGCCCGTACTCCCGTTACGGGATGTCGTTGTTTATCCGCACATGGTAATCCCGCTTTTCGTTGGCCGGGAAAAGTCCATTGATGCACTTGAAGCAGCAATGTCAGGCGAAAAAGAGATCCTATTGGTTGCTCAGAAGAACGCTTCTGATGATGAGCCTTTAGCTGATGATCTGTTTGAAGTGGGAACGGTTGCTAGCGTACTCCAGATGTTGAAACTCCCCGATGGGACAGTCAAAGTGCTGGTCGAGGGTGATTATCGTGCCACCATCCACAGCTTACATGAGGATGACGGGTTCTTTACCGCCCAAGCATCGGTGTTACCTGTCGAAGCGCTGACTGAAGTCGAAGATGCGCTATACAAGCGTACGGTACTTGAGCAGTTTGAACGTTTTGTTCAGGTCAACAAAAAAATCCCTTCAGAAGTCCTTTCCTCTCTACAAAATATCGATGATGTGGGACGTTTGGCAGACACCATTGCTGCCCACATGTCATTAAAATTAGTTGAAAAGCAGCAGATTCTTGAGATGCTTGGCAACAAAGAGCGCCTTGAACATCTGATGGCGTTGATGGAATCTGAAATTGATCTGGTCGAAGTTGAAAAACGTATTCGGGGCCGGGTTAAAAAGCAGATGGAGAAAAGTCAGCGCGAATACTATTTGAATGAGCAGATGAAGGCCATTCAGAAAGAGCTGGGCGATCTCGATGAGTCTGGCACTAATGATATGGATGAGCTTAAAAACCGTATCACTGACGCTAAAATGCCTCAGGAAGCGTTTGATAAGACCATTGCTGAATATAATAAGTTAAAAATGATGTCGCCGATGTCTGCGGAAGCAACCGTGGTACGTGGTTATATAGATTGGATGCTGTCTATTCCATGGTCTAAGCGTTCAAAAGTACGTCATGACATGAAGCGTGCGGAGACGATTCTTAATCAGGATCACTATGGCCTCGAAGAGGTTAAAGACCGTATTCTTGAATACCTCGCTGTTCAGAAGCGTGTGAAAAAACTTAAAGGACCTATTCTGTGTCTTGTGGGACCTCCAGGTGTGGGTAAAACCTCCCTTGGGCGTTCTATTGCGCGGGCCACAAACCGTGAATATGTGCGTATGGCCTTAGGTGGTGTACGTGATGAAGCGGAGATTCGTGGTCACCGTCGTACCTATATAGGTTCAATGCCGGGTAAGCTATTACAGAAAATGGCTAAGGTCGGGGTTAAGAACCCGCTCTTCCTTTTGGATGAAATTGACAAGATGGGTATGGATCAGCGAGGCGATCCAGCATCGGCTTTGCTTGAAGTGCTCGACCCAGAACAGAACTCCAGTTTTAATGACCACTATCTAGAAGTTGATTACGACCTCTCTGATGTTATGTTTGTGTGTACATCAAACTCCATGAACATTCCTGGCCCTCTGTTGGACCGTATGGAGATCATCCGTATTCCGGGTTATACCGAGGATGAAAAGCTAAATATTGCGCGTAATTATCTTGTTGATAAACAATTTAAAAATAATGGCTTAAAAACGGGCGAAGTAGAGATTACAGATAGTGCCATTACGGGACTTATCCGCTACTATACGCGAGAAGCCGGTGTTCGTGGTCTTGAGCGTGAAATTGCTAAAATATGCCGTAAGGTTGTTAAAGAACTAGCACTTTCGAAAAAGGCAGGTACTATCGTCGTTGGTAACGACCAACTTGAACATTATAGCGGTGTACTGAAACATAATTTCGGCATTGCAGAAGAGCAGGATCAAGTGGGTTTAGTGACCGGCTTAGCTTGGACGCAAGTGGGTGGCGACATCCTTAGCATAGAAGCGGCTGTGGTGCCCGGTAAGGGACGTCAAGTGACCACCGGTAGTCTAGGCGATGTAATGAAAGAATCGATTCAGGCTGCGTTGACCGTCGTGAGAAACAGAGCGGCGGCTTTAGGTATCGCACCTGACTTTCATGAGAAGCATGATATTCATATACATGTACCTGAAGGCGCGACACCCAAAGATGGGCCAAGTGCTGGTGTAGGTATGTGTACTGCTTTAGTATCGGTTTTAACCAATATACCAGTTAGAGCAGATGTGGCAATGACCGGCGAAATAACACTTCGCGGACAAGTTTTACCGATTGGCGGATTGAAAGAAAAACTCCTTGCAGCGCATCGTGGAGGAATAAAAACGGTTCTTATTCCTAAAGAAAATGAGCGTGATTTGAAGGAAATTCCTGACAATATCAAAGCAGATCTAGATATTAAGGCGGTTAAGTGGATTGATGAAGTTTTAGAGATCGCACTTAAATATCAGCCGAAGCCAATTGAGCAAGAAGTAGATGAGGTTGTAGCAACAAAAGAAAAGCCCGAAAAAACTGAGTCGGGACAAATAAAGCCTCATTAGCGTTCATAAGGGGTAGAAAGGTTCGTAAGTTGTCTTGACACCGCTTTCTACCGCTTGGTATAAATGCTTACCATCTTGCTGGGCATGGATTACGAAAACTAAAAATAACGATCTATTAAAGGGGAACAATGTGAATAAGTCTGAACTGATCGACGCTATCGCAGCTTCAGCCGATATTCCTAAAGCAGCTGCTGGTCGTGCACTTGATGCGACTCTTGAAGCAGTGACTGGTGCACTACAGAACGGAGACTCTGTGGCACTTGTAGGTTTCGGTACATTTTCTGTAAAAGAGCGCGCAGCTCGTACAGGTCGCAATCCGCAGACAGGCAAACCAATTGAGATTGCCGCTGCTACACTGCCAACGTTTAAACCTGGAAAGGCTTTAAAAGACGCAGTTAATAAGTAAGATCTGATCGCGTCACGATCTTACTTTAAGGAGCGGTAGTTCAGTTGGTTAGAATACCTGCCTGTCACGCAGGGGGTCGCGGGTTCGAGTCCCGTCCGTTCCGCCAAAAAATCAAGAAAGGCGCATTCGTTTAGAATGCGCTTTTTTTGTGTAAAAAAAATGGTCAGGGGTTTACAGGCATAATGCTACAGTCCATTCGGGATAACTCTCAGGGAATCATCGCCAAGATTATTGTTGGTTTGATTGCAGTTACTTTTGCTTTATTTGGTGTTGAGTCGCTTGTTAGTTTAACTGCTGGCAGCAATTCACCGGCAACGGTTAATGGCGAAGAAATTAGTCAACAAGATCTTATTCAAGGTGTTCAGTTACAAAAACGCCAAATGCTTTCTCAAATGGGAGAAGATGCAGATCCAGCATTGCTTGATGATAATTTAATCAGCAACATGGTGCTGGAAGGGCTTATCGAACAGTCAGTTCTTGTGCAATCGGCAACCGATCAGGGATTAAGTTTCTCTGATGCTATGATTGATCAATTAATTCTGACAACACCAGATTTTCAACAAGATGGGCAGTTTAACCGTGCGCAGTTTGAAGCTGTGCTACGTAACGCCGGTCTGACACCAATGATGTATCGTAATTTGGTGCGCAAGGAAAAGGTAACAGAACAAGAACGTGCTGCGTTTATGCTCTCTGCTTTTACACTCCCTTCCGAGCTAAAAACCATCGCTCAACTGGACAGCCAAACGCGGGATCTACGTTATTTCACCTTACCTGCTGAATCAGTGCGTGCATCAATAGAGGTGAGTGATGAGGAAATAGCAGATTACTTTGATAAGCATCGCACCGAGTTCTTAACCGATGAGCAGGTGGCTATCGAGTATCTACTACTTGAACGTGATGTGTTGGCAAGTGAAATAACAGTAACGGATGAGCAGCTACAAAACGCTTATCAGTTATTAGTCGATACTTTCCAAGCACAAGAGCTTCGCCACTCTGCTCATATTCTAGTTGCCATCTCGGATGCCGACTTTGGTGTGGCAAATAAAACAAAAGCGGACGCACTTGTTGAGCGTCTAGCTGCGGGTGAGGCATTTGAAGCCTTAGCGAAAGCCGAGTCTGATGACCCAGCTTCCGCTGAAATGGGCGGTGATTTAGGTGTTAATGCAAAAGGTGTTTTCTCTAGCGAATTTGAAGGTGCTTTATTTGCATTGGAGAAAGGACAAACTACATCGACACCAATAAGAACAGAGTTTGGTTATCATATTATCAAGCTGATTGATGTCGAAGAGACTGAAACACCAACCTTTGCTGAAGCGAAAGCGGATCTTGAAAATGATCTACTGACTCAGTTATCTGAGGAAGCTTATGTTGCTCAGTTAGAGCGTTTAGCGGATATCTCATTCTCATCGGGTGATCTAGTTGAACCGTCAGAAACACTTGAGCTGGAGATTCATAAAACCGATCTCTTTGCACGTAGTGGTGATGAAGACGAAATTACGGCCAACCCTAAAGTGCTAAGTGTTGCCTTTGATGGTGAGCTTATTAAAGAAGGTTTAAACAGCACGCCTATCGAGCTAGATTCTGGTCGTGCGGTTGTTCTACGCGTTGTGCAGCATGAGTTGCCTCGTGAGAAAACAATTGATGAAGTATCGGCAAATATTAAAGATACGTTAATTGACGAGAAAGTATCTCAGGCATTGACTGCTCAAGCAGATGGGATAATAGCAAAACTTAAGCAGGGCGAATCGCTTGAGAACGTTGCTTCTGGTGCGACAGTCATGACGCTTGCGGGCGTTGCCCGTAGTCAGCAGGACCTAGCGCAAGAGTTACGTACTGCAGCGTTTAAACTGCCTAAGCCCGCAGCAGATAGCATCAGCTATACTGCGGTTGATATGCTAGATGGTAGTAAATCAATCTTAGTGCTCGATAACGTTATCGATGCTGAAATTGATCTTAAGCCAGAAGAAATTAGCTATATGAGCATGATGCTGAGTAACCGTAAAGGTCAGCAAGATTATCAAGATTATATAACTCAGCTAAAAGAGAAGGCTGAAGTCGAACGTTTATAATTTTGTATACGCTAAAAAAACCACCTTCGGGTGGTTTTTTTTAGCTTAATATTGTTAATGTATGATTTTAAAACACTTATTATTAATAAAGGATTATTAAAATGCTTAAGGTACGCCTTGTAGGCTTGGTTTTTTGTGTGGCTATCCTGGGAGGGTGTGCGTCTTTTGAAGCACCACTTTATTCTCCTGATTATCAGATCATTGATGCTCTTAAATCTGAGCCTTTAAATAAACTATCATTGGGTGAATTCTCACCAATGGATCCCCAAGCAGCAGTAAATAAAATATCTCTTAGAGCTGCCGGTCTTAAAGCTAAGCAAGGTACGTTTACTTTATACTTTAAGGATGCTCTTCAGTCTGATCTGGTTGAGTTAGATATTTATGATGAAGCTTCACCTTTTAAAATTAGCGTAGAGCTTCTTGAAAATGATATTGATATTTCTGGTTTAAGCAAAGGGTTTGGTGTAATGAGTATCAACCTCAAAATAAAGCAAGATGAGGTGGTTCTTCTTAACAAGCAATATAGCACTCAGATAGAATTTGAATCATCGTTTGCTGCTGCAGTAGCAGTTCCAAAAGCTCAGTCAGAATACCCGGTATTAGTAAAATCATTATTAGCTAAAATTTATCTTGATCGTGAATTTATAAAAGCGGTGACTAAAATATGAAAAATATACTTAAACTGTTTCAGACATTATCTGTAATCTTTTTCATCACTTTAATTGCAGCTTGCTCGCATCCAATTAGTATCTCACCAATTGATAAATTTGATAGAAACAACCCTGTTAGTAATAAAAATGTTGCTTATGTAATGACGGATGCGCAACGCTCACAAAAAGTTACTACCTCAGGTGGAGGTGGCGATAAAGTTGATTACCAACCTTATCGGGATTTGGAAAAAGCTATTCGTGATGGGTTAAGCTCAGTTTATAAGAATGTCATTGTCGTATCGTCAAAGAATGATACGAAGGCGTTTATTGAGAATGAAATAAGTTTTGTTTTTACGCCAATAATAACGACAACCTCTTCTTCCGAATCAGTATTTACATGGCCACCTACAAACTTTGATATCGATCTGAACTGCTCGGTAATAAATGCTGCTGGGACTGAAATAACAAGTTTTACCGTAAAAGGTAGTGGGCAGGCAGAATTTTCTGAATTTAAATCAAACTTTGGCTTAGCGGGTCAACGAGCTGCAAGTGATCTGTCTCAAAAGTTGAAAGAGAGGCTCTTATCTGACCCGAGTCTTCATTGATTTTTCAGCTCTAGGAAATAGTGAAGGAACTTGTACTGTAGCCATATGATGCTTTTGTGAGAGTATTTGTGATTTTGTATACGCTAAAAAAACCACCTTCGGGTGGTTTTTTTTGTGCCGAATACCGCGTAATAAATTAGCCTCTAGCATTGTGTATATACGGGGACCAACTTCGGGTCATTGAGTTGGCTGGCCGGTGTAATGGTTTTTCGCTGCCAAGGCACAAACCCTAAATACCAGCAGCGCCAAAAGTTAACACTCGCTTGAGGGTTTTCTTGTAGTAATACTTCGAGGGTTTGGACTTTACCAATTTCGATGCCTAGGGCTTCTTTGAAAGTCAGGTGAACAAACTTTGAGCAGAACTGGCGTTTGGAATCGTATTTAAATCCCAAATGATAATAACGGCCCATTTTTTCTGCGGCGGCGTGTTTTAGTTTATCTACCTGGCTTGGGGTAAGGCCCTCTTTTACCCGCATCACACTGACTTCGTTATGGGTTGTTCTGGCGAGAAACTTTCGTAATGGGCAGCGTGTGACTTTAGGAACCGCGCTTTCGAGTACAAACCACTCATTATCTTCGCGTACTATAAAGCCCACATGGGATGTCCAGCTTCCTGTGCCTTTAGCAACTTGACGATAGAGGAAGCTATCAATAGATATAAAAATAATATCGCCTTCCTGCATGTTTTTTGTGACATCTTTTTCAAGTTTATCAAGCTGCTGCTTATCCATTTTTCCATCCTATATAAGGTTGTGGAGATTGAACTGCTCTCCGTTTTTGTTGGGTTAAGTATTAAATTTATTAGTTAAAAACGGGATGGAATTTTAAAAAGTTGCATATATTGATACTTTTGGTGTGATTTCTAAGGGAGGTTGGGTGCAAATAGGCTATAGGTA
>Ga0115007_10002960_pt1 | contig 10392 bp, 6 predicted proteins | sample ArcOceMetagenome_2_FD_87166 | JGI IMG/M metagenome (GOLD analysis project Ga0115007, IMG submission 87166) | Marine eukaryotic phytoplankton communities from Arctic Ocean - Arctic Ocean ARC135M Metagenome | ecosystem: Environmental > Aquatic > Marine > Oceanic | place: Arctic Ocean | collected...
CAGAAGAATGATCCCACCAACAGCGATTTATCATATCATCCTAAAGGAAATCCGCCATGTTGGGAAATTGCATTGCTCAAACATCATTTCCACCCATCTGTATCCAAATTTGTAAATGATATCGGTCAGATTGATTATGCCGGTGATCCTCTTCAAGATTTTGGTTTGGCACCCTTTTTAGATAAGTTTGCCTATCGCAATCCAAAATCACGAGAAAAACTTATGCAGAAGCAACATCAAACTGGAAACGGTACCGGTAGCCGTCGAAGTGGGAAGCCACAGACTAGATTCGAATTACCAGTGAACGATCCAAGCTTTTTGGATCGAACTGATGTCGGTGAACAAGATGAATTCTTTCATCAGTTCTTTTTAGAACGAGCACGTCGTGATGATTTGAAAGGAGTTGTGCGTGATAATTCGGTCACTACAAACATTGAAGATCCTGATGATGACGACGACGAGGGTGTACGGGATGATGCTCAAGAGAAAGCGTTGGATGCGGCCGAGGAATCTGGTGGCTTAGACGGAGGAGGTAAAGCGTTTGAAGAGTACGAGGCAATGTGGGAGACCGATGACGAAGAAGAAGCATTCGTTGACAATTTAGCTCAGTCACTAATGGAAGATGCTGCTGGTGGTCCAGTGGATATAGACGATGGCCCAGATGATATGGGGGATTGGGGAGATTTGTATGCAGATGAATCAGACCAAAACGTAGATATGAAAACCAAAGAAGATGAAGCTAGCGAAGACGATGAATCTGATGAAGAGGATGTAGAAGAACACAATGAAGGTACCAAAGCCAACATGAAGAATCAGGACAATGATGGTGGCGAAGATGCTTTCATGGAAGACGCAGACTCAGACAGCGATTCCCAGAATGATGATTCGGACAATGAACCAAATATTGACGAAGAGAAAATCATGAGTGGATTTGGTGGTGGCAAAGAATTAGACGACGATTATAGCGATGATGGTGACGACCTTGAGGTTTTCCTTGCGGAAGACGACAGTGACGAGGACGAGGCTGAAGACGCAGTAGAGGAGATTCCTGTCGGTCGAAAATCAAAGAAACCGAAAAAAGATTCTTCCGCCCCTTTATTTGCTAATGCTGATGAGTACGAAGAAATGATTGAAGAGAGTTTTTCCAAATTGAACAGTGCTGCTGCAGCAACTACAACAGAAAAAACTGAGAATACTACAATCCAAAAGGAGTCATCTCTGAGCAAAAAGAAATCTAAAAAAGGAAAGAAGAATAGGAAAAGAAGCTAGATAGAAGATATACCTTAATTGCCTCTTAAATTGGAATTATATCTAATGCTCTTTAGTTAGTATAGAGGCTTTACCCATCCATATTTTATATAGATAGATAACGGTTTCCATAAAAAAAAGTGTAGTAATGCAGTCAGACTAACTGCATATAGTTAGAACGTCGTAGTTAAAGTGTACTGTATGTCCTCCTCTGTGATCTGTGATAAATTATAAATCTGATTTGGGGGAGATGATTTGCTCGATTTTTTCTTTCATGTTTTGCGCGTGACAGTTCTGCACAGTCAAAAAGTCAGAAGTCTTCGAAAGATAGTACTAGTAGTAAGTTACAGTAGCAGTTTTTAAAGTTGTTGAAAAGAGTCCGCTGACAATAACAAAGAGGTTTTTACGTTTGTCAATGCCATTTGATTTGAATAAAGCTAGCTAGCTAGTACTACATACTCTGCAACAACTTACCAGAATTCCGCACACAGAGACAAGAAGTTCCTCTTTTTTATTTCATTCTACAAACACACGTATTGAAAACACAAACAACGACGATGTCATCAAACCAAAACCCGGAGACCGACGCTACAACAGGTCTACTCGATAGTAGTGCCATGCGATCATATTTGGATTTGATTGAGACGAATATGAACCTTTCTACGGTCCGATCATTAGCCCTAAAAACTATAGCCCATCCGCAAATCTTTTGTGGTTTTGATGAATTCAAGACCTGTTGTTCCCAGTTACTCTCACCTCAGCAGGGACAAACACAAACCACAACCACTGCCACTGCCAGTAACAGCCTATTTAATACTCTCGATTTGTTTAGTTTTGGTTCCTTGAACGACTATAAAAAGCAAGGCGAATCAACGGGACAACCTGAAACAGAACATTATCTTCCGCTAAACGAACCGGCCTTGGCCAAGCTTAGACAGCTAACCGTTTTGACCTGTATCCAAAAAGCTTGTTTTGATAGGAAAACCCGTATTTCTTACGACGTCGTAGCGGAAGCTTTGGGATTGACGACTGATACGATGCAAGATGGGGGTGTTTCATTCGATACTGCTACTACTACTACTACAGCAATTCGAGATGTGGAGGATGTCATCGTCCAGTGTTTGTATGCCAATATTTTAAAGGGGAAACTTTGTCAGAAAACGCGTACTTTTGGTTGGCAAGGTGAATGCCTTCCCATTGTGTCTTCTCGAGATATTCCTGTAACACTAATTCCGAGTCTACTTTCGGAACTTCAAGGGTTGGGCCGACGGCTCGAGGAAAGTGAGATCGAAGTAACTCAAGCTCAAGAACAAGTCACACAGGGGTTAAAAGATACAGCTCAGTATTGGAAAGACGTTCGAAACCAAAAAAAGACGACCACCAAAGACGAAGCTTTTTCCAAGGGAGGCAGCAACAGTAGCGGTGGTGGGGGTGGTGATGGTGTAGTTGCACGGTCCATCTTTGGTGGAAATTCGGGAGGAACACAAGGGAATTTCTGGCACGAATCTTCGGGTGCCGGTGGTAGTGGTCGTAGTAGATCCACCAAACGCAGTCGTGGTGGAATGAGTGGCAGTTTCCTCATGGATGCTGGAAAACGCATCTAAAAGCGTTCTATCCAATAATAAAGTGCCCAAAATATACAACAAGTCAAAGTCTTTGAAGAAAGAAGATCGATTTTTATAGCGTACACGAACGCACTTGTATATATAAACGTTGCTATGAATGATAATGGTCACTCAAACTTCCGATAGTTTTTTTTCTATAATATTTGTATCGTGATGCATATATTATATTATATTATATTATATAACTGGGGACGGACATGTGTGGGATGTGCTCATTTGCTAGATATAGCTCCAAGATTATACATTGCATATAAATGTATGCAAAAAGAAAATACTACACTGTATAAATTTGCAAATAATAGTAGAATACACACGACTAAAAAAAAGCCCGAACGAAAGTTTATCCGAATAATTATTTTTTCTAAATACTATACTTAGTTTTTTCATTCCTGTTGTAACTCAGAAGTATGAATGAAACTATTTACATTGTTATTTATATGCTTGTAGAGACTAGCCAGCTAGTTAATCTTTTTGTCATACCCGTTGTCATTCGAATTTGATATTTCATGTTCTATTCCGTTATGATGTTTGTCATCATCTTCTCCTTCTTTTTCCTCTAATTCTACTTCAGTTCCGTTTTGTTGTTGAAAATCTTTCTCTTCTTCTTCTTCTTCGTTTTTATCCTTAGGAATTGACCGTATGAATGGAATACCCACATACGATCGCATCACATAGTCGTAGTATTCATCACCGAACAAACGTATCAGTGATCGTTCTTCATACGGTATACGTTGTGAAAAGAATTTCCAACCAGCCAAGGCAAATAGTAAACAAGAAAATGGATTATGTAATACTAATTGCGTACCAATAGACCAGTAATAAAATCCAAAATATGATGGATGTCGTAGCCAAGTATATATCCCATTCGTTACTAATATATGATTATCCTTTTTCTGTGTTTGAATGTAATGATTGAAAGATTCTCCACATTTCATCATCGCCCATGATCGAATGAATTGTGACACTATTACCATTAAAATTCCCAAAATCGTTATTGATATCCACAAATAATTCGTAGCGATAGTATTAGTTGGTGTTGTGACGTCTTGTGATTGCGTTGTCGTTGTCGTTGTCGTTCTATTTGTACTTGTATCACTAAAAAACCAAAATCGGAGCCAGAATTCTGTGCTAGCGATAATGGCGGCTACCGTATAGGCCTTGGAATGATTTACTAAAAATGAGTCACTCGATACAACCGTAGGATTGAAAAATGCTGTAACGTAAAATTCTAATAAATGAAATGTACACATAGCGGTAATATAAAAGCACCACGTCCATGCCATGGCTAATCTATGAGAATGAGTTATGCTGTCGTGTTGATACTGATACTGATCATGCTTATCATGCTGATCCTCCTGTTGCTGATTCTGCCACGATGATATACAAAGTAAATAACATCCAAAAGAAAAATGAACACCCCATTGTATTCCCAATCCAGTTGCTAGTATTGCAGATTTTATAATTTCTTTATTAACAAAGAGAAAACGATCATCATCTTCTACCGGTAGATAATCGTTTAGAAAATCCAATGCCAAACTCGATTGTATTCTATCAAGACATTTGCTTATTGGTCTTAAACTTTCGATGATCTCTTCCATAATTGAAATTTGTATGTACCATGTATTACATATATATATATTAATTATAATCATATGCTTTGCTTTGCTTTGTATTGGGTATTGGGTTGTCGAAGAATCGCAATTTATTTAAGCAACAATTAGACAGATATTCATCACTCATGACTCGACTCAATTTAGACGGGAATTTCGGGAAGGCTGGTCCAGAGTCGCCTCAAAACTCAAAACCTCAAAAATCGATCTTTAGTAACGGCTACTTGCTTCGAAGCAACCAAGCACTACGACACAAGGGATCATCAAACAATAATGTTTATCTGAGTCTGCCGCATCGAAATTCATTAAACCATTCACAATATTCGAACACAGTAGCGGTAATCATTTATATACAATCGTAATCACCAATATCACCATGAGTAAAATAATTCCCATGGAGAAGAAAAAGAAGAGACCTCTAGAGAATGAAGGAGAAGGATTTAGAAGAAGTACTAACAATCTTGATCAAAGAGTATCAAAATCGAACAATCTAAAGCACGGCAGTACCAGTACAAGTAGTGACAACGTCGTCGTCGACTTGACTATATCGTCATCAGATCCTCCTACACTCATCGATCTCACTACCGAAGAACCCACTGTTGAAATAGAAAGCAATCGAAAGGGAAAACATGTTAACACCAATGGTGATGGCGTTAACGTTAAAAAAAAAACGATCGGGGGTACCATTAACAATACCAAAGCCAGCGACGATAATATCCTTGATGTCGAGATCGTTGGATCTAAAGGGGAAAACGCACTGTCCGATTTTCCTCACTCTCGAGAGGACTGTGTCATAAATCCTTACAGCAGCAGCAAAGAAAAGAACAACAACAACAACAATTTGTTTTGTCCCAAATGCTACTGCTACGTTTGTGATATTCCCACGGTTGAATGCAAAAACTGGGCGGTACATTGTGAAGCACAACACGAAAAATCTAATTGGAGGGAAGCCCGACGCAAGAAAAAGAACATGGACATGCTAATGATTGCTACTCGGATCTACCCAACAGAGAAGAGTCCACCCCCTAAAATATTCACTTCCAAACTCCGTCAATACCAAAAACGATCTCTAAGTTTTATGATTGACGTTGAAGAAAATTACATGATCAAAAGCGGGTACCTGTGTTCGGGGCCAGTCGATGTGGGGAAAGTAGCAGTTGTCATCGCTCTCATCGCATCGAAACCAATGCCGCTCGAACAACAGCCTTCGCTAGAGGATGTTAGGAACCGTCAAGTCAGCAAAGAGGTCGAACCGCTCATTCCTATCAAGGCTACCGTCGTGTACACAAAGCAAAAGCTATGTGGACAATGGGATGATGAGATATCGAAGAATGCACCAAACCTTAAGGTTTTACGACCAGTTGTAGGGGATGATGGTCAGGTGATAATTGAAACCGTTGATTTATTCAATGCTGACGTGATCATTACTTCTCCGATGACGGATGATGCATTTTCAACTAAATTTCACGATAAGTATCAATTCCATCGTGTTGTCGTTGATCAAAGTCATGAATTGTTGGGAAAGGAAGCGACTTCTAGGATAGCGGCCACATCAACCCTTCAAACAAGCCACCGTTGGTGCATTAATGCCAGTATGATGATTGATGATTTGAAATATCAGAACAAGTTTCTATGCCTTTCAGATATATTTCCAAGTTATGATCTTGCCGAATTTATAAGACGATATATGCTCCGGTCTATGAGAAAAGAAAATACCAACAAGCTTCCTGTTGAACAACAACTTATGTGTGCTGAATGCGGTGTTCAATATAATTTGAATTTGTTTTCAAAGAATCAAAAAAGGAAGGGTTCGATTGCAAGATGCATGGAATGCATCAAAGAATGTTCAACGAAGAAGGCAGACGGAAAAGAAAAAAAGAATAAAAAGGCTCCTACTGAAATTTCTCAATCGTTGCCATCTCTTATGAAAACGCCCACTTCGCTAACGACACAAGAACATAAGCGTCGAGGTCATCAACGTCAACAACAAATTATAGCAGGCGATCATAGTAGCGGTAGTCGAGGTTGTGGCCGTGGTGTTCACATGACGAAGCCCGCTTGGTTGATGGCGCAAGAACGACAAAATGGTCTGAGTCGTCCCGTGGCTATGCCATCAGTGAACTTACCAGGCCCTGGTAACAATGGTTGCGATGGTCGTAGTGTGCTAGGCATGGATCGTGTTATGCACACGACAAAGCCAGCTTGGTTGGTGGCACAAGAACGACAGAATGATCTGGGTTCGGTGGGTATTCTGTCAGTGAACTTACTTATCAGGCGATAACAATAAGCCCGCTTGGCTGATGGCACAAGAATGTCAAAACCAGCAGCATCATCATCGACCGGCTGGTCCTGGTCCCGTGGGCATGCCATCTTGGAACTTAGGAAGTGATAACAATAATGGCGGGGACTGCAGTGGTCGAGGCCAAGGACGCGGAATCCATATGATGAAGCTCGCTTGGATAGATACACACGATAGCCAGCAATGTGATGGTAAAGAAAATGAAAACTATAGGAGTCAGCAGCTTCCCAATGGACTTCCACCAGATTTCTATTAACGCAAGTATAGCTTGGGAAATGTTTTATCTCAAAAACGTTCCTACCAGTCATCAACCATGTACTCATTTCGAAACGAGCAATGAAACTAAACTGGTTACCAAAGGTTTTCAAAAAGTGAAAAAGAATACAGTACTCTCAAAATTGTCGATCTTCGGCCCTACTGTAGATGCCACAGAATTCCTGGGCAATACATAAGATATATGTATAGTAGGAAACATAATATTAAGAAATATAATAAATTTACCCGATGGTTATCATTGGGGTGGGAGAGAAATGTATATACTGTACAGTAAATTTTTAGACTAATAACCATGATTTGAACTATCCATTCATCTTAACTTAAGACCAGTAAACAGTCACATTGTTTATCTACATTTGGTTAATATGCTCTTTGCAAAATAACAAAGAAATCGTTGGCTTATTCATAGATCGTAAAAGTTTCTATTTCACCTCTCTTCAGTTTGCAAGATCACATACTTTCTGCACAATATTGTCACAATCACAATCATCTTGCAAAAAAAGATCTCTGCTTGTACCAGCATCACCACTAAACAATCAGTAAAATCTCCAACCAGTTCACAATTTATTGTCTGTTTCTCGTTAGGTCCAGATTGCTAGTCAAGAGTTGGATATTGCTTACCAAAATCCTTGGAGGCCTTTCTTCTTTGGGGAAGGAGTATAAGCTTGTAGTTCTTGAACGTGCAGATGCAATAGTAAACTGTGGCGGAACAAGAGCAGAGACACGGCTATTTGTACAGTCAGTGTGGAAACCAGCAGTAGAATACACGCTGCCTCAATCCTTTCTGTCAGAAAAGCAACTCAAGTCAATCGAAACAGCAAGCATGCCAAAATTGTATGCAGCATGTGGTTATAACCGAATAAATCTCGAGCCGTACTTGCCGGACCAGAAGAATTATCAGGAGGAGGATTCACACCGCTGAAAGTATTAGCAGGATCAGGATATGTGCTTCACTTCCTGAAAAATTGGAGAACACCGAGTGAGGACATAGGAAAAACACTCCGTATCGTATTTGCTTGGACGACATACCAAGCAGGCATCAAAATACCAATATTGGAACAAACAGAAATAAACATTGACTACATAGACGGAAGAGTAATACCAGCAATGAGAATATACTTAAACGAGATGGAGGCTCTATCACATTAGACAACATAATGATACGACCGAAACTACGACAAAACGATGAGAGTATAATGGAAAGAGCAATAAGTATGAAGTTGACACCAATTCAAAGGAGAAGAATCAATGCCGTCAGAATGTATCTCGGAATAATGTCCTCGAGCGAGATATGTAACACTGAAGGAGACTCATTAGTATGTGGAATAGAAGACAATACTCACAATAAAGAATACTATTACACACACTTGCAGAAACCAAAACAAAACAAACCAAATACACGAAGCTGGAATCTATGGAAGAAAGTTATTCAACCATTCACTACAAATAATAAGAAACTGAAAAGACATCTAGGAAAATGGACGCTGAAACATAGTAATGCAGGTACGTGGAAGTCATACAGATCAAAAGATAATAACCAAGTATATAATCTAAAGAAGGATGGGAATAATGACAAATATTGGGAAAGATACACACGCCATGGAACTGAATTAAGATTAATCGAAGATAAGATCAAACTAGAAGGCTTCACACCAGAAGAAGGCATTCCAACCCAAATTAGAACCTTCTCGAATGGAATATGTTATGGAGAAATGACAGCAACGATAATGCCTGACACAGAGACAGAAAATATATACAGACCAGGTCCGATGGTATCATGGGAACTAGTAGATGTACATTTCTATACAACAAATGACGGACGACCAGACCTCTATGAAATTCTAGCATACCATGACAAACACGGACACCTACTATGTGTATCAGATGGATCAGTAATATTCCACGATATGAGCTTCGGCTGGACGTTAGCAACACCCGATGGAAAAATAATCGTAGGATCAAAAGGACCATGCAACGGTAGAGGAAACTTGTTACGAGCAGAAGCAGCAGGGATGCTATCAGCTACAATGTTCCTTTCCATATTATGTAAATACTTACAAGTACCAGTATTCAACGTCGTGTGTATATCAGACAACGCCTGTCTTCCGAGTACTGACTTAGTCTCACTTTAGCTCTCATCGTATAATCGAGTATTGTCCCTCACGAGACTTTACTCACTTCTCCTTTATTAGATCCTGAGTTAAAATATATTCTAGAGTAGTCACTCCTACAGGTTATGAGCCTTTATTCAAAGAGTTCGTCCATATCGGATAGTTCTCAGAGTATTTGCTATTACCATTCGTACACGCAAGCAATCTCCTTCGACGAAACACCCTCTACCGACTACAATTAAAAGAGCTAAACGAATTAGCATGTTCAAAATGAATTTTCGACAAAAATTAATTTTCTACGTACATCCTGGTACTGTCCCTACACAGCGCGCGGCACCAAAAAGGAACCTTTTCTTCCACTCCTACAACGCCGAATTGATCCGTAGATTCAGAGCACACTTACAATACAAAGAGCCATTCCCAAATGAAACATTACAATCTGAATACGATGTAACGGAACAAATATATAGAACACAAGCAACACACAATATCAAAGCAACATTCTACTGGGTAAAAGGACACCAAGACAAGAATAAAACGTATGAAGAACTCCCACTAGAAGCACAACTGAACATCGATGCAGACGAACTAGCAGGTGAATATCAAGATGAATATGGCAAATTCAGACCACTCGTACACTTACTCCCAAGCTGTCCAGCGATGCTAGCTATCAGAGGAATCAGCATCACAGGCAATTACCGCAAGCAATTAATCAGAGCATACGTAGAGCCTCGATACATCCAATACTTGCAATATAAATTTCAGTGGTCCAACGACACTATAGAGGACATATCATGGAAATGTCTCGCACTCGCAATCAGAAGAATCAATAGAAACATATTATTAACCAAAGTATGCAATGATCTACTACCAACATCTGCAACATTACAAAAGATGAGATACCAAAACCACGACACTTGCATTTTATGCAAGCAACGTGAAACAAGAGATCACATATTGAGATGCCAAGCACCGACACGTACTAAATGGAGAAGACAATACATAGGAGCAATGCAGCGAAAACTAGACTACTTAGAGACAGATTTTGCACTAGGAGAGACAATATGTACAGCAGTAGCCGAATGGCTAGAAACAGGCAATGTCGACATAAGCAAATACCCAATCAAATACGCAACCGCTATCATATCACAGGAAAATATAGGATGGAGACACTTCTTTGGTGGAAAAATATCCCAAGAATGGCTGAAACTACAAGACGAAAG
>Ga0115007_10002961_pt1 | contig 10391 bp, 7 predicted proteins | sample ArcOceMetagenome_2_FD_87166 | JGI IMG/M metagenome (GOLD analysis project Ga0115007, IMG submission 87166) | Marine eukaryotic phytoplankton communities from Arctic Ocean - Arctic Ocean ARC135M Metagenome | ecosystem: Environmental > Aquatic > Marine > Oceanic | place: Arctic Ocean | collected...
CGTGTTTTGTTCTTCGCAGCAGAGGGAACGCGGGACGGCGATTCGTCTCCGCTGGTATCCTGCGTCAGCAGCACGTTTTTCTTCGCGCCCCAACCGTTTTTTCGCGCGGGCTGCACAACCGTGTGCGTTTCGTTCTCATCCTCGCTCGACTTCGACTCGTGTATGAACTCAGCCTCGACCGCTGAAAATTTACCCACAAGGGCACCGCGCACGTCCGCGTCCGCCTCAACGCGGGGCTTCTTCTGGTTCGTATCAGGCGACGGTGCGTCTTCCTCGTCCTCGTCCTCCTCGTCCCCGAGCCACCCCGCGCTTGCGGCGGCTACGGCGGCTTGCGACCCGGGCGCGCACGCCTGGATGGACATGCGCGCGTGCTGTTCCGCCGACCACGCTTTCGTGGACGGCGGCGCCACGACGTTCAAACCCACTCCTTGCGTCATTTGCTGCGTCAAGTCCGGCTCCGTGGGCCCCGCGAGAAGCTCGTGGAACCCCACTAGGACCTCACGCAAAGGTCGCTTCACTTCCTTCAGAATCACACCCTCCAGGTTCCCGGGCGCGCGCGCGGGAAGCGTCACGACGTCGGTCACGTCTCGCAGCCGCAACTTCCCGTCGCGGTCGTCCCTCAAAAGCGCCCTCAGCGATTCCCATCCCATCTCGTGCCCGAACGGGCAGTAGATCTCCAGGAACGTCACCAACAGCGCATCGGGCCCGGCGAAATGTCCGTGTTGCCCAACCTCCTTCGCCGACTCCAGTTTCAAGCGCGCCAGGACGGCGACGCCCAGGGGGCCGCGCGCGCTCTTCACGCGCGCGTCGCGGTGCGCTTCGATCCAGACATCGACCTGTTCCATGGTGACCCTCGGGGAAGCACACGTCGCCAGGAACGTCCCTTTCGTCGTGGTTTCGTGTAACACGATTCCGGGGGGTACTGCAGGCGGCATATTGGGAAGCACCTCGAAGTGCGTTTCTTCCGATAGCACCCGGCGCGCCCATCGCGGCGTCCCGCGCGGGAGCGCTTCGGAAACCGTTTCAGTCCCGAAATCGGGGTCCCACGTACCGCACGCGACGTGCGCTAGAAAAACGTCGAAGTCGTCGTGCGCCAACGGCGCGTCGTGGTCGTTGAACCGGTGGAACCGCTGCGGCGCGCGGTCAGCAAAGCGCCCGCCGAACGCCAACTCCACCGCATTCGGGGACCCGATTCGTCCCGCGAAACACTGCGGTTGTAAAACTAGTGTCAGTCTTGTATGGGAAAACAGTCGTCTATGATTTGGTGAAACGCGCAATACGCACCTGCTGTTCCCTCGACGGTTTCTCGCCGCGTCGCAAAACCTCCGCCAACCTCGGGTCCAGGGTTTCGTTTCTTTTGCTGCGCTCGACATGCTGGCTTTGTCGCAGTTCAAGCGCTGACCAATCCGGGGATAAAAGGTCGCTCCCGTGAACGGGTGACTGTTTTTCGGTCACCGCGTCCTGAGTAGGTCCGTGCGGCGCGGGCGGTTCCATGCCACCGGTACCCGGCGGGTCATCAAGCGGCTGTGTCTGCGTCGAGGAGATATCCCGAAGCACGGTGGCGGGCGGGGTTTTTGAAGATTTCGCATTCGCGGCTTCCCGCGCGCCATCGGTGAGCTCGGTGACGCAAAGCGACGCGTCTCTTCGCTTACCGGTTGCGTTGCCAACTGGTTCCGCCGGCTCCGTGACAAGCGAGTCTTCGATGACGTTGATTTCTGTTTCTGTTGTTTCGTCGTCCGAATCCGGGATCTCCGGGTCCTCAAGCGCCGCTAACGCGGCGGCGTCTTCGTCCTTGCCGCTTCGAGTGCTAAACGGGAGCTCCCCGAGCTTATGATTGCAAAAAAAAGTGTCAGTCTTGTACAAGCAAACAGTCGGCGTGATTTGGTGAAACACGGTAAGACGTACCTTGGCGTACTTCGTCAAGCACTCCTCCAGCCACCGGTGCGAGACGACTTTTTGTATTTTGGTTTCATTCGCCTTGGCCCACTTCGCGCCTTGGAAGTCGTAACAAACCAAGTGCGTGCTTCTTCGGTCCAGGCTGCGCATGTACTCGCCGCCCAACAAACCCACGATGGTGATGAGCTCGTTCCGCCTGTCACCGGTGTACCCGGTCACGCACACCTTTACGTCGCGGAACTCGGGCAGCCCATCAAGGGACGGGGGGGGCTTGAACAAAGCGCTGTCGTCCACGGACACCAGCGCGTTTGATTTCAAGCACTGCTCGATCCAGAACCATGTCACCACCCTACTGCCCACGCGTGTTGCGGCACAGGAAACGTCGTGGTCGGCGCACCCGGGAGGGCCGGTCTTGGACAAAATCGCGTGCGTCACGCCCGCGCCGTGCACTGGGGACACCACCGCGCCCGCCCGTTGCATGGCCTTGATGTACTCGTGCACGGTCGCCACGTCTCTGTCCGGAACAGGGGGGTGGAAGAACGTCAAGCCCGCCATGAACGGGTCGCACGGCTCATCCGCCTGCAGCGACGGGGCGAAGGATGGGATGGACATGGGGAAACAACAGGTCGGGGAGTCTGGGGATGACGCGTTGGCGAGGCCGCTTCAAATCCCTCAGAATAGGGGCTCGAGATTCAGTTGTTGGCACCCCTTTGCGAAGGAGCGTCTCGTTCCCGTCCCCGATGGAAAGTCTCGCGACGGCCGTGAAAAGCGCGGAGGGCGCGAAAAAACGACGTTCGCGGGCGATATCGCGCGCGACGCGAGTGGACACGCGTGCGGTAACCTGTGGGGCCCGTTGGAAGGCTCGCGAAGAGAACTCATGCCAAAAGTAACGACGCGTCGGCGTCGGCTGACGAGTTTTGGATTCGAAATCTTGGAGAGATGAAAAAAGAAAGTCAGTCTCGTATGGGCAATCAGTCAGCGGAATGTGGTAAATGGGGAATATTTAACAAACCACTTTTTTTTGAATTTTTGAAAGCCACGACTCGCTCGTCGTGGCTTCCATTGCGACACACACGCGGGGAAGGAGACGCACGCGCGGACCCCCCCACCTCGTCGCATCCGCCGTCGAGCCCTTCGTTTGACTACGTTGAGCACCTCGCCACCGTTCGCGAGCCCTACCCACTCCACCCCCCCGGACCCGCAACGTCCGATGGCTGAAGTCGCAATGCCGCAGGCGCCTTTGGCGCCCACCGACGAGAACGTCGCGCCCTCGAACATCGCGGCCGTTAACCCGCTTTTGGCGGGCGCGTGCGACGACGACGACAACGAGCTCACCGAGGCGCAGAAGGCGATCATCGAGGAAAAGCTGCGGGCGTTGCAGGCGCGTTTCAAGGCGTTCGAGGAGAAGACGCTGAAGCAAAAGATTGACGAGCTCGTCATGGCGAACGAGGGGTTGACGAACGCTGAGGCGGAGATGACGTTGAAGGTGTGCGGCGGAAACGAGTTCGAGGCCAGTGACCGGCTATCCAACGAAGACGAAGACCACGATCAGTTCAGGAAGAGCATCAAGAGGATGGTGCAGACGGAACAGCGGAGCGCGCACCTCGGCGTCAAGGCGCGCGCCAAGGTTGAGCTCACGCTGGCGAAAAAGCGAAAAAGGCTCGCCCGACGCAGGGACGACTACGCGGACGACGACGACGACGAAAGAAGCGACCCCGAAAGCGACTGGGAAGAGTCTGAGTACGAAGACGAGCCGCTCGAGATTGACGAGCCCCTGCAGGAAGTGCAGTTCGGGGTGCGGTTCGTGCGGCACAAAAAAAGCCACAAAGTGGGGGGCCGCCTGAAGCTGGACGACGCGCTCGCGAACCTCGCCGCGGCGCAGGCGGCGCAAGCCGCGGCGCAGAAGAAAGCCGAGGAGGATGCGGCGAACGGCGGGGTTGCCGAAGGTGGCGCTGAAGAAGGCTGTGGCTCCGAGGGGGCCGGCGGTGACGCTGCGGGCGCTGCGGCTGATGGTACCGCTGCCGAGGGTAACACCGCCGGCGCCAATGCGTTGGCCGGCGCCGGCGCCGCGCAGCGACTCATCGACGACCTGATGGACGGGTGGAGCGACGCGCGGAAAAAGGCGTGGAGCAACCGGCTTAAAAACGAAAACCAGTACTACTACCGATTCAACGAACCTGGGGAGCCGCAGGCGGAGGGGAAGTGGACGTCGGCGCAGCACACGCTGTTCATGGAAACCCTGGAGTCCGTGCGAAGCGGCGCCGCGGGGTACCCGATGTACCAGTGGGGTTCGTTTTCCAAAAACATCCCGGGGCGGGTTGGGTACCAGTGCAGCAACTACTACCGCACGCTGATTAAAAACGGCGACGTTGTGGATAGCAACTACATGGTGGACGAGAGCGGGCAGATGCGGTTCAACTTCAAGAACAAGGGGTTCGAACGGGTGAACAAGGAAACGGGGGATACCGAGGTGCTCGCGGCGAAGCCCAAGAAGGTGTACGTCCCCAAGCCCAAGAAAATCAAAGCCCCGAAACCGCTGCCCAAGCCCAAGCCGAAGAAAGCCAAGAAAGCCAAGGATGACGACCGCGACGACCGCGCGTTTCGATGCAGCGTAAAGTTTGACAGCACGCGCCGAAGCGGCCGCAACGCGGGGTCCACGAAGAAGTACGCGGATGGCGATGGCGACGGCGAGTCAGGGGATGACGAAGACGAGACGCCCGTGTTGCCCAACTTCGTGGACCCGCTCACGAAGATGCAGATCCAGGAACCCGCCATCTCGCCGTACGGGCACGTCGCCGGGTACGAAACCTGGTGCAGGGTGTTGCGGGCGGAGGACGGGAAGGACACGTGTCCGTTCACGCGGCAGCCGTTGCGAAGACGCGACCTGGTGAAACTGACGCACGAGAACTTGGCGGAGTACCGGGGCAAGATGGTGGATACACAGAACGCGTAAGCAGAGGCGCGCGGAGACGAGGTGAGACGACGACTTACTACTTTTTTAATACGCAGCGACAGGTGCACTCATGTCTAGAGGTCTCTAGACCTTGTCTCACTCAGTCGGTCATAGACTCTTAGACACCAGATGTACACACAAAGTGTACTTCTGACAAAATCTGCTCCAAATATCCATAACTGTTTTTCCATTGCGGCATCTGAGTCCTTCGTCTCATCACGCCAGGCACTGTCCCTGGCGCGGGTGTTTTTACGGTGCGCATCCCTGATGTCGCACCACTCGTCGCACCACTCGACACCCGCGACCGACGCCGAGGATGACCTGTCTTGGACGAGCTGCAGCGGTTCCACGTGGGAGCGAGTGTTGGATGGTCTGAGTGCAAATAATTCCAACGCGGGTGTGCCTACTACTCGGGATGAATGCAGGGAGGACGTGCAGCGTGCGTCCCGGCGTTTGCGGACCGCGACGATCCGCGCTGGCTGCATTGGTGCCGCGCTGAAGGGCGGCCTCAACCTGTTCGGCCTGCTCGCGCGCGCGGGTGCTCGTCGGCCTCGACGCAAGGGCACACTTTTGGTCGCTTCTTTCGATGCCGCCAAAGACACCGCCGCGTTCGCGTCCTTCCTCGGCACGTTCGCGGGGGTGTACGTCCTCGTGGACGAGGGTTTGGCGGTTGTTTGCGGTAACACGCGGAGCAAAACGTGGAGGGCCGCTGTTGCGGGGGCGATCGCGGCGCCGGCGCTGTTGCTCGCGGACGCAAGGCCGAAGAATGGTGGATCGACGAATGGTGCGTCGTTCGGTGCTTCAGGTACCACTCAAAAAATGACAAAAAACACCACCAACGGCCATCACGGTTTAGCCACGTACCTCGCGCTAAGGGCGTCCGTCCTTTTAATGCGGTCGATGCTGAAACGCCGTGAGCACGGAACCTTGAGTCCCACCGCACACCTTGTGTTGACTCCGTTCGCGTCGAAACACGCGGACGTGCACCTGATGTCCGCCGCCGCGGCGGTGATTCTTTCGTGCTTCGTGATGAAACCGGCGGCGCTGGTCGGGGCGTACGCGAAGTTCCTCGATAGGCACGGAGGCAAAAGTGTGGCGCACTACCGAGCTTTAGGGGACTTGGTGCTTACTCGAAACGCGCCCGACATGCGGGCGGTGCTGGAACAAGCAGCCGTGGCTTTGAAAAACCCGCGGTTGCTTTTGACGGTAGGCGAAATGGACGACCGGGCGCTGATGGCGAGCCGGCCGTACTTTTGGCGGGCGATCATACACCCCGGGCAAAGCTCGTTAAATCACTTCATTTCGTTTTTACCCAACGCGATGCCGCGGTCGTTGACGATATACGCGCCTTTGTATTTAGTCACCACTGGGTTGGTGCACCGAACTAAATTGCTCGACCCGAAATTCGGGGCGAAGATTTTAACAAAAGCCGCGGTGGGTACCGCGCGAAGTGCCGCGTTTCTGTCCGCGTACTGCGCGCTGGCGTGGGCGGGGCCCGATTTCGTGCAGTCGTGCGTAGGCACCGCGAATCGGTGGACAGTTCTGCTCGGCGTGCCTCTCGCGGGTGCGGCGACACTGATTGAAAAGCCGAGCCGGCGGCAGGAGCTGAGCGTGTACTGCGCGTCGAGGGCGGTGGAGTCTATGGGCGTGTGCCTGGTGAGCTGGGGGGCGGTACCTTCGGTTGTGCAAAACAAAGTTCGCGTGGACGTGCTGACGTTCGCGGTAGCGTCAGCGGCGATCATGCGGTGCTACGCCAACGAAAGAGACGTGTTCAAAAGCAAGTACCTCAACGTGCTTGATTACGTTTTCGGGAACAAGGGCCACGGACGGCGAAGGGTAACGCACGTGGGGAGCGCGTACCAAATAGCCACGGCGCCGGCGGGGATGACGTCGCCGCCGACGTCGCCAGCGCGAAAGGAAAAGTAGAAGTTTGGTTGTTTCAAGAATCGTCACTCGTAATTATTGACGAATTCAAATGGGAAGCGGTGCCCCATTCGTCATTGCCCAGTTAAGCACCTCGAGGTGCCCCCTCTGAACTGCAACTGAGCACGTCCTCTCGTCCCAAGGGCAGCCGTTCGCGTGCGCCCACTGCAGCACCTCGAGGTGCCCGCCCTTCGCCGCATACTCGCACGTCCACTCGTCCCACGGGCAGTCGTTCGTGCGCGCCCACTGCAGCATCTCGAGATGCCCGCAATGAGCCGCGTACGCGCACGTCCGCTCGCTACACTCACAGCCGTTCGCGTGCGCCCACTGCAGCACCTCGAGATGCCCGCCCTGTGCCGCCTCCAAGCACGTCTGGCGGTCCCACGGGCAGCCGTTGGCGCGCAACCACCTCAGAACCACGAGATGACAGCCCTTCGCCGCCCACGCGCACGTAAACCTGTCCCTCGGCCAGCCGTCAGCCACTCCTGCAACTCCTCGAGATGTCCACCCCTCGCCGCTGCCAGACAAAGGTATTCTTGACGCGACAGGCGACCTCCCCGTTGCAGGCGCTGCAGCGCGCTTACACATCCGAGCTGCACGGCACGCTTTTCGTCAAGCTCTTCAAACTGAAGCCCGTCGACGCCACCGCGTCGCGCATCAAACGGCTCACCGCTGGCAGCCGTGCGAGATCTGCGGGGTCGTCGAAATGCTCAGATCTGAGGATGTGCTCGACGACGAGGTGGTCGGGAAGGCCCGGGATGGCTTCGCCCGCGTTGGCCGCGTTGGCCGCGTTAGCATCGCGGCGCTCCCTCTTTTTCTTTCGCGCGCGAGCTTTCTTGCCGGACATCGCGTTGGAGGATGCTTTTGTGTGCGCGTTGTGAGCGCGTCGTTGTGTGTCGTGGCTTCCGAGAACCGCGTTGCAACGACGGAAGTCCCGACTGCGTGCCCGAGGAAGAAACCAGAGGTGTCATACTTCTGAAGAAACTGCGGCCTCGTGCCACCCCCAGCCACTGGCGGGTGCGCAGGTTGCACGGCGCGCGCCCCCCTCGCTCGCGTCGGGAGATGTTGTTCGCGGCAGCGCGCTGCGAGGGCGGGCCGCGGGGGCCGAGGCCGCGCCCATCCCCCGGTGGCGCCGCGAGGCTCTCCGCGCGGGGCGGATGCGCGGGGGGCGCCGCGGTCGGGGGGCGCGGCGCGTCGGCGGGTGGGCTAGCCTACTCCGTCCGCGGGGTCGCCAGGCTCGGCGGCGGCGTTGACGCGCGCCGCGCCGCCGCCGCGACCCGCGCCCTGGTCTCCGGCGATGCCCGCGATGGCTCTTCGTACGACGACAAACTCGCGGCCGCCCGCGCCGCTCGCGCAGTGAAGCCGATGCAGGGGGGCGGCGAGGGAGGGGGGGCGGCTGGCAGCGGGTCGCGTGATGCGAGGGGAGGCGGCGGCGCAAGGCGCTGGGGTCGGGGAGCGGGGGGTGGCGGGGGGCGAGCTGCCGCCATTGCGCTGAACCGCCTCATCACTCAGGAGGAGTCCCTGGAGGGGCTGCTTTGCCTGATGGCGGAAGAGCTCGGTAACCTCAATGACGTGAACGTGGCCACCACGTTCAGCAAGCTCGGCAAGCTCGTGAGCTCCAGGTCGTTTCCGCGCAACATCGCGGCGGACGACAGGTTTCGCGGGTTGACGGTGTTAGCGCGCGACATGTGCGCCGACGGCCGGCTCCAGGCGCAAGCCGTGGCGAACATCACGCACGCCGTGGGGAAGATGAGCGCGGCGGGGAAGCTCGCCGCCAACGACGCGGATGTACAGGACACGCTGGCGGCGCTGGAAGGGCGGGTGGTGCTCGTGGCTTCGCACATGAAGCCTCAGGAGGTGTCGAACACGGCGTATGCATTTGCGGCACTGAAGCGAATGCAGGGGGCTGAGACGCGGGCGGCGCTGGAGGCTGCGGTGGTGCGGGTGGCTCCGGACCCGGACATGAAGCCTCAGGAGGTGGCTAACGTAATCTGGGCGTTCGCGACGCTCGGGTGGGAGCCGGGGGCTGAGACGCGGGCGGCACTTGAGGCTGCGGTGATGCGGGTGGCTCCGGACATGAATCCCCAGGAAACGGCGAACGCTGCGTGGGGCTTTGCGACGCTCGGGCTGATGCCGGGGGCTGAGGCTTTAGAACGCTGCGTAGAGTTTCGCAACGCTCGGGTGGGAGCCGGGGGCTGAGGCGCGGGCGGTGCTGGAGGCTGCGGTGCAGCGGGTGGCTCCGGATATGACCGCTCAGCACGTGTCGATCACACTGTGGAGTGTCCTTTCGCTGGCCGCCACGCGAGCTGTTCCGCTCCCCGCGTGCTATCCCTCTCTGTGGCAGGCAGCCTGTGGATTCGAAGAGCGTTCGTTCAATCGTGTCCAATTTTCAATGCTGTTTCACGCGCACCTGATACACACCGAGCTGGTCGGCGGAGTTGCGCGGGGTGAGGTGACTTTCCCGCCGTGGATCATGCACCAGGCGCGCGAGGCATGGATGTGTCAGGCTCGGGACGACGTGTCGGTTTCCAGTGCGGTCAAAGAGATCGTGTCAATCCTCGGTTACCTCGGCATTCGTAACGAGGTGGAGCGCCTCACGGACGACGGCTACTTCTCGGTCGACGTGTACCTGCCCAACGACGACGTCGCGCTGGAGTTTGACGGGCCGTTGCATTTCATCAAGATCTGTGACGGCGGCGAGGGGGCTGCACCAGGCGGTGTAGGCGACGCGTCTCTCGCCTCGACGAGGAAGACGATGAGCACGGAGTTGCGCGACATGTTTCTTGCGAGGCGCCACCTCCGGTCCTCATCGTGCCGTACTTCGAGTTCGCCAAACTGGAAGGTCGGACGGAGAAGACCGAGTACGTTGCGGAGAAGTTGAGGGCGGCGGGTGTGGCCATGCAGGCGGTGAACCGCGACGGCGAGGAGGAGAAGTAGGCCACGGTCGGGCAGTGCGTGTTGCCTTTACTAAAACACAAAGTGAGTTGAAAGCGCGCCTGGTGTCTGCAATCAGCGCTTGAAGGAAAAATGTGATGAACCGCTTTCAAACTCTGCTTTCAGATTCAACTTGGAGGGCGGGTGGCACACACTTGGAGGGGGCGGGCCCTTTCCGGCACCCCCGCGACCAGCGCCTTGTTGCTCTGAATGTGGCCGATGAATAGGGCCGGGCGGATTGACGCGACGCCACGTGGAGTACTCGAGCGTAACCCGCCAGGCCCTAGCGATGAAGTGCCTGAAAAGAAAAAAAGGTTTTGCAATTTTAAAACACCCCTCTTAACTCTTCGCTTTCTGCAAATCCCCCAGGAACCCCGCGGAGTTCAGAATATGCGTCCCCTCCAACGTGACGGGTATACCCCGAGAGAGTTCGTGTGTCGTGGCTTCCGAGAAAAGCGTTACGAAAAATGCAGCCGACTCACATGACTCCGCCCGAAGGCAGACCAACGCGATGCCGTCTCGCCCGTGACAGAGGAGACAGAAGAGCAGGAGTCGCGCGATTTTCAGACTCCCCCGCGAAAAGCGAGCGTGACTTCGTGCACCCGGTCGCGCGGCGTCGCGAAGACGGCCGACGTCGGCGACGGCGTCTACTTCGACGACGCCAACAGCGAAAGGAAAAGTAGAG
>Ga0115007_10002962_pt1 | contig 10390 bp, 9 predicted proteins | sample ArcOceMetagenome_2_FD_87166 | JGI IMG/M metagenome (GOLD analysis project Ga0115007, IMG submission 87166) | Marine eukaryotic phytoplankton communities from Arctic Ocean - Arctic Ocean ARC135M Metagenome | ecosystem: Environmental > Aquatic > Marine > Oceanic | place: Arctic Ocean | collected...
CTAACATGGCATCACGGTCTTTATCTAATGTGCCGTTGTAATTTTGTCCCTCGATCTGCATGTTAGGCGCAATAGGTGTTCTATCCGCTAACGCATTAGGATCACCACCCAACTGAACCAATGTATTGGCATCCTGACCCGCCATCGTTAAAGGGCCACGGGGGCGATGGTATTTAAACGAACGTGACATCAACCAACGGTCATTGGCTAAGAGCGCGCTGGCAATACAATCTCCCGCATAGCCTTGGTAACGCTGACCTTCAAAAAGAAACTCGACCGCATTGTCGCGGTTAAGCAGCAAGCCCATCGGCGCATTCAAGCGCATACTGTTATCGATCATGGAAGTCATGCCATCCCCTCCGTTACCGGTGCACTAAACTCAACCCGTTTATTGAATAACACTGATGGATCATAGGTTTTTAGGATCTCATCACTGCCGGTATGTCTTTCTGCAATAAACCAATAACCAGACGGGGCATGGAGCCACCACTCGGTAACAACGGAGATACCATTTTCAGTGTAAAAAACATACTCTGCCCAGGCATCATCGCTACAGCTATTAGGGTCTGGCATCTCTTTTACCTCGCCCCCATGGACAAACTCACTTATATTTCTTAGCCCATTCAATGGGCAATTCATCATCTTCATAATTATTACCTCACTTAATGGCTGGCCGCAGTTGCGCCCATTTCGTTAACTTGGCGGAACGAATTAAAGCGATCCATAGAGAAGGGCTTAATAAGCTCAGGCACCTTGCCGCCACTCGCCACCAGCTCAGCCATTGATTTGCCGCAAATCGGGGTCGATTTGAATCCCCACGTCCCCCAGCCTGCATCAAGGTAGTAGTTGTCCACGGGGCTCAGTCCCATAATCGGGCTGTAATCGGATGTCATATCCGTTAAACCCGCCCATTGACGCATCAAACGCATGTTGGCCATAAAGGGGAAAAGCTCGACCGCATTAGCTAATAAGCTCTCTTTCAAATCCATGGTTGAACGGGTGCTATACAAAGGATAAGGGTCGGAACCACCACCAAAGACCAATTCGCCACGTCCCGTTTGCTGTACATAGCAGTGTAATGAGGGTGAGCTAACCAGTGGATCTAAAAAGGGTTTAACTGGTTGAGTCACCATCGCTTGTAATGGGAAGGTTGTGATCGGCATCTTAAAGCCGGCTTTGGCTGCCAGCAGTGAACTATGACCCGCCACCGCTTGAACAACACAGCCACAACTGACGTTACCGCGATTCGTTTTAACGCCGGTGACTTTACCTTGCTCAACAATCACATCGGTCACTTCTGTCAACTGGTGAAGCTCTACCCCCCGTTGCGTCGCACCTTTTGCGTAACCCCAAGCAACCGCATCATGACGCGCCGTTGCACCATCCATATGCCATAAACCCGCTAAGACAGGCATATCCGCAGGGTTCATATTCAGGGTGGGTACCAGCTCTCGAATCTGTTGTGGATCAATCAGTTCTGTTTTGCCGCCAAAGTGTTTGTTCACTTCGGCCCGTTGACGAAAGCCACGCACAGCCGCATCCGTATGGGCCAGCGTTAGCTGACCTCGCTGTGAATACATAATGTTAAAATCAAACTCATTCGATAACTCTTTGAAGAGTTTGACCGATTCGCTGTAAAACTTGACCCCTTCAGAGGTGAGGTAGTTTGAGCGAATAACCGCGGTATTACGGGCGGTGTTCCCCCCGCCTAAGTAACTTTTTTCTAAGATCGCAACATTAGTAATACCGTGATACTTAGCAAGGTAATATGCAGTAGCTACACCATGTCCCCCACCGCCAATAATGACAACATCATAATGAGGCTTCAGCTCGGTCGGCTTAGGTAAGTCCGCATGCTGCTCAAACGGATAATCTTTATTTAGACCATATTTTAATAGTGAGAAAGGCATTCCTCCCCCTCCTTAAATGTCATATCGCTCAGTGAGAAAATCGAATCAATACGCTATCTATTAGCTCGACATCGGCTGTACTTAAAAATTTTCTGCTATGAACAAGGCTAAGGTTTTAACACCTGGTTCTTTGCAGCTTGTAAGGTGTTTTTCATCAAGCAAGCGATCGTCATAGGACCCACGCCCCCGGGAACCGGGGTAATAGCGCTGGCAACGGGCTCAACATCGGCAAAGTCCACATCGCCCAAGAGCTTACGTTTACCATCACGCTCAATCGCATTAATACCGACATCAATCACCGTCGCGCCCGGCTTTATCCAGCTGGCTTTAACCATCTCAGGGCGGCCAATAGCGGCCACAACAATATCCGCCTGAGAACAGATCGATTCGATATTTTTTGTCCGAGAATGAACAACCGTAACGGTGCAGTTAGCTTGCAACAGCAAAGCGGCCATAGGCTTACCAACAATGTTGGATCGACCGATGACAACCGCCTGTTTACCGCTCAAGTCTGGGTGCACATGGGCAAGCATGATCATGCAGCCCATCGGCGTGCAGGGAACCAGTGACGCGTCTCCGCACGCCAAAGCACCGACATTTAACGGATGAAAGCCATCCACATCTTTAGCCGGATCAATCGCTAACAGCACCGCTTCTTCATTCAAGTGATCCGGCAGGGGCAACTGCACTAAAATGCCATGTACCGTGGAATCCGCATTGAGTGTTTGAATCAGATCATCCAGCGCTTCTTGGGAGCTCGTTGCGGGTAATTTATATTCCAGCGATCGAATCCCCACCTCTTCTGCACGCTTTACTTTATTGCGGACATAGACCTGGCTCGCTGGATCTTCACCCACAAGCACAACAGCAAGACCCGGCGCTAAGCCAAAGTCCTCAACAAAGGTTGATACCTCTTTCGCTGTTTCATCGATCACTTGCTGCGAAATCAGCTTGCCATTAATTAACACGGTCATCTTTAGCTCCCCCTACTTAAAGACAACAGTTTTATTGCCATCAAGGAACACCCGATGATCAACATGGCGCTTAACCGCACGAGCAAGAGCTACGGTTTCAGTATCTCGCCCTACGGCAACCAACGCGTCTGGACTATAGGTGTGATCAACCGGCTGAACGGACTGCTCAATAATAGGCCCTTCATCAAGATCCGAGGTGACATAATGGGCGGTAGCACCAATCAGCTTAACGCCGCGAGTGTGGGCTTGATGATAAGGTTTTGCCCCTTTAAAACCGGGCAGGAAGGAGTGGTGGATATTAATTGCGCGACCACTCAGCTTCTGACATAAGTTATCCGAAAGGATCTGCATATAACGGGCTAACACCACTAACTCTGTGCCGGTCTCTTCAACCACATCAAGCAGTGCTTGCTCTTGTTCCGCTTTGTTCTCTTTAGTCACAGGCAAGTGAATAAAACGGATACCTTCACGCTCGGCCATAGGGCGTAAATCTTTGTGATTGGAAACAATGGCGGTGATCTCCATATTGATCTCACCTTTATGCAAGCGGTACATCAAATCATCCAAACAGTGATCAAACTTACTCACCATGATCAATGTTTTGGTAGGCGCATTAGCGGACACCATGCGCCAGTCCATGCTGAATTTTTCAGAGATCGAAACAAATTCAGCCGACAATTTCTCTAATTCATATTCACCCGATTCCACATGAAATCGCATACGCATAAAGAACTGACCACTTTCAGGATCATCAAACTGGTTCATTTCGCTGATGTAGCAGCCTCTTTCAGAGAGAAAAGAGGACACAGCAGCGACAATTCCACTTCCTGCGATACAGTTTGTTTTGAGAATAAATTCGTTAGTATCGGTACTTTTCATTTTAAAAGTGGCCCTTAGCGGCCCCTCCCTAAAGTCTGTTAAATGCTACGTTAAGACGCAGTTACCCACGCGAGGTCAGTTTTAACCTCGCGTTTTCCATTGTGTTACATCGATTTATTTAATATTTCTGGCCAGGAATCCAGCTAGTACCTGCAAGCGGACCTCGCGCCATGGCTGCGGACTCAACGGTCAGTGCCACGAGGTCTTCTGGCTCTAAATTGCGTAAGTCATTCTTACCGCATGCACGTGCCAAGGTTTGCGCTTCCAAGGTTAATACGTTGAGGTAGTTCGCTAATTTACGGCCCGCTTCAACAGGATCTAAACGCTTCATCAGCTCTGGATCTTGAGTTGAAATACCCGCAGGGTCTTTACCTTCATGGTAGTCGTCATAAAAACCTGCAGCGGAACCGATCTTTTTAAACTCTTCATCATACTTAGGATGGTTACATCCCAAGGCAACCAAGGCCGCTGTACCAATCGCGACAGCATCTGCACCCAGCGCCATACATTTAGCCACGTCTGCACCGTTACGAATGCCGCCCGATACAATCAGCTGAACTTTTCGGTGCATCCCCATCTCTTGCAATGCTTGTACTGCTTGTGGAATCGCCGCTAGGGTTGGAATACCCACGTGTTCAATAAAGACATCCTGCGTCGCCGCGGTGCCCCCTTGCATCCCATCCACAACAATCACATCCGCACCGGCTTTAACCGCGAGCTTCACATCATAGTAAGTACGCGTAGCGCCCACTTTGATATAAATCGGCACCTGCCAATCGGTAATTTCACGTAACTCTTGGATCTTAATTGCAAGGTCATCAGGACCGGTCCAATCAGGATGACGGCAGGCAGAACGCTGATCCACACCCATCGGCAGGGTACGCATCTTAGCCACACGGTCGGTAATCTTTTGACCTAACAACATACCGCCGCCGCCTGGTTTAGCACCCTGACCAAGAACAACTTCAATGGCATCCGCTTTACGTAGGGCATCAGGGTTCATGCCATAACGGGATGGCAGATACTGATATACCAGTTTGCTCGACTGGCCACGTTCTTCTGGTGTCATACCACCATCACCCGTGGTTGTAGAGGTGCCCATAAGGGAGGCACCGCGACCGAGCGCTTCTTTGGCATTCGCAGATAACGCACCAAAACTCATACCGGCGATGGTCACAGGAATATCAAGTACGATTGGTTTTTTCGCATGACGCGTGCCTAAGGTAACCGAGGTATTACATTTTTCGCGGTAACCTTCCAGCGGGTAACGGGACATACTCGCACCCAAAAATAGCAGGTCATCAAAGTGCGGTAGTTTACGTTTAGCACCAAAGCCGCGAATGTCATATATACCGGTTTCTGCCGCACGACGGATCTCAGTCATTGTTGTACGATCGAAGGTAGCTGACTCTCGTAGGCCATCTTTTACATTAATATCTTCACTCATAATTCTGTCCTCGATGATTCAGCTATTAGTACGCAGACGCGTTATCGACTTTAAAGTTATATAGTTGGCGAGCGGAGCCGTAGCGTTTGAATGCTTTAGGGTCTTCTTCTACACCGGCACGATTAAGCAGATCCGTTAACTCGTCTATATGCTCTGCACGCATCTCTTTCTCAATGCAGTCTGCACCTAACGATTTAACGCTACCTTTAACGTAGATATGTGTTTCATAAAGTGAGTCACCTAAAGCATCACCTGCATCACCGCACACCACTAACGAACCGGCTTGCCCCATGAAACAGCTCATGTGGCCAACATTGCCCTTAACGACAATATCCACACCCTTCATTGAGATACCGCAACGGGCACCGGCATTACCTTCAATCACTAACAACCCACCATGAGCGGTCGCACCGGCTGCTTGCGAAGCATCACCTTTAACACGCACCGTACCGGACATCATGTTTTCTGCTACACCTTGGCCGGCGTTACCAAAAATAGTGACATGGGCTTTTTTATTCATACCCGCGCAGAAGTATCCAGCATGGCCTTTAATATCGACTGATAAGTTCTGGTCTAGTCCGCACGCAATATTGTGCTGACCTTTAGGCTCAAGCACTTCCCACTCACGAATGGTGCACTCCTCAACCTGATCATGTAAGGCTTGGTTAAGGTCTCGAACTGTGTGTTTTTGCAAATCAATTGTTTTCATCGTTATATTCCTTAATTCCACACTTACTGATCACGTTCCCAAACATAAATTGTTTCAGGCTCAGGTTCCCACACCTTGGCATTCTCAATACCAGGCAAGGTTGTTAACGCCTGATACTCTGACGCCATGGCAACATAATCATCCGTTTCAGCCATAACCGCAGGCTTACAAGCGATAGGGTCACGTACTACGGCAAAACCATCACGTGTACCGATGGTAAAAGTGAAAAATCCATCCAAGTCTTTCAGGGCGTTGGTCAACGCCTCATTGAGCGTGTCGCCTTTACGTAATCGGTTAGTCAAGTAACCCGCGGCCACTTCTGAATCGTTATCAGTTTGGAAGGTAACGCCTTCTCGTTTTAGCTCTTCACGTAACCGGTTATGGTTTGAAAGCGAACCGTTATGCACTAAGCACAAATCCTGTCCCGTCGAAAACGGGTGGCTGCCTTCCATCGTAACGGCTGACTCAGTCGCCATACGGGTGTGCCCAATAATGTGGCTACCTTTCATGCTGGCTAAGTTAAATGTCTCAGCAATATTTTTTGGCAGCCCCACCTCTTTAAGAATCTCGATAGATTGGCCCGCACTTAAAATAAGAATATCTGCGGCGTTTTCTGCAAGGTAAGGCTGAACCACATCGACTTCAGCACCCACTTTAAACACGGCAACTTTGCTATTTTTAAACCATTCAACCGTAACGCCTAGGTCATCCTTAATCGCGCTTGCTAAACAATCCCAGTCGTAGTTTTCATCGGGATGTCTTAACGTAAGCTTGGTCGAACCATCAGCCACTTCATCACCATAAATTGCAAAACCAGCGCTATCGGGACCGCGATCCGTCATCGCGATCAGCATTGGCGTAAACAGCGCGCCTAATTGGCTTTCTAATGCCTTGTTTTTCAAATAAAGGCCGACAATTCCACACATATATAAACCCTCGTAATCTTGTCCAATCACATAAAATTATTAGAAGAATTCAGCGTAACGCTCAGTTTCCCAGTCAGACACATGGCGACTATAGTCAATCCATTCAGCCCGCTTGATTTTCAAAAACTCACCGACAACCTCTTTACCTAAACGCTCGGTCAATACGGTATCCGCCTCTAAAGCATCTAAGGCTTCGTTCAAGTTTTGAGGCAGTATTTCAATACCTTCCGCCGCGCGCTCTTCGGCCGTTAATGCATATAAGTTGATATTTTTCGGTTCACCTGGATCAAGTTCCCGTTCAATGCCATCTAAACCCGCCGCAATCAATGCAGCATGCACTAAGTAAGGGTTACAACCGGAGTCAGGAAGACGGAACTCAAGGCGGCCATAAGGGATACGCACCATGGCTGAACGGTTATTATCACCGTATGCAATATAGGCAGGCGCCCAGGTAGCACCGGACGCGGAACCGCCAACAACTAAACGTTTATAGGAGTTCACTGTCGGCGCTGAAATTGCGCACAATGCTTTAGCATGATGAAGCAGACCGGCAGTAAAATGGTAAGCCATCTTAGATAAGCCCATACCGTTTACATCACTATCATCGTTGAACAGGTTTTTACCGGCATCGTCGGTAATCGACAGATGGAAATGCATACCGTTACCCGTACGATCGGATGCAGGTTTAGGCATAAATGAGCAGATCATTCCAAGATCGTTAGCAATCTCTCCCGCCGCCATACGCACAAATGTGAAGCGGTCAGCAGATTCCAGTGCGTCACCGTAGGTATAGTTAATCTCAAACTGGCCATTCGCATCTTCGTGATCGATCTGATAAACATCAAAATCAACCTTTTGTAACGACTCAACCAACGTTTCAAGGAACTCACGTGAACGTGACAGGCCTTTATAGTCATAACAAGGCTTATCAAGCACGTCAGTGTCATCAACTGTTTGTAAGCCGCCCTTCTCATCCCGTTTAAACAATGAGAACTCAGGTTCAAGGCCCGTATTTAATGTCCACCCTTTATCAGTCAGCAACTGTAGCTGTCGTTTAAGTACAACGCGGCTGTCATAGATATAAGGCTCATCATTAACATAACCATCACACACAATACGTGCATAACCGGGTTGCCAAGGCACAATAGAAAGCGTGTCGAGATCACCGCGGGCCATAAAGTCTGGGCCATGGGGCTCCATGCCCAAACCCCACACAGCAAAACCAGCGAAACCAGCACCTTTATTAACAACGTCCATTAAACAGTGTGCTGGCACTGATTTTGTTTTGGCTACACCGTGAATATCAACAAATTGGGCGAGAATATAGTTGATCTTGTTTTCACTAATAAACTTATCAATATCTAAAGACATTACTGAGCACTCCGCTTAATCTCTAACATTTAAATAGATGCATCTACTAATAAAATATTCTTTTTAGTAAATTTATTTACCCAACAGGAAAGCATGATGCGTGCCAATGACTTTCCCAATAAGAATATTTATTTCTCAAAGGGATAACTTGTTGATTTATAAGGATCTAGTAAAAAAAAATTCTTTGTGGGAATATTAAGCAACTAAAATGAATAAAATCGAACACGAACAAAAACGCGCACTTATGCAGCACAAGGCACCAGAATGGAGCAATATTTATGACAGATCCTAGAGGCACCCAATTCGATCTGGACCAATATATAGGTATGAAAGTTAAGAAAGCGCGCTTAGATGAAGGCCTTAAATTAGTCGATGTCGCACGCATTTCCGGTATTAGCCAAGGCATGGTCAGTAAAATTGAAAACGCACAGGTATCGACCAGCTTAGAAACCCTGAATAAACTCTGCTCTGCCATCGGCCTTTCTATCTCTAAGCTGTTTAACGACTTTGATAGACCCGATGGCGGCGCGCAATTTACTAAAGCGGGATCGGGCCTCGAAGTGGTCCGACGCGGAACGGAAAAAGGCCACACCTACCAGCTGCTGACCTATAAAAGGGGCGGAAAAACCGCCTTTGAACCTTTTATGATAACAATGGACGATCTTTCGGAGATATTCCCTACCTTCTCCCACCCTGGAGAAGAGTTTATCTACTTAGTGAGTGGTAAATTAGTCTATCGCCACGGCAACCACCTCTATGAAATGGAGGCCGGAGACAGCTTAACCTTCGATGCTGAAATCCCTCACGGCCCAGAAAAGCTGGTGGAAGTTCCGATTCAACTTCTTTCAATCATTAATTACGCCGACGACTAACCCCGCCCTTGCATGAATAAAAAGAGCGATACAGCGGAAAATGCCGCTGTTTCGTTCTATGCTTAGAGCAGCCTGCGCTGCGTTTAAGGTAGATTTTATCGAGTCCTAAGTATCGCTACTTTATGCGTCAGTGAGCCGACTTATAAATAGCAGCCACTTAACTGGCTTAATTTTTGCTTTATCACTGATTAAAGACGAAGCCTCGAGGCACCGTAAGTTTGCAATAAAACTACGTTTTAATAACCAAGAGAGTATGTCACCCACTGTAAACGGTATCGTCAATACAACCCAGCAAGTCAAAAGCAGGGCAACGTGTTCTTCATTTAAGCCCGTTAAGCTAATGACTTAGTAATGTACGTTTAGTTTAGGAGCATTAAGGAATGGCAATTCGGGTAGCCTTAAACCATAAGACCAAATATAAGTTTGATCGCAGAGTAAAGCTGTTCCCTCATGTTCTACGTTTGCGGCCAGCACCGCACTCCCGCACACATATTCACGGCTATACACTTAAGATTGAACCAGAGAATCACTTTCTTAACTGGCAACAAGACCCTTTTGGTAACTACCAAGCGCGTATCGTCTTTCCAGAAAAAGCTGATGAATTTAGCATTGAAGTTGAAGTCATTGCCGACATGACAGTGATCAACCCTTTTGATTTCTTTGTTGAAGAGTACGCGACCGACTTTCCTTTTAAGTACGACAAACAACTTAAAAAGGAGCTGAAGCCTTACCGTGAATGCACAGAAGAAGGTCCACTCTTAGATAAGTGGGTCGCTAACATAAGTTTAGAACCGACCCCTATTAATGACTTCCTTGTTGCCCTTAACCAAAGCCTAGAAAAAGAGATTGATTACGGCATCCGAATGGAACCGGGGGTTCAAACCTGCGAAGAAACCTTAACGAAAAAGAAAGGTTCTTGCCGTGATACCGCTTGGTTAATGGTACAAGTGCTACGTAAAATCGGCTTGGCCGCACGTTTTACATCGGGTTATCTTGTTCAGCTTAAACCTGATGTTAAACCCCTTGATGGCCCCGCCGGTGCCGAAGAAGATTTCACTGACCTACATGCATGGTGTGAAGTTTACATACCCGGAGCAGGTTGGATCGGTTTAGACCCAACCTCCGGTCTATTTGCAGGCGAAGGCCATATTCCACTCGCCTGTACGCCAGATCCCGTCTCTGCCGCACCCGTTACCGGCGCGACAAGCAAATGCGAAGTGGAGTTTGAATTTGAAAACTCAGTCACCCGTATTGTCGAAGACCCTCGCGTCACAAAACCTTACAGTGATGAGCAGTGGCAAG